>Ga0209515_10010709_pt1 | contig 10147 bp, 5 predicted proteins | sample Subgroupgradi54m_FD_187454 | JGI IMG/M metagenome (GOLD analysis project Ga0209515, IMG submission 187454) | Subsurface groundwater microbial communities from S. Glens Falls, New York, USA - GMW60B uncontaminated upgradient, 5.4 m (SPAdes)... ...
ATTGCGTCCAGGCACGACGCGTCACCGACCAGCGACAACGCCGCGAGGCATTCCACCGGTAACGGCGCGGCGGCCGCCTCGAACGACTCGCGCAGATCGTAGAGCGCCAAACGGCTGCCGCGGTTCGCGAGCGCGACGTGCGCGGCTGCGCGCGTCAGCGTCCATTCCTCCCGCACGGCCGCTGCGTCCGACGACGACGCTTCACGCTCGCGCACGCGCTCGACAATCCGCAGCAGCACGGGGAGCGGGACCGCGTCGCCCGATCGGCTCAACGCGTGGCGGAGCGCGCCCGGATCGTCGGGGAGACCGCGCTCTGCCGCGCGAATCACCGCCGCGGCCGAGTGATCACCGCCGCGCGACGTCCAGCCATCTTCCAGTTCTGCCTCGGCGCGGATCGTCGCGCTGCGATCGCGTGCGAGCGACGCGAGGATCGGCGCGATCGTCCCGGAATCCAGCGCCCGTAGCGCGCGCAAGGCCGCGAGGCGCACGGCGTCCGGGCGGGTCTGATCGAGTAGGACCGCCGCCAGACGGTCGATCGCTCGGGCGCCGTGCGCGCCGTGCAGATAGACGCGGGCCACTCCGGCCGCCGCGACACCGAGGGAAGGGTCCAGGTTGAGGTCGGCGAGGGCCACCAGCGCCGGCTCGAGGGCGCGTTCGTCGCCGATGGCTTCGAGCGTGCGCCACGTCGCCGCGCGTGCGGCCACGTCGCCCTCGGACACCGCTGCCGCGATGAGCCGCTCGACCGCTCGCGAGCCCAGTACGGTGAGCCGCGCCACGGCCGATTCCCGCGTCACCGCGCTGACCGCGCCAAGGTCCGCGACGAGCGCGTCGATCCGTGTGGAGGAAGAAGCCCTGATGGTCACCAGGGCTGATCGTAAGCGAAATGGCTCATGGCTAATGGCTAATGGCTATGGCTATGGCCGATGGACGTTCCATCAACCATAGCCGTCAGCCCTCAGCCATTAGCCATCTCTATCGAAGATTGACCACCAGCGCCGCTCGTCGATTGAGCCGGCGCGTCTCTTCGCGCGCGTTGTCGTACTTCGGCCGCTCTTCGCCGTAACTCACGGTATGCAGCCGGTCGGCGTTGATGCCGCGGTTGGCGAGGTAGTCCCTCACCGACGTCGCGCGGCGATCGCCCAGCGCGAGGTTGTATTCGGCTGTGCCAATGTTGCAGGTGTGCCCTTCGATCTCGAGCTTCAGCGTCGGATCGTCGCGCATGGCCGCGATCGCTTCGTCGAGCACGCGCGTCGCTTCGGGCCGCAGCGAGTAGCGGTCGAAGTCGAAATACACGTCCTCGAAGACGTACCGACGCTTCGGCGCCGGTGGCGCCGTCACCAGAATGTTGACGGTATCCGACGCCGTCTTGTTGTCGGTCGGGCAGGTGACGGTGATCGTGACCGGTACCGTCCCCGCCTGAGTGCCCGTCGTCCAGCGCGTTGCGCGTTCGGCCGGCTGGGCGAGCGTCCCGCTCGGCGCCGACCACCGATACGTGACCGCGCAGCTGATCGAATCCTGCACCGTCGCCGTCACGGTGGAATTCCCGCCGACTTCCACCGTGCACGGATCGCACGCCGCCTTCACCGTGAGCGTGTGGGTTGGCGGTTGTTCGACCCGCGGCAGCGGCGGCTGCTCCGGGATCGGCGCCTTGTACACGCGGACGCCGGGGTGATAGCCGATCCGGAACTGCACGTCGTAGTAGTCGCCCATCACGTCCGGATCGTCGGTGTATGCGCTCGATCGCCCACGTGTGGGCACGTTCCAGCTGACGCCGCCGCCGGCGAAGAAGCCGTTCTTTGCCTGAAACGTGAGGCCGAGGGTCGCGCGCGTCAGATTCTCGGTCGCCGACGTGACCGGCGCGCGGCTCAGATCGGTGCCGACGATCGATGTCCCGGTGATCGTGACGACGTCCTTCGATGGAATCTGCCCGTTCAACTCGGCCGACACGCGCAGCATCTTGCGCGACGGGAACGCCACGCCGGTGCCCCAACGGAACGCGCCAGTCGGCGCGTCGATGCCGTCCGCGCTACCGCGGAACTCGTAGCCGCCGTAGCCCGACACGTCGACGAGCTTCGCCGCTTCCTTGCTGACGATGACGTCGAGCGCGAGATCCGGCTTGCCGGTGCTGACGCCCGCGTCCTGCTTGCCGGTGGGCACCTTCGCGATGCCGCGAATCGCGATCGCCGCTGGATTCTGGCGGGACTCGGACCAGAGGTTGATCTTCGCGCCCAGATAGAAGTCGCCGACGTTGTCGCCGGTCCATTGCCGGTTCACGAGCGGGTAGCGATCGATGATTCCGCCGAAGCTCGGGTCGTTGACGAACATCGGGCGGATGTCGCGATCGATGCGCGTGTCGACGAGGAACGATCCGAAAATCTCGGCGCGGTCCTTGATGCCGACCGCGAACGTGCCGGCAAAGTCAGCGACGTTCGTGTAGCCCTGAATCCAGTTCGTGCCGCGACGGTAACCGCTGACCGACCACGCGCCGTTTGCGAGCACTTCGCCGGTGGGCACGTACCAGAGCCCCGTATCGCCGAAGAACGTCGTCGTGGCGGGCCGCGTCGCCGTCTCGGACGATGGCGCGGACGCGGGCGCGGCGGTCTGCGCGGACCCGGTCGACGGAGTCTGAGCGATGGCGACCGTCGAAAGGAAGAGGCACGCACCTGCAAGTGTCGAAGAGCGAAGAACGGTCGTCATCAAAGCTGTACCTCCAGCGGTACTAGCAAAAGCTCAGCCACAATAGTACGGCCGTGCTGTACTTGAAGTCAATCAACGACTTGCGCGGGATTAGCTGACGGTGTCCTTCGGCGCACGAAGGCGCTTCGGTCCAACGACCCAGGCGATGACGATGCTGAGTAAGTAGAGGCCCACCATCGGCGAGGCGAAAATGATCTGCGTCATCATGTCGCCGCTCGGCGTGATCACCGCGGCGGCGACGAAGATGATGAGGAACGCGTACTTGAAATTGACGAGGAGGAACCGCGCCGTGATCATCTTCATCTTCGCGAGGAAGAACACGACCGCCGGCATCTGGAACACGAGGCCCATGCCCAGCAGCATCTTCGAATAGAGCCCGAACACGTCGTCGAGCTTCGGCATGAACGCGAGGTCCGGCGTATTGAAGCTGGCGAAGAACGCCATCATGAACGGGAACGCGATGTAGTGGTTGAACGCCGCGCCCGCCACGAACCCGATCGTGGTGAACAGCACGAATGGAATCGCGAGCCGCTTCTCGTTCGAGTACAGCCCCGGCGCGATGAACATCCACACCTGGTACATGATGAATGGCGACGCGAACACCACGCCCATGATGAGCGAGATCTGGATGTAGAGCGAGAACGCTTCGCCCGGCTCCGTGTAGATCAGCTTCACCCCGGGCGGGAGCGCTTGGCGCGTCGGCGCGAGGATGAAGTCGACGATGCGGTTGATGATGGCGAAGCCGACGACGACGCCCACGCCGATGGCGATCGCCGAGTTGACGATGCGCTTCCGGAGTTCGTCGAGATGCTCCAGAAACGACATCTTCCCCGTGGCCGGGGTGTCGTCGTCTTCGTCCGGAGGAAGCGGGAGAGCCCCCGACTGGGGGCTTGGAAACGGCACGAGGGCCATTACACCTGCAAACTACGCGCTGTGGCCGCCGCGCTCCACGATCGGGTCGGCGTGCGGAACCGTGACCGTGGGCGCGGCCGCCGGGGGCGTCGCGGCTTTGGACGCGTCGAGCGTCGCACGCTGTTCGTCGAGCCGGATCTCTTCTTCGAGCGTGCTCTTCAGCTCGTTCGAGGCTCTCTTGAACTCGGCGAGGCTTTTCCCGAGTGAGCGGCCCAATTCGGGCAGCTTCCGCGGCCCAAAGATAATGAGCGCAATCACGAAGATGATGATCAGCTCCGGCATTCCGATAGACCCAAACATATGACTCCTACTTTCCCCACAACCAAGGCGGGACGGCTGACGTCATTATAGGAACGGGTTCATGGCTGGGTCAAGACGTTCCGCGGTGCGTGATGCCCAGAAGTCGTTGCTCGTAAGGAAGTTATTTGCTACCATGGTGATCATGCGACGCTACCGCCCTTTGCCCGCCGTGGTCTTCGCGATCCTCGTCTCCGCCCTCGTCGGCGGGTTGTTCGGGCGCAGCGCGCTCGCGACCGACGACAAGGTCCCGGAACACTATCGCGCCTTCACCGCTGCGCTGAACGCGATCGAGACGAGCTACATCGACAAGGTGGACTCCGACAACCTGGTGAATGGCGCCGTGCGCGGCATGCTCGGCACGCTCGATCCGCATTCGAGTTTCTTCAGCCCGAAGGAATACGCGCAGATGCGCGAGCGGCAGGAAGGCCGCTACTACGGCATCGGCGTGTCGATTCAGGCGATCGACGGCGACATCACCGCGATGCAAGTATTCGAACAATCGCCGGCGCACAAGAAAGGCATTCGGCGCGGCGACGTACTCGCGCAAGTGGACGGCGAAGACGCAAAAGGGTGGACCGTCGACCAGGCGATGCGCAAGCTGCGCGGTGCGAAGGGCACCAACGTGAACGTTGGCGCGCGCCGCCGCGGCTACGACCAGCTGATTCCGTTTCAGCTGACGCGCGACGAGGTCTACCTCCCGACCGTCCCCGCGTACTTCATGCTCGATGCGACGACCGGCTACATCCGCATGCAGGACTTCGGGGAGAACACCGACCGCGACGTCAAGCACGCGCTGCACGATCTCTCATCGAAGGGCATGAAGCGCCTGCTGTTCGACATTCGTGGCAACCCGGGCGGGCCGCTCGATCAGGCGATCAAGGTCGCGAACGAGTTCCTACCGAAGGGCAAGATGATCGTCTACACGCGCGGGCGCGTGCCGAATTCGGATCAGGACTATCGCGCCACGGAAGACAGCGAGTTTACTGACATGCCGATCGTGGCGCTCGCCAACCGCAACAGCGCGAGCGCGTCGGAAATCGTCGCCGGCGCGCTGCAGGATCACGATCGCGCCTACATCGTCGGCGAGACGACCTTCGGCAAGGCGCTCGTGCAGTCGGTGTACCGCATCAGCGGCGGCGCGGGCCTCGCGCTCACCACGGCGCACTATTTCACGCCGAGCGGCCGTCTCATTCAGCGCCCGTGGGACGCGACCTTCGACGAATATCAGAGCTACGCGCTCCGCGATCAGGACGCGAACAAGCCGCACAACCCGACCGATCTGAAGCATACCGATGCCGGACGCCCGGTCTACAGCGGCGGCGGGATCGAGCCGGACAAACGCGTCTCCGGTCCCACCGAAGGCTTCACGCCGGGTCGCGTCGGGCGCATGCTCTCCGCGCGTGGCGAGTTCGCCAGCTATGCGCAGAAGTACGCGGCCGAGGGCGACACGCGCATCGCGCAGCCGTCGACCACCCGCAAGCTCGTGAGGCCGAACTTCGTCGTGGACGAGCCGATGGTGGCCGACTTCCGCGAGCAGTTGAAGGCGGACAAACTGAAGATCGACGACGACGCGTTCACGAAAGACGTCGAGTTCATCAAGTCGATGATCCGCTTCGAGATCGACAACGCCGTCTTCGGCATCGCCGACGCGCGGCGTCATCTGATCGGCGTCGATCCGCAGGCGCAGGCCGCCCTGACGATGTTTGGCGAGGCCCAGAAGCTGACCGAACTCAGCAAAGGGGCCAGGATCAAGGCGAACCACTGAGGTTCGCCTCCAGCCGCTAAAATTCGGCCGAGCGTCTGAGGCAAGGGTCGGGCAACCGACCACAATGAATTGCGTCGCAGTTTGCTCTTGCCCCTACAGCTAGGCCTTGTTAGACTGACGACCGTTCTGGCTCCGGACGTGCTTCGCATCGTATTGCGGATCTCGGAATGCGAATTGCGGATTGCCGACACGGGCGCCGGCCAGACAGATCCGCTGAATCCGCATTCCGCAATCCCCAATCCGCATTCCGCAATCCGCAATCGAACGGGTGTCCCATGCGTCTCGAACGCTTAGAGATCAACGGCTTCAAATCGTTTTCCGACCGCTCGGAGCTCGCCTTCGATAAAGGGGTCACCGCGATTGTCGGTCCCAACGGATGCGGCAAGAGCAACGTCGCTGATGCCATCACGTGGGTGATGGGCGAGCAGAGCGCCAAGAGCCTGCGCGGCGACAAGATGGAAGACGTCATCTTCAGCGGCAGCGACGCACGCAAGCCCACCGCCTCCGCTGAAGTGCGGCTGCGGTTCAGCGGCTTCCTGAAGATCGTCAGCGGCCCGGCGTTTCCGGCCGAGCCCAGCCTCGAGCCTGCCGCAGGTCACGGGCACGCCAACGGAAACGGCCATGGGAATGGCAACGGCAACGGTGATGGCAACGGGCATCATGGCGAGGCGGGCAATGGCCACGGTGCGAGCATCGCGGGACGCGTCGGCATCGACGCGATCATCCAGTCGGTCGCGCGCGAAATCGAAGTCACGCGGCGGCTGTACCGCTCGGGGGAAAGCGAGTACCTGATCGATGGCCAGGTGTGCCGCCTGCGCGACGTCCACGATCTGCTGATGGACACGGGGCTCGGCGCGAAGAACTACGCGATCATCGAGCAGGGCAAGATCGGGATGATCCTGAGCACGCGGCCGACCGATCGACGCCAGTTGATCGAGGAAGCGGCCGGCGTGACGAAATACAAGGCGCGTCGTCGTGCGGCGGAGCTCAAGCTCGAGGCCGCGCGGCTGAACCTCACGCGCATTGACGACATCGTGTTCGAGGTGGAGAAGCAGCGCGGCACGCTGAAGCGCCAGGCCGGCAGAGCCACGCGTTACCAGCGGCTGCGCGAAGAGCTGCGCCGCTGGGAAAAGGTCCTCTTCGCCCGGAAGTACCGCCAGATCGCGGAGACCATCGAATCGGCGCGAGCGCGCCTCACCGATGCGCGCGATCGCGAGGCGGTGTCGGCCGCGCGTGTCGGCGAAGGGGAGGCCGATCTCGGGCGGTTGCGCATCGAGCTGGTCGAAGCCGAGGCGCGGTCCACCCAGTCGCGAGAGGCCGCGCACGCGCGCGAGCTTGCCATCACCCGCCAGGAGCAGCAAATCGCCTTCGACCGCGAACAGATCCAGGCGCTCGGCGCGCGGACGACAACCGTCGCGGCCGAGCTCGAAGGGCTTGAAGCACGCCGCGAACCCGCGCGTCTCGCGCTGGCGGCACGCCGCGACGCGGCAGCCGAGGCGAACGCCGAACGCGACCGCGCGTCGGCAACGCTGGCGTCGGAATCGGACGCGTTCGAGACGACGCACCGCGAGCTCGAAGGGCTGGAAGCCGACGTCGAAGCGGCGCGCGGTGACGTCTTCTCGGCGCTCAACTCCGCGACGGCGCTGCGCCACGCGCTCGAGCACGCGGCGATCGCGCGGGACCGTGTCGGCGACGCGCTGTCCAAGCTCGATGTCGAGATCAGCGACGTCCGCATCGAGTCGGCGCGCGTCGCGGCGGAGCGCGGCGCGGCGGTGGAAGGACTGCGCCGCGCGCACGACGCCATCGAAGCGACGCGGATCGCGCGGGCGGCCCGGGAATCCGAACTGGCCAGCGCGCGCATCGAACACGAATGGCGATCGCGGTCGGTCCGCGCCCGCGAGCACGAGCTCGCCGGGCTCGGCGCGCGCCTGACGTCGCTCGAAGAGATCGACGCCACGCGCGCGGGCTACGGGGACGCCGCGCGGACGGTGCTCGTCCAGGCCAACGGGACAGTCAACCAGCAGGGCGCGATCGCCGACTACCTCGAGGTCGACGCCGGCTACGAGCGCGCCGTCGAGGCGTGCCTCGGCGATCTGCTGCAGCACGTCGTCGTCGAGCGGGCAGAGCATGCGGCCGCCGGTTTCCAGCTGGTGCGCGAGGCTGGCGCCGGGCGCTGCGGGTTCCTCGTGACGGACGCCGCCGAGGCGCCCGCGAGGGCCGCCGGTTTTTTCGCGAGAATGATCGCTGCCGGTACTCCGGGGTTGTCGCCCGCGGGGTCAGATTTAAATCTGACCCCGCCTGGCGGTGCCTCGAACCGCGCGCTGCCAGACGGCGTGGTCGCGCTGTCGTCTGTCGTGCGCGTCAACGGGCCGTTCGCCGCGGCGATCCGGCAGGCGGTCGGCGAGGCCGGGATCGCGCAGTCGTACGACGGCGCCGCCGTCGCCAGCCGGCTCACGCCGCTCGCGATCGCCACGCTCGACGGCGACGTGTTTCGCGGGCCGCACCTCGTCTCGGGCGGCGGACGCGCGGAATCGCGCGGTATCCTCGAGACGAAGCGCGAGATCAAGGAGCTGCGCGATCGCATCGCAGCGGACCGCGAGGCGCTGTTGCGGCTGGCGCAGGAGACGGCGGAGCTCGAGGGCACGATCGCCCATGCCTCCAACGCGATCGCCGCGCTGAACGCCGAGCATCACAAGCAGGACAAGGGCGTGGTCGGCCATGACGCGCAGCTGCAGCACGCGACCGACGAGGACACGCGGCTCGCGCAGAAGTCCGAGCAGCTCGCCCGCGAGACACATCAGGCGGAAGACGAGCGCGACACGCTCGACCGGCGGCAGGAAGAAGCGCGTGCGTCGATCGGCCGGTTGGAAGACGCGCAGCGGCAGGCCGACGACCGGCTGATGGTCGCCCAGCGCCGGCTCTTCGAGGCCCGCGAGGCCGCGGACGCGTTGAGCCGTCGCGCGGCGGACGCGGGCGCGGCGCACGCGGCGCTCGTCGAGCGCGCGAGCGCCCTCGCGACCGATGTTCTGCGCCTGGACGAAGCGGGAGCTGAGCTGGAGCAGCGCGCGGACGCGCTCGCGGCGGAGCTGGACGAGACCAGGACGCGCGTTGAGGACCTCCGATCGGCCATCGCCTCAGGCACCGTGCAGCTCGACGCCGACGTCCGGGAACTCGACACGCTGCGCGAGGTCGTCATGACCACCGGTGAGGCGGTCACGACGCTCCGCGTGCGGGCGGACGAACTCGAGGCGGCGATCAAGGAGGCACGCGGCGCGCTCGACGCGATTCGCGCGGTCGTGTCCGAGTTGGACGTGGCTCGAGCCACCGCCCAAGGGGATCTCTCGCATCTCGCGCACACGTGCGAGGACGCCGTCAACGCAACGCTCGACGACGTCGTGGTGGAGGTCGACCAGCTCGAGCGCGACGGGCAGACGATTCCAGACGCCAGCGTTATCTGTGTGGACGAACCCGACGACGACGAAGTCCGGCTCAAGCCGGACACGACCGAAGCAGGGGACGGTGATTCCGGTCGTGTCCGCCTTCAAGCGGACCCTGTGGTCGAAGCTGCGACGCAGCGCGCGCTCAGCGCGGAAGAAGCCATCACCGCGTTGCGCGGCAAGATCGAGCGGCTCGGCCCCGTCAACATGATGGCGATCGAGCAGTTCGACGAGCTCGAAACGCGACACGTGTTCCTCACGACGCAGCGGACGGACCTGGTTGAGTCGATTGCGCAGACGAGCGAAGCGATCACGCGCATCGACGAGACGACGCGGTCGCGCTTTGCCGACGCGTTCGCGGCGATCAACAGCAACTTCCAGCAGACGTTCAGCACATTGTTCGGTGGAGGCCGCGCGGGGCTGGCGCTGCTCGACGAGAACGATCCGCTCGAAAGCGGTATCGAGATCATCGCGCAGCCGCCGGGCAAGCGCCTCCAGAGCGTGCAGCTCCTGTCGGGCGGCGAAAAAGCGCTCACCGCCATCGCGCTGATGTTCGGCATGTTCAAATACAAGCCGAGCCCGTTCTGCGTGCTCGACGAGATCGATGCCTCGCTCGACGATGCAAACATCGGGCGGTTTGTCGAGATGCTGCGCGGCATGCAGCAGCACACCCAGTTCATCATCATCACGCACAGCCGGAAGACGATGGAAATCGCCGACCGGCTCTACGGAGTGACCATGGAAGAACCGGGCGTCTCGAAGCTGATCTCCGTCCAGTTGAACTGACGGTCCCTCGCTCGCGTATCTACCCGAGGAGGTCTCCGATGGATATTGCCGTGGATCAAAAAGGGGCCGTACCCCTTTTTCGTGGGGCGCAGTCGAAAAAAGGGTACGGCCCCTTTTTGCTGCTGCCGCTGGCCGTCGCGCTGGCCGGCTGCGACATGTCCCTCGGCAACCTGACGGCGCGCGCCACCGACGAGTGGACGCACACGTATCCGCTGACCGCGGGCGGCGAAGTCCGCATCGTCAACACCAA
>Ga0209515_10010710_pt1 | contig 10147 bp, 5 predicted proteins | sample Subgroupgradi54m_FD_187454 | JGI IMG/M metagenome (GOLD analysis project Ga0209515, IMG submission 187454) | Subsurface groundwater microbial communities from S. Glens Falls, New York, USA - GMW60B uncontaminated upgradient, 5.4 m (SPAdes)... ...
TGGTGAGCGCGCCGACATCCGTGGTGTCGACGGAGAACCGGCCGTCAGGCCCGGTCAGCACCTGCTGCTCGGGGCCCGACGGGGCACGGACGATCACTGCCGCGGCCGGTACAGCGGCGCCACTCGAGTCGCGAACGATGCCGCTGACCGTGTTCGGGCCGGCGGCGACCAGGACCGAGCCAAGCATCCACAGTGCAGCGGCGAGAGCCAATGAACGCATGGAGTCTCCTTCAAACGTGGCCTGCCCTATGCGCGCGGGCCTTCGATATACGACCGATCGAGATCCCGGATCGAGGGACATCCTAGCAGACGCATGGTCCGGACGACATCGGTGCGCAGAATATCGATCGCGCGATCGACGCCCGGACCGCCGGCGGCGCCGAGCGCCCAGGCATACGCGCGTCCCACGAGCACCGCGCGCGCGCCGAGGCACAACGCCTTGACGATGTCGCTGCCGCGGCGGATGCCGCCGTCCATCAGGACCTCGATCTGTCCGTTGACCGCGGCGACGACCTCCGGCAGCGCGCGGAGGCTCGCCGGCACACCGTCGAGTTGACGCCCTCCGTGGTTCGACACGACCACGGCGTTCGCGCCCGCATCAATCGCCTGCCGCGCGGCGTCACCCGTGTGCACGCCCTTGACGACGATCGGCCCCTTCCACGCGTCGCGCATCCAGCGGAGATCCTGCCACGTGACGATCGCCTTTTCGAGCAGCACGCCGACGTCGCCGCACGGCATCGCGCCGATGCCCGGCAGCTCGACGTTGGGAAACACCCTGGGCGCGCCGTCGGCAAGATAGTCCATCACCCATCGCGGCCGCGACACGAACTGCCAGGCGTGCGGGAGGCTGCCCCAGATGTCGCCCTTCAGCAGCGGACGAACGCCGTGCCGGAAATCGCGCTCGCGCAGGCCCGCGACCGGCGTGTCGATCGTGACGACGAGCGCGGAGTATCCGGCAGCGCGCGCCCGCGCCATGGTCGCTTCGGCGACCTCGCGTCCGCCGGGCACGTAGAGCTGATACCAGAGCGGGCCGCTCGTGCCTTCGCGCACGTCCTCGAGCCGCGTGCCCGAAAACGTCGACAGGGTGTACGCGGTGCCCGCGGCGTTCGCTGCACGCGCGGCGTGGACCTCGCCGCGGGGGTAGAACATCCGGCAGAAGCCGACAGGCGCGAGGATGAATGGGAGATCGAGCGTGGTGCCAAGGGACGTGGTGCGCAGATCGCAGGTGGGAACGGCCACGCACTGGCGCGGGCGGAAGGCGACATCGCGGAATGCGCGGCAGTTCTCGCGCATGGTGACCTCGTCTTCGGCGCCGCCATCGATGTAGGCAAAGACCACGGCGGGCAGCCGCCGCTTCGCGAGCCGCCGCAGGTCGCTGATGTTGATGACCCGCGGAAACTCGACTTGTTTCGCCAGCCTGCGATCTGATTTCATCCTTGTCGCGCCGAAGCCCCGCCTCGGGCCAGGCGGCTTGTCCGCCGAAGCCGCCAGGCGCAGGCGGAAATTCAGTCCGCGTACACGACCGTGCGGGTGCTCGTGTGCGCGCGCAACACGTCGGAGGTGAGCTGCTTGCTCAGATAGACCTTCGACTGGCGGTTGTCTTTCGGGTTCACCTCGTACTTGACCACGTTGAACTCGAGCTGATCGAGCGTGCCACGCATGTCGTAGAAGCAGTTCTTCGTCTTCACGACGACCTCGTGATACCCGGACGCGTGCGCCCACGCCTCGGACTCCTCGGTCAACGCGCGGAAGTGGCCCTGGCCACGCCAGTCGCGCCGCGTGCCGCCAATCCAGCTGTACAGCACTTTGCGGTCTTCGAACCGGACGGCGTTCTTCAGGCGGTTCACGAGATCGGAGAGCTTCGGCTCGGCCTCCCGCTCGCGCAGCTCGTGGACGATCTTGTACGCCACGGGGACGACGAGCCCGGGGTCGTCCGGCAGCGGCGCTTCCGCCATCAAAATGAGGTACTCGCGGTCGCGCAGGCGGTTCATGATCTCGTGCGCGGTCTTCTTGCGCGGGAATTCGCCGAAGAACTCTTCGATGTACTGGATCTCCAGCGCGCCTGTGTCGAGCGGGTATTGCTTGATCAGGTACTCCAAACTCGCTCCAATGGTGTCCTGCTGAATTCTATATCGCCCGATCTCACGCGCCGCACGCGCCTCTGGTGGGAACAGCATCCGATGGATTATCTCGGGTACCAGGGACGTCCCGACCTGTCCGACGACGCCGCGGCGCGCGCGTTCTTCGGACGAATCGACGCGGAATTCCATCGCGCCGCCTGGTTCGCGCAGGCGCCAGGCGAGCCGCTGTTCGCGGGGTTGATCGACTATCCCGCGCTGCGCGGGAAACGGGTCCTCGAAGTGGGCTGCGGCCTCGGCGCCGTCTCCGCGGAGCTGGCGCGCCAGGACGCGCGAGTCACCGCGCTGGATCTGACGTGGACCGGCGCGGCGTCAACCGCCCGGCGGTTCGCGCTCGATGGCACTCGCGGCGCCGCGATCGAGGCCGATGCCGAGCGGCTGCCGTTTGCCGACGCATCGTTCGACTTCGTCTGGTCGTGGGGCGCGATCCATCACGCCACGGATCCGGCGCGCGCCCTTCGTGACATTCACCGCGTGCTGCGTCCCGGCGGCGAGCTGCGGATGATGGTCTACAACCGCCACTCCTTCTACAACTGGCTCAGCATCGTCCTGAGATTCGGCGTCGTGCGCATGCAGCTGCGTCGCTATTCGATGCAGGAGCTGTGGAACCGCTACTCGGATGCGCGTGCGATCGGCGGATGTCCCCGCGTCGGCTACTTCAGCGCGGGGGAGATGCGGCGGCTCGTGTCAGGATTCGACGTCATCGAGCTGCGCGCGTTCGAGCAGAAGACGGCGCTCACGCGGTTCGTGCCTCGCGGGATGCGGCCGTCGCTCGAGCGCCAGATTCCCGACGGCCTCATGCACGCGCTGTTCGGCCGCTGTGGTCTGTTGCTGTACTGCCGCGCCCGGCGGGTCCGCTAGCGCGGAACCCGCCCCCACGCAGGCCTGGTGCCGCGAAGCGGACCCGGCGCAATCATAAAGAGTGCGATCGCCACGCCCAGCGCGCTGATCGCGATTCCCGCGCGCAATGTCGTGGACGCGAGCTCGAAGACGACCGTGTGGTGCCCGGCAGGAACCGCGACACTCTGGAACATGACATCGACGCGTCGCACGGGCTCGGGGTCGCCGTCGACGCGGGCGCGCCATCCTGGATATTCGGCCTCGCTTACCACAAGGTATCCGCCGTTCGCGGTCGAGACGTCGACCGTCATGCGCGTGTCGTCCATCGACACGAGATGCGCATCCGCGGCGCCCGGCGTGAACGACTTCGCGCCGCCGCCCGGATCGATCAATGCGACCTGCCCCGGGTCAAACGGGCGGCCGTCCGGAAACTGCGAGTAGCGAATCGTGTCGATCGCCTGTTCTTCCGTGAGCTCGGCGATGCCCGGCACGACCCACACGCGCGGAAGCGCGTGCAGGTTGTCGTACACGGTGTAACCCTCTTCACCCGGCACATCCTGGTCCGCGCCGCGATCGGTCTGGCGCGACGTGTGGTACTGCGACACCTTCCGCCACCGATCGGTGTTCGCCAGGAGCAGCGACCCGAGCGTCTGCGGCATCGAGTGTCCCGACGCGTCGATGATCGTCAGGCGATCGATGGTGAGCCAGCCACGCATGGGCGTCGTCTGAATGGTCATGTGGCCGCCGCGAACCGGCTGCGGCAGATTGACCCGGGTGAGATAGACGTACGGCGCGACCCCGGGGTCATCAAAGGCTTTCGCAAGCGCGTGCGTCGCGTTGTTGCGCGTCTTGTCATCCGTCAACCCCTGGTCGGCGACGTCGATTCCGGCGACCATCGGATGCCGGTACGCGAAGCCCTCGGCGCCCGTGATGTCGACGTGCGCGACCTCGGTGCCCTGCGGCACGGTGTCGGCGCATCGAAGGTGAACGACCATCGCGATTGACGACACGGCATCGGCGGGCAGCTCGAACGATGCGACGCGTTGGTACGACGGCCCGCAGTCGGATCGTCCGATCGAGAAGTCGAGCGGCGGCTTCGCCCACGTGATGCCACCCGCCTCGAACGTCTCCGGCGCCGGATACTCGTCGTCGTGAACGATGATGTCGCGCACGGCAAGCAGATCCAGCGAGCGATCTTCGGACGCGAGCACGTCCGGGAAGACGTCGCCAGGCGCCCCCATCATCGCGAGCGCTGCCAGCCGCGCGGACATGATCGGGCTGTATCCGCCCGCCGTTGGGATTCGCCACAGCCGCGCAAACCCGGATGGAACGGTCGCATCGCGCGACGAGCCGCCGACCGCCAACAGCCGCTGATGACCGGGCGCGACGGCGGCCGCGAGCGCGCGCGCATGCACCGATGGCTGCGTGTCCTCGGGACCGAGGACGCTCAACTGCTGAAAACCGCTCGCGGTGACGGAATACTGGACGTGATAGAGCAGATCGATCGCGGTGATCGCCATGAGCGCCACCGCGGCTGGCATGAACCAGCGGCGCTGACGGCGCTGAATCTCCGCGAGTGCAAACCCCGCGAGCACGGCGGTCGCGCAGGAGAAGATGAACAGGATCCGCGAAATGATGCGGAACTTGTTCCACAGCGGAACGTGATAGACGAGCCACGCGACGGGCGTCGCGTCTCCCGCCGTCAGGAGCACGGCGAGGATCGCCGCTGCCGCCCAGACGCGCGCGCGCCAGGCGAAGCGGCGCGACCCCGCGCCGAGGATCGCGAGCCCCAGCACCCCGAGTCCCACGTACAGGGAGACAGGCTTCGACGGATCGTGCTGCCGCGGGATCAGCAGACCTCCGATCACCTGCGCCGCCGACGGAGCGGGATTGATGAACCACGCGTAGCTGATCTCGGTCCGCGCCATGTACCTGGATACTTCGACGAACGGCAGCGACTTCACCGCCGTCAAGGCGACCGCGAGAAGCAGCATGGCGATCGTCCGCAGATAGAACGTCCGAGGCACGCGTTCGGCAAGCCCGCCGACAAGCGCATAGACCACGCAGAACGAGACGGCATAGAGAATCGACTGCGGATGACCGGAGAGAAAGCAGTTGGCGGCGGCAAACGCGCCGATCGCGATCCATCGCTTCGACGCTCCGGTGATCAACCTGTCAACCGCAAGCGCCATTAGCGGGAACCATGCCGTGCAGTGAACGATGTTGATCTGCGCCTGCTTTTCGAGCATCGCGTGCGAGAGCCCGAACGCGAGTCCCGAGAAGGCCGCGGCCGTTTTCGAACGCGTCAGCGTGAAGACATACGCGTAGGTGAACGAGGAGCCGAGCACGTAGGCGCAGATGATGTAACCCGTCCACGAGTGGAAGACGTGCGCGAACAGGACATGGAAGACGTACGCCTGCGGGTCGCTCGTGTCGGCAAAGAGCGGCAGCCCGCCAAACATGTCGCGCGACCAGGCGCTGACCGGCGACAGGAAGATCGGCAGGAACCAGTCGTACAGATCGCCTTCGGCCATGTAGGTGCCGTGGACGATCGGCTGTGAGAAGAGCCAGGTGAACAGGGCAGAGTAGCCCGCGACGACCACGAGCGCGTGTCGCAGCGGCGCAGCCGCTGATGAGCGCATCAGGTGGATATCCTACCCGACGCGGCCGTGCGATCGCGTTTACGCGGGCGTGAGGGACGGTTCGTATGCGAGGTTCGACGCGAGCCATCGCTCGACCTCTGTGACCGGCATGCCTTTCCGCGCGGCGTAGTCCTCGATCTGATCGCGGCCGAGGCGGCCGACGTTGAAGTACTTCGCGTGTGGATTCGCGAAATACAGGCCGCTGACCGAGGCGGCAGGCCACATCGCGCAGCTCTCCGTCAGCGAGATGCCCGTGCGCTCCGCGCCCAGCAGCGAGAAGAGCTTCCACTTCTCGCTGTGATCCGGACACGCCGGGTAGCCGAAGGCGGGACGAATGCCGCGATAGCGCTCATGCACGAGGTCGTCGCTCGTCAGCTGCTCCTTCGCGCCGTAGCCCCAGTCCCTCCGCGCGCGCGCGTGGAGATATTCGGCAAACGCCTCCGCGAGGCGGTCCGCCAGCGCCTTGACCATGATCGCGTGGTAGTCGTCGTGGTCGGACTCGTAGATCGCGACAAGATCGCTGGCGCCCAGGCCGGCCGTCACGGCAAACGCGCCGAGATAGTCGATGATGCCGGTGTCGAGCGGGGCGATGAAATCGGCGAGCGATCGATTGGGCTTCCCGTCGCCGATCTCCTCCTGCTGCCGCAGCATGTTGAAACGTGTCAGCTCGAGCCCTGATTCCCCATAGAGCACGATGTCTTCACCATCGGTGTTCGCCGGCCAGAAGCCGTGGACCCCGCGGAGTGTCAGGAGCTTCTCGCGCACGATCCGGCCGAGCAGCTCCTGCGCATGCTCGTACAGCTCGCGCGCCGCCGCGCCGTACTGCGGATGGTCGAGCACCGCCGGGAAGCGTCCCTTCAACTCCCATGCGGAAAAGAAAAAGGTCCAGTCGATGAACGGCACGACGTCCTCGATGCGGACATCGTCCAGGAGGAGCGCGCCGGTGAACACCGGCGTCGCGATGACGTCGGGGCGCCAGTCGAGGCGAAGATGGTTGGCCTTCGCCGCCGGCCACGCAAGGAGCGGACGCCGCCGGATGGCGCCATGCTGCTCGCGAAGGCGCTCCTGCTCGACGCGATTGGCCCGATCGAATTCGGGACGCTGCTCATCGCCGAGCAGCTTCGAGACGACGTCAACCGCGCGCGAGGCATCGAGCACGTGGACGACAGGCTGGCTGTACTCCTGCGCGATCTTCACCGCCGTATGCTGCTTGCTCGTTGTCGCTCCGCCGATGAGCAGCGGAAGCGTCATCCCGCGGCGTTCCATCTCGCGCGCGACGAAGACCATCTCGTCCAGCGACGGCGTGATCAGACCGCTCAATCCGACCATGTCGGCCTTCTCGTCGATCGCCGTCTGGAGAATCTTCGCGGCCGGCACCATCACGCCGAGATCGACGATCTCGTAGTTGTTGCAGCCGAGGACGACGGCGACGATGTTCTTCCCGATGTCGTGGACGTCGCCCTTCACCGTCGCCATGACAACCTTGCCCTGCGCGCGGTGGGTCTCGCCGCTCCGCCGTTTCTCCTCTTCCATGTAGGGCAGCAGATACGCGACCGCCTTCTTCATGGCGCGCGCGCTCTTGACGACCTGCGGGAGGAACATCTTGCCGGCGCCAAACAGGTCGCCGACGATCTTCATCCCGTCCATCAGCGGCCCTTCGATCACGTCGAGGGGGCGCGCGAGCGTCAGCCGCGCCTCTTCGACGTCGGCCTCGATGAAGTCGACGATGCCATGCACGAGCGCGTGCGCGAGGCGCGTGCCGACGGGCGCATCGCGCCACGCAAGGTCATGCACTCTCTTCGTCCCGTCGCCCTTGACCGTCTCGGCGAACTGCACGAGCCGTTCGGTGGCGTCCGGGCGCCGATTGAAGATGACGTCTTCGACGTGCTCGAGCAGATCCTTCGGGATGTCTTCGTAGACAACGAGCTGGCCGGCGTTGACGATCCCCATGTCGAGGCCCGCCTTGATCGCGTGGAACAGGAACGCGGAATGAATCGCCTCGCGGACGATGTCGTTTCCGCGGAAGGAGAACGACAGGTTGCTGACGCCGCCGCTGATCTTCACGCCCGGGCACGTGGCCTTGATGAGCTTCGTTGCCTCGATGAAGTTGATGGCGTACTCGTTGTGCTCGTCGAGGCCTGTGGCGATCGCGAGGATGTTGGGATCGAAAATGATGTCCAGCGGATCGAAGCCCGCCTGTTCGGTGAGCAGCGCGTATGCGCGCCGGCAGATCGCGACCTTGCGGGCCACCGTGTCCGCCTGGCCCTGCTCGTCGAACGCCATGACGACGACCGCGGCGCCGTACCGGCGCACGGTCCGCGCCTTCCGCAGGAAGTCCTCTTCGCCTTCCTTCAGGCTGATCGAGTTGACGACGCCCTTGCCCTGGACGCACTTGAGGCCGGCTTCGAGCACGGTCCACTTCGAGCTGTCGACCATGATCGGCACGCGCGCGATCTCCGGCTCGGTGGCGATGAAATTGAGGAAGGTCGTCATCGCCGCTTCCGAATCGAGCATCCCTTCGTCCATGTTGACGTCGAGGATGTTCGCGCCGCCCCGCACCTGGTCGAGCGCCACGTGCGCCGCCTCGCTGAAGTCGCCGCCGATCACCAGCCGCGCGAATCGCTTCGACCCGGTGATGTTGGTCCGCTCGCCGATCATCATGAAGTTGCTGTCGGGACGGATGGTCAGCGTCTCGAGTCCGGAGAGCTGTGTGAACCCTGCAGGGATTGGGGATTGGGGATTGGGGACTGGCGGGGTTCGACGTTCGCGCGGCGGCAGACTCGCCACTGCGCGTCCGATGGCCGCGATGTGGTCGGGCGTCGTGCCGCAGCAGCCGCCGACGATGTTGACGAATCCTGATTCGGCGAAGTCGCGCAGGAGCGCCGCCGTCTCTTCGGGCAGCTCGTCGTACTGGCCGAACGCGTTCGGGAGGCCGGCGTTCGGATAGCACGTGACGTAGGTCTCCGCAATCCGCGCGAGCTCCGCGAGGTACGGCCGCATCTCGCGCGCGCCGAGGGCGCAGTTCAGCCCGACGCTGAACGGCCGCGCGTGGCGGATCGACACGTAGAACGCGTCGAGCGTCTGGCCCGACAACGTCCGTCCGCTGCGGTCGGTGATCGTCACCGAGATCATCAGCGGAAGCTCGACGCTCTTGTCCTCGAACACGTCGAGGATCGCGGCAATGGCCGCCTTCGCGTTCAGCGTGTCGAAGATCGTTTCGAGCAGGATCAGATCCGCCCCGCCGTCGACGAGTCCGCGGACGTGATCCCGGTAGGCCGCCGCAACCTGGTCGAACGTCACCGCGCGAAACGCCGGGCTGTTGACGTCGGGCGAAATCGACAGCGTTCGATTCGTCGGTCCGATGGCGCCGGCGACGAACCGCGGGCGGTCGGGCGTCTTCGCCGTCCATTCATCGGCGGCGGCACGAGCCAGGCGCGCGCCCTCCAGGCTCAGCTCGTACGCCAGCGATTCGAGCCCGTAATCGGCCTGCGCAATCGCCGTCGACGAAAACGTGTTCGTCTCGATGATGTCCGCGCCCGCCGCGAGGTACGCGCGATGAATCTCTCCGACGACATCAGGGCGCGTCAGGATGAGCAGGTCGTTGTTGCCCTTCAGGTCGCGCGGATGATCGCGAAGCCGCTGGCCGCGGAAATCGGCCTCGGTCAGCTGATACCGCTGGATCATCGTCCCCATCGCGCCGTCGAGGAGGAGGATTCGTTTCGCGAGAAGCTCGTGGAGCCGGTCGATCATCGTCATGCGTACCGTTTGGACCTGGGTTTCAGGGTTTGGGATTTGGGTTTTGGGATTTGGGATTTGGGTTTTGCGGCCACGGTCTTGACACCACTCGCGATCAGAACGGCGAACGGATCTCCGGCTTTGCTCGCGCCGACGTGCACGCGCACATCGCCCAGGCCGGCGCCGCGCAGCATCGCCTCGAGCTCGGCGCTCGAGAAACCGAGATGGCGATCGCCGAACCGGTTGCGCACCCACGCCTGATCATGCTCGCGCAGGTCGAGAACCAGGAGTCGGCCGCCGGGCCGCAGGATGCGCACGGTTTCGGCGATCGTTCGCTTCGGATCGCTCGCGTGATGCAGCGATTGCGAGAGCAGGGCGATATCCACCGAGCCGTCGCGCAGCGGCAGCCGCGAGAGGTCCCCCTTCTTCCACACGACGTTCCCGACACGGCGCCGCGCCGCCAGCGCCTGTGCGCGCTCCAGGACTTCCTCCGATCGATCGACGCCAATGACGGTTCTGGCCCAGCGCGCCGCCTCGAGCGTCAGATAACCTTCGCCGCAGCCGAGATCGGCGACGTCGAGCGGCGGCAGGAGATGGCCGAGCGCCCGCGCCCACGCCGCCCAGCTGCGGCCCGGCACGAGCTGCCGCGGATCGCCATGCGTCTCGAAGTTTTCCTTGCGGAGGCGCTTCACTTCCTGCATCCGGGCGTCATCGGCCCGGACCGCGCGGTCGGACGCGCCCGATTCAAAGTGTGCATCGAGCAGCGTCCAGAGCGACCCCTTGCCGTTGGCG
>Ga0209515_10010712_pt1 | contig 10145 bp, 10 predicted proteins | sample Subgroupgradi54m_FD_187454 | JGI IMG/M metagenome (GOLD analysis project Ga0209515, IMG submission 187454) | Subsurface groundwater microbial communities from S. Glens Falls, New York, USA - GMW60B uncontaminated upgradient, 5.4 m (SPAdes)... ...
ATCCGGATCGAGCGCATGCTCAGCGTCGATGAAGGCGCATTGTCCGCCTTTTTTCTGGACTTCTGCAATCACGTGCAGACACACCGTTGTCTTCCCGGAGGATTCTGGGCCAAAAATTTCAATCACCCTCCCCTTGGGCACACCTCCTCCCAGCGCAAGGTCGAGAGACAAAGATCCGCTTGGAAACGTTTCGATCTGCATTTTGTGCCCTTCGCCAAGTTTCATGATGGATCCCTTGCCGTAATTTTTTTCAATTTGCGCAAGCGCCGTCTCCAGCGCGGTACTTTTTGCCTTATCAACGGCGACTTTGACTTCCTTTTCGAGAGTGGGAGTAGGGTGGCTCATAGCAACGGAATAAAAAAATAAGAACGTACTGCAAAGATACTGGAACGTTTGTACAGTACAAGTTCTTCTCCTGGCCAAATCCAAAAATTATTTCACGAAGATACACCAGCCTGGACGAGACGTTCCTGCTGAAATCCGAGGAGAATCTGACCATTCTCAGAATGCTCCTTGATTTTGAGCGCATGAATGAGGGATTTCGCCGTGCCGTACGAGCAGTCTCCCTGACAGGTGGGGCAGGAAAAAGAGTACTTTTCCTTTTTTCCCCTGGAAACACCCTTCACGATCTTTTGGCATTGACGACAGTAGTACGCAATCAAGGTCGGCTCATCGATGATCATCGTTCAACAATTATTGGATTTTCGTCGGATCAAACATGGTCTCTTGCTGCTCGACCGGCATTTCTTCCGTCATCACAGCTTCTTCCTGCTGCTCGCCTTCCTCTTGCCATTCATTCACGGCTCGGTGAGTACGGGGCATGGTGACAAAATCCTGTTCCTTCACACGACCGGAAATAACCGCGCGGTGATAGGAAAGTGCGGCCAATGAACTGACGAGGGAGGAAAAAAGGCTAAGATAAATGCCAAATCGAGAGGAACTATTCGGCACGTCGAGTAAGGCATACTGTCCGTAGACGGCGATGAAAATGAGCGCCACAAAAAAGCTCTGTGCAGAAAGAAAAATATGGAGCACGGATTCCTTGATCGGGAGTGAACTCAGCCATTCCTTTTCCCAAAGCTCCGTCGCGATCAATGCAAGGATACCAAGGGAAAAAAGCATGATCACATAGCCCCCTGGAGCTCCGACACTTTCAAAAGCACTCTTCCACATGTCTCCAGTGCCATACCAGGGAAGGAAACAGGACACGATCGTCAAAAAAGCCGAAACCGCTAAGACCTTTTTTTCGGTCATGAGATGGCGAGCTCGGCTGAGGAGATCCTTTCTTCGCATACGATGAAAAAACTAAGTTGACTATAACAATATCATTTTAATCAATCAAGTCCGTTCCTTATCAATATTCAAAATACAGTAGAGTAGTCCGACCATAAGTCGTACAAGCAGTCAATTGAGCCGCTCGTACGCTTTGTCTCCTTAAGAGGAGATAATCCATCCGCAGGTTCTCCTACGGATACCTTGTTACGACTTAGTCCCAGTCAATGGTTTCACCTTCGGCCCTTTGCAGGGACTTCGAGTGCCCCCATCTCCCATGACTTGACGGGCGGTGAGTACAAGACCCAGGAACATATTCACCGTGACGTAATGATTCACGATTACTAGCGATTCCATCTTCATGAGGGCGAGTTGCAGCCCTCAATCTGAACTGAGACCGGTTTTGATGCGATTGGCTCCGCCTTACGGCTTGGCAACGCTTTGTACCGGCCATTGTAACACGTGTGTGGCCCAGGTCATAAGGGCCGTGCTGATTTGACGTCATCCTCACCTTCCTCCGGCTTGGAGCCGGCAGTCTCGCATGAAATAATCAACATACGATGAGGGTTGCGCTCGTTTCCTGACTTAACAGTACACCTCAAGGCACGAGCTGACGACAACCATGCAGCACCTGTCTTCGGGTTCCTTACGGCACCCCCACATTTCTGCAGGGTTCCCGAGATGTCAAGACCTGGTAAGGTTGCTCGGTTACTATCGAATTGAACCACATGTTCCACCGCTTGTGTGGGTCCCCGTCTATTCCTTTGAGTTTTAGTCTTGCGACCGTACTACCCAGGCGGGATACTTAATGCGTTAGCTTAGGCACTGAGGGGGTCGAATCCCCCAATACCGAGTATCCATCGTTTACAGCGTGGACTACCAGGGTATCTAATCCTGTTTGCTCCCCACGCTTTCGTCCTTCAGCGTCAGATAAGGCCCAGTAGAATGCCTTCGCGTTTGGTGTTCCTTCGGAGATCTACGGATTTTACCCCTACTTCCGAAATTCCATCTACCTCTGCCTTCCTCAAGTTCAAGAGTTTCCATGATAGATCCGGGGTTGAGCCCCGGGATTTAACCACAGACTTTTTGAACCGCATACAGACGCTTTACGCCCAATGATTCCGGATAACGCTCGTGACCTACGTATTACCGCGGCTGCTGGCACGTAGTTTGCCGTCACTTATTCCTAGGGTACCGTCAGAACTTCGTCCCCCAGAAAAGGAGTTTACGACCCGAAAGCCTTCATCCTCCACGCAGTGTTGCTCCGTCAGGGTTTCCCCCATTGCGGAAGATTCTTTACTGCTGCCTCCCGTAGGAGTATGGGCCGTGTCTCAGTCCCATTGTGGCTGGTCATCCTCTCAGACCAGCTAAACGTCATAGCCTTGGTGAGCCGTTACCTCACCAACGAGCTGATATTGCGCAGGTTCCTCCCGAAGCGCCGAAGCTTTAGTCTTGCGACCACATGCGGTATTAGCCCGCCTTTCGACGGGTTATCCCTCACTTCGGGGTAGATACCAACGTGTTACTCACCCGTCTGCCGTGGCCGTATTGCTACGACCACACGACTTGCATGTATTATACACACTGCCAGCGTTAATCCTGAGCCAGGATCAAACTCTTCGAAGAAAATTGCAAAAGCAATCTTGAAAGTTTGAAACTGTGTTTAAACTTACAAATTTAACATGAAAAATTGTTGTCCCGCAAGCTTGCGCTGCGGAACACTACTCTACTGTATCCTGAATATTGGATACAAAATTGAAAATTGGTTATTAAGCGGTGTCGGTATTTCAAAGAACGGAAATCACCTTGAGACCTCCCAAGGCGCCCAGGTATCCTAGTCTTTCTCATTTTTCTTGTCAAACTTTTTAGCTGATTCTTTTGAGGAATCCTTGGGTCAAAAAACATGAACGATCAAAGCTCCAAAAACCCCAAGAAAAGCTCCCGCGAGAACATCACTCGGCCAGTGGACGCCCGTGAAGACTCGGGCCACGGCGATCAGGGTCGAAAAGAAATAAAAGACCATCCCAAGCGTGACATCCGAGAGAAAGAACGTGGTCGAAAGAGCGAAGAAAAAGAGAGCATGGCCGGAGGGAAAAGACAGCTGATCTTCAAAGCTCCAAGTTGTGATGAGCTTCTTCGCCGAAGAGAGCGCCACGAAAGGGCGGGGCCGCTGAACAAAAAGCGTGATAATGAACTTGATCACGAATCGAGAAAAAAGCCCTGCCAAAAGAGCTTCGAACAGGAGAGGCTGGTACACCTGCCACTGCGAAAAAAGAAGGGCGAGCAGGAAACCTGCCAAGGCATACTGAAGATATTTGGCCACAAAAATCCCAAGCCGATCAAGAACCTTGGAGTAATGCGCAAAAGCGTGGATGAAGCGAAAAATAGTGAGATCCATACAGAAAAAGTATCATGCTTTCTTCACCCATTTCATGGCAAAAAAGTTGATCAATATGGCTCCGCCAATCCCCAAGACCGCTCCTGCGAGGATATCGCTCGGCCAATGAACTCCGACAAAAATACGGGCGATCCCCATTAGGAGAGCGCCAAGGTACAGCAAAAGTCCCATCTTCTTGTCATGAAGGACCACGGTGGTCGCAAGAGCAAAGAAAAAGAGAGCGTGGCCGGAAGGAAAGGACGCGTGGTATTCCGAAAGAGACTGGCTGATGAGCGGCTGTATTTCCAAAGCTACAAAAGGGCGTGGGCGCTCGATGAAAAGAGTGACGAGGGGCTTGATCGCAAATCGTGAAAAAAGTCCCGCAACAAGAGATTCCGCCACCAGGTGAAGATTCTTTTTTCGATCCTTGAGCAGCATCATCACCAGAGCAATTCCCAAAAGATAGGGAAGATAGCTGGCCAAAAAAATACCAAAAGCATCAAGAAGGCTTGATTGATGAGCGAAACCGTTGATGAAGTGAAAGAGGGTGAGGTCCATACGAGAAATGAAAAATGGTGGAGTTTAGGGGACTTGAACCCCTGACCTCTTCCATGCCATGGAAGCGCTCTAGCCAACTGAGCTAAAACCCCGTGAACGAGAAGCGAAGCGACGAAGTGAACGGAGGTTGCCGCCAGCCCCGCAAGGCGGTGGCTGAGCTAAAACCCAGTGAAGATAGACGCATTGTAGTCAAAGGTCCAAGAAAAGTATAGAGTGCTTCCGCCCAAAAACTCCACCACGATTCTCGATATTTTTCAGAATTTTTATGCTCACGACCATACCCATCACCATCGACAAATCTCACCTGATTACGATCGGAGAGAAACTGTATCAGGAAGGTGTTGAGCTCATCCGTGAACTCGTGTGCAATGCCTATGATGCCGATGCGACGAATGTGTGGATCGAATCAGACCCGTATCAGATCAAGGTTCGGGATGACGGATCAGGGATGGATCTGAGCGGGCTACGACAATATCTGACGATTGGCTCCGAAGAAAAGAAATACAATCACACTTCACCGGTTTTCAAGCGTGAAAGAATTGGACAGTTTGGCATCGGAAAATTTGCGGTTCTTTCCGCCTGTTCAGTATTTAAGGTTCACACCCAGAAGGGAGATTTTGCGGCTCAGATCAGTTTTGACAAAGAACTTTTCAGCAAGGTGGATAATTGGGATGTCCCCATTCACGCTTTGGATGTCGACCCCATGATGGGCAATGGCACGATCATCATTCTTGAACGCCTGAAAAAACCTTTGAGCGAGGCTCAGATCGAAAGAGTTATCCGTGAAAAAACACCGCTCAAGGCTCCTCACTTCCGAGTCTTCCTGAACGGCCGGCAGATTGAGCCCTATCATATCCCGGGCAAACGCTTTCAGGTGAGCGAGGATACTGATTTTGGAACGGTCAGGGGTGAGATTATTCTTCCCCACTTCACGCAAAAGATTGAGATCCCCGGGATCGAGATCACGGTCAAAGGCGTGATGATTCGTCGGGAAACTTTTGGAGTTGAGGCTTTGCACCTTGCCACTGCAAGCCGCCTGATCGGAAGCGTTGCCGCGGATTTCCTTCCCGTGACGAGCGACCGCAGCCGGTTCATCATCGACAGTGAGCCGTATCTTCAATTCGCTGAAGTGATGACGAAGATTATGAAAAAAATCTTTCATGACCTGAGAAAACAACAACAGGAAAAGGCCGATCAGAAAGCGGACAAGGTGCTGAAAGAAGCCATGCGGGGGATGAGAAAGGCGCTCCGAAGAAATGAATCACTCGCTCCCGTCACCATGGTCCCCTCGACTGATTTTGTGCAAAGCACTTTGAGTGGTTCGATTCCGGACGGTGATGCTGCCAAACTTGCCACCTCTTCTTCTCCGGAAGCGCTGCTGGATGAAGAGAGAAAGCATCGCGGTCTTCAGGAAGGACAGGCTGCTCCAAACGAGCCGAGAATACAAAAGGTGAAGGTGCAAAGAGCCTCTGGACGCGATCTCACCGCCCGAAAGATCAAGGTGGGAGATCTCGACGTGATGTGTACCTTTGAATCCCTGGGATTTGATACGCCTGAATATCTCGTTGAGAGCAATGTGATCATCATCAACCAAAGCCACAAGATGTACCGACGCGTGGAGAAAAAAGAAGACCTGCTTGGCGAGTATATTCTTCGCCTCATCGCCCAGGAACTCTCCCGCCAATATGCTCCGTATGACAGCGCAAAAGCCTATGAGCTCATGAATCAGCTCCTCCGGGATGCGGTGTAGAATGGTGATGAAAAATTTTCTGTAGACTTTTTTGCAAATCTAAACTACACTTTAGATATGCAAGGTAAAAATAACGTTTCTCTTTCTGAACTGAAAGGACTCAAAAACTTTTTAGATGATTACAGCAACGCATCCCATGGATATGTTATTACGATGGGAGAAAGGAAAGAAAAACTGGCTGAAAACATCGCCACCCTGCCATGGTTTTATCTATGGAGCCAAATTTAATATTGAATATTAAAATTGGATTTGCTAGAATATAGTCATGCTCCAGAGGAAAATTAAGAAAATATTTTTGAAATCTGTTGCCGCATTTCCGGTGGTGATTTTGACGGGCGCGAGGCAAACGGGGAAAAGCACTCTCTGTAAAGAACTTCTGAAGAAAACACATGAGTATGTTTCGCTCGAAGACCCTGACATCCGGAAACGGGCACTCGAAGATCCGAGGACTTTTCTTCAAACACATAAAGCGCCTTTGATTCTGGATGAAATTCAATATGCCCCAGAGCTGGTCAGTTACATTCAAACCATCGTTGATCAAAAGCGAGATAAGGCGGGACAATACATCCTGACGGGATCACAAAATTTTCTGCTGATGCAGCAGGTGTCACAGTCACTCGCAGGAAGAGCTGCCTTGCTCTCTCTCTATCCCTGCTCAGTGGAAGAAGTTGATGGAGTCGGTAAAGTGCGTTCGAGTCCCGAGGAAGTAGCTGACTGGATCTTGAGCGGCGGCTATCCGGAGCTCAGGACAAGACCAGAAGTGGATAGAAATACCTGGTGCGCCAGTTATATTCGTCTCTACCTCGAGCGAGATGTGCGCCAAGTTATTCAGGTTGGAGACTTGGACATTTTTGAAAAATTCTTAAGTCTTGTTGCAGCCAGGACAGGACAAATCCTCAACATGAGTAATTTGAGTCGGGATGCCGGGGTGAGTGTTCCCACGATCACAAGGTGGCTTTCAGTATTGAGGGCCAGTTACCAGGTGTATTTCCTTGAACCCTTCCATGCCAATATCTCCAAACGGCTCATCAAGGCTCCAAAGATTTATTTTGGGGATACGGCGTTAGCTTCCTTTCTGATGGGTATCCATGACAAGAGACTGCTTCACTCAAGCCCTTTTATTGGTCCACTGTTTGAAACCGCCTGTTTTCTGGAACATATCAAAGCGGCGAGCTTTCGAACGGATCTTTCGCGTTTTTCCTATTTCAGAACAAAAGAAGGTCTGGAAATTGATCTCATGATAGAATCCGGCACAAAACTTCACGCAAGGGAGATAAAATCCTCCCGCACGATAACTTCCCAGCTTGCAAAAAATTTACTGGAAGCTGAAAAACTATTGGAGAGAGGGTTCAATAAAAAAATTCTCGCTCCCGTTGAAAGAAAGATTGTTCTAGCACATAAAGTAGAGGTTTTGCCGTGGCATCAGATCGAATGGTAAAATAATCATACCATTATGCTTCTTTCCCTCTTCTTCTTCGCCCTCTACCTCACAATCGTCATCGCGATCGGCGTTGTCTCATCGAGAAAAGAATCAGAAGATGATTTCATGATCGCGGAAAGGAAGGTGAAAGGCTTTCAGGTGACAGCCACGATGAGTGCCGGATTTTTTGATGGCGCTACGCTCTCCATCTATCTCGCGTTTATCTATCAGTATGGATTCTCCGCGATCTGGCTTTTTATAGGGCTTGCTCTTGGATTTCTGCTGCTTCGAAAATATGCCGGAAAGATCAAAGAAAAAGCTGATCAGATGAAGGCATATTCGATGCCAGAATACTTCTACAGAGTCTTTGGAAAGAGATGCGCGCTGATGTTTTCTTTTCTTCTGGTGTTGCAGTTTTTTCTCCTCCTGATCATCAATCTCATCATCAGTGGAAAGGTGCTCTCGGCCATCTTTCCGATTCCCTATCCTGCTGCGGTGATCATTGGCGGACTGATCGTTCTAACCTATCTGTTGCTCGCCGGATTCAAAGCTGTCGTACGCACAGACTTTTTTCAGCTCATCATTATGTTCGTGATGTGTCTGAGCATTGGAGTTTTCCTCATCGGGCAGACAACTATCCCTCTTGCTGAATTTAATCTTGGAACTCTTGGGTTGGGAAATATTATTGGATTTGTGGTCCTCACGGGATTTGGAGTGATGGTTTCTCCGGATATTTGGCAGCGAATTTTTGCGACTCAAGATCAGAGCAATCTCAAAAGGGGCCTCGCTTATTCCGCCATCATCCTTCCTCTTCTCGCGGTTGCGATCAGTATTCTGGGGCTTGCCACCAAGCAATTATTTCCTTCAATCGTTCCCGAAGATGCCCTGGTGACTGGCTTTTCTCAGCTGCTTCCCTTTGGGCTCAAAGAATTTGGCATGGTATTGCTCTATGCGGTCGCGCTCTCCTCTTCTGACACCGTGACATTTGTAGTATCTTCCATTTTCACGCGAGACCTAAAAAATTACACAAAAAAATATAGCGATCAGTCCATGAAGAAGCTCACGAGATTTTTCATGGTGCTTTTTATCTCGCTGGCGATCATCATCGGCATTTTTTACCAAAACATTATGGCCCTGGGGTTCTCTCTTGCCAGCCTCAATCTCATCCTTTTTCCAGTAGTTTTTGGCTCATTGTTTTGGCATCTCAAAGAATCCGCAGTTTTCTATAGCCTCATCTCCGGATTTGTAAGTGTTTTAGTTCTTTTTTTCGCGAATGCACTTACTCCAGAAACAGCATCGATTTCACTACCAGTTTCTCTTCTCTCGCTGATCATTTTTCAAAAACTATCACAAAGCCCTTAAACTCCACCAATTAAAAGTCAGCTAGCTTCAGACCGTTTTCTGATAAGACATTCTGAAGAATAGAGTCATTGATCTCCACCGACTTCTTTTTCAAATTTTCATGATAGGTCTTCATACTGTGTTCGCTTGGCAGTCTCATCGGCTTTCCATCGCGGGTTTTAGCGCTGTACAGAAAGCTCACAAATTCCTGAACATTTTTCTTGTATTTCGATGGTGGGAGGAAAAGATCTGGCTTGAGAGCAATCAAGAGATTTCCCCAACCGTTTTTGGGATGCTGACCGAGGAAGCTTGATCCGGTAAGAAGTCCAGCGAGCAGCTCGACGACCATCCCCAGTCCAGATGATTTGTAGGAACCATCAAAGGGCAAAATACTTCCTGATTTTGCTGCTTCAGGATCGGTTGTCGGCTTCCCTTTTTGATCCACAGCAACGCCCTTCGGCAGCTGTCTCTTTTCGGCAGCGTATTTCATGATATCACCATATGAAATGGCCGAAGTAGCCATATCAAAGATGAGAGGATATGGCTTCAGCGGAAAGGCAAAAGCGATCGGATTGGTGCCAAAAAGTGCAGACTGACTATTGAATGGTGCCACAAAGGGAGAGCAGTGGGTCATCATGATCCCAATAAGCCCTTCTTTGGCGATAGCATGAGCGTAGTAGGTCAAAGTTCCGGTCGTATTAAAACTCTGGCGAGTACCGACAATAGCCATTCCAGTCTTCTGAGCACGCTTGATCACTTCCTGAAGCCCTAAACCTGCGACCAAGAAGCCGCAGTTATTTTTCCCCTCCACCACAGCGGAAAAGGGAGATTTTTCACGAATTTTTGGCTTCCCCAGTCGATGTGTCACAAAAGCTCCATAATTTTTCGCACCCAATCGAATAATTCCATGTGATGGCTTTCCGATGAGCTCCGCAAAGGTCATAGGCTCCTTGATCAGCTTCACCTCCTCCGCTGAATACTCTTTCCCCAAGATCCGCTTAATAATCTTTTCGAGTTTTGGTAGAGCGATCTTCATGAGAGAATTTTACCATACGTGTAATTGTCCTGATCAAATTCATTATTTCTGAGAACACTTTTGTGCGTTCTCTTCAAGGGTAGCAAATTGTTCTGAAAGTTTTTTTGGCGTATACTGTAATGAAAGGTTTATATATGAGAAGACCCTACAGGGTTGACTCTGAAAAATTAGCACTCTATACTCGAGAGTGCTAAATGACCCCCTCACCCCTTACAAGGGGGAATGTGATCATTCATTTATTACCATTACCAATGCCTATCATGCAGAACTCAGCACGGCCGCAACGCAGCCTTCTCATCCCAACGGTTATTCAGAAAACTCATGAAGGTGAACGGGCGTATGATATTTATTCTCGCCTGCTCAAGGACCGCATTATTTTCATGGCGGGGCC
>Ga0209515_10010713_pt1 | contig 10144 bp, 8 predicted proteins | sample Subgroupgradi54m_FD_187454 | JGI IMG/M metagenome (GOLD analysis project Ga0209515, IMG submission 187454) | Subsurface groundwater microbial communities from S. Glens Falls, New York, USA - GMW60B uncontaminated upgradient, 5.4 m (SPAdes)... ...
TGCGAGGAATTTGCGCCGCACTGTCATCTCGCCGGCACCATTAACCCGGCCGAGATGCAAAACTATTTCGTGCTCGCCGACCTGGTGGTGGTGCCGTCCGAATTCGAAGAACCGTTCGGCATGGTCGCCATCGAGGCGATGGCCGCCGGCGTACCGGTCCTTGCGGCCCACAAAGGCGGGCTGAAGGAATTTATTCAGGAAGGGAAAACCGGATTTTTTATTGAGAACACCAAGGACCATGCCGGTCTGGCACGCCGGATCAGCGCGCTGCTCGATGAGCCACAGACCTTGGCCGGCATCAGCCACGCCGCGCGCGACTACGCCGGCCGGCATCACAGCTGGGAAGAAGTCGCGCGTCAACTCGAGGCGGTGTACGCCGCACCCGGGGCCGGGCCATGACCCACGCGTTGCGCCAACCACTCAAAACGATTCGCATTCACGCCGGCCAGGGCGATGTGATCATGGCCACGCACGGGCTGCAGGCACTGATCGAACTCGGCGCCGAATTTCTCGCCGCCGATGCCTGCGTGTACACGCGTACGGACACCGAATCGCTGGTGCGCGCGCTGTTGCCCGGAATCAACACGGCTTCGCTCAAACATTCCGGCGGCACGCCGCATCCGCGTTACATCATCGTGCAGCATCTGTCGTGGACGACGGTGTTGCGCAACTGGTTCACGCCCGACTGGTACGTGAACTTCCCCGAGCGGCGCCTGCTCGCCTCTTACGGCTATCCGCAGCCGAGTCGGGCGCGGCGCATACAGCGTTATCTCACCGACATAAAATTTGGCGCCTCGCGGGATTGGCGCCGCGAACCGCCGTTGTACTACGCGTTCCGCATGTGGGCACCGCTGGCGCGTACCATGGGCTTTACCGAAACCGATCTCGGACGCGGGCTGTACATGGCCGCCGCGACATTGAAGACGCGGCTCGCACACTACATCGCCACGCTACCGGCCGCGCAGCACGCCACGCCCGACGTCGCGTTCTTCCCCTCCGGCCGCTCGTTCCAATACGTGCCTGCGGCGTTTATCCGCGATCTCATTGCGGAAGCGAAAATTCCGGCCGGCGGCTACGCCTGTTACTTCGGCCCCAACGACCCCAGCATCGCCGAGTATCAGGCACTCGGGCTCGAATGCCGCACCACGGCGACGATGGAGGAAATGCTGCGCGTGGTCACCGGGGCCACCATCACGGCCACGTCCGACAGCTTCGTGTCGCACATCGCGCAATTGGTGGCGCACGAGCACATCGCGCTGATGTCGCAGGACGTGCCCGCGCACGTGATCCATCCCGCCGCGACATCGCAGATCGCGTTTGCGCCACAGCCGTGCAGTCCGTGCTTCTATACACCACGCGACCCCGGCGCCCGCTGCCGCGCCGGGCGCGCGGCGTGCGGCGTGTTCGCCATGCCGCACTATATGCAGATGGCGGTCACCGCCTTCGCGCGCGCCCGGCGAGGGACGCCATGGCGCGCGGCGTAATTCCGCTACAATTACCGGCATGGCCGAACCCCTGTCCGTCGCGATCATCACCTGCAACGTTGCCGACCAGCTCGCGGCCTGCCTCGAAAGCGTTAAATTCGCCGACGACATCGTCATCGTGGACTCCGGCAGCACCGACACTACACTCGCCATCGCCGCCCGCTACGGTGCGCGCGTCGTGCATCAGGACTGGCTCGGTTTCGGCAAACAGAAACAGTTTGCCGTCGCGCAGGCGCGCCACCGCTGGGTGTTGTGCCTGGATGCCGATGAGCGCGTGAGCGACGACTTACGTGCTGCGATCCAATCGGCGATTGCCGCGCCACGGTTTCAGGCGTTTCGCATGCCGCGGCGCAATCGCTTCATGGGCCGCTGGCTGCGCCACGGCGAAGGCTACCCGGACTGGAGCCTGCGCCTGTTCAATCGCGAGCTCGCCTGCTGGAGCGATGACAGCATTCACGAGAAGGTCGTCACCGCGACAGCGGTCGGCACGCTCAAGGGTGACCTGCTGCACGAATCCGAAAACGGCATCGCCGTTTACCTCGCCAAGCAGAACACCTACACCACGCTGCAGGCGCAGCGCCTGTATGCCGACGGTAAATGCGTCGGCATTGCCAAGCTATTGCTGAGCCCACTGTTCCGGTTCATCAAATTTTATTTCCTGCGCCTCGGCCTCCTCGATGGCCTGCCGGGCCTGGTGCACATCGTCATCGGTTGCTTCAACACCTTCACCAAATACGCCAAGCTGCGGGAGCTGCGACTGCGTGACAAGGCGCGCTAACATCGGCACGCTGCCCGCCGATGCACGCGTGCTCGTCATCATCGTCGCGCGCATCGGTGACACGCTACTGGTCACGCCGACGTTGCGCGCGCTCAAAGCCCATTTCCCCACCGGTCATCTCGGCGTACTGGCGCATCCCGGCCGCCGCGAGATGCTGCAGGGCCTGCCTTTCATCGATGAACTCCGCGGCATGACTCCCAAAAGCGCGTGGTGGCGCGGACGCGTCGGTGCTCAACGCTGGGACCTGGCGCTGGTCTACGGTCACGATGCACCACTGATTCGTTACGCCACACGGGTTGCCGAACGCGTGGTCGCGTTCGATCAACATGACGAGACCTTGAACGGCCTGCTGTGGAAAGCGGTGCCGGCGCCAAAATCGATGCATGCGGTGCCGGAGCGGCTGCTGCTCGCCGGCGCGCTCGGTATTGAGACGCAGGATCATCGACTGGCGTATGCGCCCTCGGAGCAGGAGATCGGGGCGGCCAGACATTGGCTCGCGGCAAACGCCGATGCCGCGCATCCGCTGGTGGCGTTTCAGGTCGCGAGCTTTGCCACCAAGAGTTATCGCGACTGGCCGCTCGCGCACTTTACCGAACTCGGACGCCGTATCCTGGCGCGTCATCCGCAGGCGCGCATTCTCGTACTCGGCGACGCGCAAAGCCGCGGCCACGCACAGACGCTTGCGCGCGAACTCGGGTCGCGCGTCATTCCCGCCGCCGGCCTGTTTGGCATGCGCCCGACTGCGGCGCTCATGGGACAACTCGATTTATACGTCGGCGTCGACACCGGACCGACCCATGTGGCCGGTGCGCTTCAGGTTCCGATGGTCGCCCTGTATCATTGCCGCCACCGCAGCCGCCATCTGGCGCCGTTACAGCACCCGCGCCTGCGCGCACTCGATCATCCCGCCGCCGACACCGAGTGCGGCGCCACCTCGCCGATGTCGGATATCACGGTGGATCAGGTCTGGGAAGCGGTGGCGTCACTACTGGTTAACTGAAATGAAATCTCCCTCTCCCGCAGCGAGAGGGTCGGGGTGAGGAGTCATTAATGTCGAAGTTATTTACTAAAGAATTTTATCCTTCTCCCCTCGCCCTCATTCCCTCCCCCTGCGGGAGAGGGATGCGAGCCGGCGCAAGTAATCTGCGTTGCTTCGAACTAGCACACGAATTGACAGAACCGTGAATTCACCAATAGCGTCCGCGCGACTTCTTAAGATCGTCCACACCGAATCCTCTTGCGGCTGGGGCGGACAGGAAATCCGCATCCTGACCGAAGCGCTCGGCATGCAACGCCGCGGCCATCGCGTCACGATTGTCACGCCGCCGGAAGCACCCATTTTTGCGGCGGCCCAGAAGATGGGTATTCCCGTGGTGGCGCTGCCAATCGAGCACAAGAAATTCAAAGGACTGTTCGCGCTGCGTCGCTGGCTCAAGCAGCATCGCGACATCGACGTACTGAACACGCATAGTTCCACCGATTCCTGGCTGGTCGCGCTGGCGCGCCTGACGCTATGTAACAAGTGCGCGCCAATCGTGCGCACGCGCCACGTGTCGACGCACATCGGCACCAACTGGCCGACGCGCTGGCTGTATCAACGCGCCACACGCCACATCGTCACCACCGGCGAGGCGCTGAAACAACAACTGGCGCGCGAAAACGGTTTCGATGCCGCACGCATGACGTCGATTCCGACCGGCATCGACCTCGAGCGCTTTCGTCCGCGCGACCGGCAGGAGGCGCGCCATCAGCTCGGGCTCGCGCCCGAACGCAGCTACGTCGGCATCGTCGCCACGCTGCGCAACTGGAAGGGCCATACCTATTTACTGCAGGCGTTTGCCAGCCTGTCGCGACGTTATCCGGGCTGGGATCTGCTGCTCGTCGGCGATGGCCCGCAGCGACACAATCTCGAGAAATTAATTGTCGAACTCGGCCTGGGCGAACGCGTGCGCATGTTCGGCAATCGCGAAGACGTCGAGCGCTGGTTCAACGCCTGCGATGTGTTCACGCTGCCGTCCTATGGCGAAGAAGGCGTGTCGCAATCGGTGATGCAGGCGATGGCGAGCGGCCTACCGGTGGTCTCAACCACGGTCGGTGCGATTGGCGAAGCCGTCGCACACGAACAAACCGGTATCCTCATCGCGCCGCGCGACGCCGCCCTGCTCGAACATTCGCTCGCGCGCCTGATGGACGACGCCGAACTGCGCCAACGCTTCGGCACCGCCGCGCGTAAGCGTGCGGAGGATCGCTTCGGTACTAATGCCATGCTGGGTGCGATGGAAAAGGTTTTTAGAAATTGTTTGAAAGAAACATGAGTGACGGAATTGAATCAATCACAGCCCCTCTCCCGCGCGCGGGAGAGGGCCGGGGTGAGGGCTGTGCAAGACCGGTAAAGCCCTCGCCCTCATTCCCCCTCCCGCAAGCGGGAGAGGGAGGTTAATCTGTCCGAGCTTGTCTTAAGTTAGCGAACGGGAGTTCCATAAACATGTGCGGCATAGCCGGCTTTGTCGGCCAACGTTGGATCGCCGAGCACACCTGGAAACAGATGCTCGATGCGCTCGCGCCGCGCGGGCCGGATGCGCAGCGCATCAACGCCTGGACTGCGGGTTTCGCGCCGGCTACCGAGCGCGCGCAAACAGCGTTGTTGCACACGCGCCTGTCGATCCGCGACCTGCGCACCGTCGCGCATCAACCGATGGCTAATCCGGCCGGCGATATCTGGATCTGCTTCAACGGCGAGGTCTACGGCTGGGAACAGGACGCCGAAGAACTGAAGCGCCGCGGTTATACCTTTAATACCACCAGCGACACCGAGTTCATCCTGCACGGCTATGCCGAGTGGGGCATCGACGTGCTGGCCAAGCTGCGCGGCAAGTTCGCCCTCGCGATCCTCGATCAGCGCACCAAAAAACTTTACCTCGTGCGCGACCGCATGGGAATCAAGCCGCTGGTGTACTTTCATCGCGCGGGTGAGATTGTGTTCGGGTCGACCGTGCGTTCGGTGTTGCCGTACCTCACCGCGGAAGAACAACATGTGTCGGCGTCGGGAATCGACGCCTATCTCGCGCATCGCTACATCCCGGCGCCGCATACTATTTTCACCGGCGTTGAACGGCTGCGGGCCGGACACTACGGCTGCTTCGATCTCGTCAGCGGCGCGCTCGATATCAACAATTACTGGACGCCGACGGCAGACCCGGCGATCGAGTTTGTGCCGACGCTCACCGAATCGATCACGCTGCGCACCGTGTCCGATCGGCCGGTGGGATTGTTTTTAAGCGGCGGCATCGACTCAACGGCGGTGGCCTCGATTCTCGCCGGCACCGGTCATCGCGACATCACCGCCTTCACGGCCGCGTTTCCCGGCACGACGTTTGATGAATCGGCTCAGGCCGCACAAGTTGCGCAGGCACTGCGCATGCCGCATCGGGCGTTGCCGATCGAGCACCATATCTCGGACGACCTCGAACGCATCGTCGCCGATCTCGACGAACCGTTTGCCGATCCGTCGTCGATTCCGCTGTGGTATCTCGCGCGTGAAGCGAGCCAGCACGTGCGTGTGGTCATGGGCGGCGATGGTGGTGATGAACTGTTCGCCGGCTACAAGCGCTACGCCAAACATCTGCGCAGCGCCTGGCGCCGCGGCCTGCGCCTGCCGCTCGGCACGTCGCATCCCGATGCGCTGCCGGATCGCACCGCCAAGTTGCGCGACGAGGTCACGATGGATTGGCTGTCGGCCTACAGCCTGCGCTTCTCTGGCATGACGCCGACGCTGCGCCGCTACCTGCAACCCGACCTCGGCGCCACGCCCACGGTGTACTGGGATAGAATGCCCGCGGACCTGAAAGGCGGCGACCCGCTCGATGCGTTGCTCACGACCGACATGAACAACTACTTGCCGGAATACATTCTTCGCAAGGCCGACCTGTGCACCATGGCGCACGGGCTCGAATTGCGCGTGCCGCTGCTGGATCATCGTCTCTACGAATCCGTGCTGGCGATGCCGCGTGCGCAGCGTTTTAGTGAACCGGCCAAGCTCGCCCTCGCCGCCGCCTGCGAGCTGTGCACGCGCCTCGGCATGTTCGAGCAGAAGAAGCGCGGCTTTACGCCGCCGCTCGCGGGCTGGCTGCGCGGCGAACTGCGCGCGCGCCTCGACGGCATCGGCGCGCGCCTGCAGACCGCGACCGCGGGCCAGATCGCCGGCGCGCGCGCCGAACACCTGGTGCAGACCTTTCTCGGCGGACGCGACGCACTCGCCGAGCAGGTATTGCAGCTCCTGATCCTCGACATCTCCCTACGGCAGCTACAGACGCATGGCGCGCATCGCGTTCATTGACGTCACCGTTACGGTTTCCTACGGCGGCCTCCAGACAGTCGTGTGGAAGCTTGCCGAAGTGCTGGCGCGCGCCGGCCACGATGTCACCGTCTTCGGCGGCGCCGGTTCGGTGGCTCCACCCAAGGCACTCGGCAACGTCACGGTTCGCACCTTTCCGTTTACGCCACGCGAGCGCGTGCCCGATCTAGGCAGCCGCTTTCAGCGCACCGTCGAGCGCATGACGTTCGCGCGCCATGCGCGCGCGGCATTCCTGCAAGGCGATTTCGATTGGGCCGTGGTCGACAAGCCGTTCGATTTTTTCTGGCCGTGGATTCTGCCGAAACAATCTAAAACCCGTTTCGCCTTCATCAGCGGCGGCACCGATTTCATCGCGTTCGATCGCATGCTCTCGAAGCGCCTCGATGTGCTGCTCTCGTGCAGTTACTTCAACGCCTGGCAGTTGCGCACGCGCTATCGCAAGCGCTATCCGGTCGTGGTTTATAACGGTGTCGATGTAAACCAGTTCACGCCGCGCCCACTGGCAACGCCGTTGCGCGCGCAACTCGGCGTGCCGGCCGATGCCACGCTGTTCGCCTTCGCCGGCCGACTGGTCGGCTGGAAAGGCATGAGTGTCGCCGTGCGGGCGCTCGCCGAGCCGGCGCTGCGCGACGTGCCGGCGCGGCTGCTGATCATTGGCGAGGGTCCGGACAAAGCGAACCTGAAACAACTGGCGCACTCGCTCGGCGTCGCCGATCGCGTGCTCCTGCACGATCCGGTCGCGCATGACCTGTTGCCGGAGTACTACGCCGCCGCCGACGTCGGCGTGTTCCCGAGCATCGGCGATGAGGCCTTCGGCATCACCATCGCCGAGGCCATGAGCTGCACCAAGCCGGTGATCGGCAGTTACATCGGCGGCATTCCGGAAGTCATCGGCAACGAAGGACAATGCGGATTGTTGGTGCCGCCCGGCGATGCCAAAGCGCTCGCCGAAGCGATGCGCGCGCTCGCGCGCGATCCGGCACGCCGCGCGGTCATGGGCGTTGCGGCGCGGGCGCGCATTGAACAGCACTACACCTGGGAACTCGTCGGCCAACGCATGCTGGCGGCGATGGGCCTCTAAATGCGCCTGGTCTATCTCGATCCGCACTCCGTGCCGGACGACATTCCGGAAGCCCTGCAGATTCTCTATACGGTCGACGCACTCGGCGAGATTGGCGTCGACGTCACGCTGGTCACACCGAGTCCGCGCCGGCGCATCGCCGCTGACCATATCCTCGGGCGCCCGATTTCATCGCGCGTCACGTTTCATTATCTGCCGGATCTGCGCAAGCGTTGGTGGTTTCCGTTTGCCTCCAACAAGCCGTTTTATTTTCTGGCCGCGCGCGCGTTGCGCAAACTCCAGGCCGACGTGGTGTTCGTGCGCAATCTCAAGATGGCGGAATATCTGCTGCGAGAGACGCCACAAATTCCGCTGATCTTCGAGACGCACGAAGTGTTTGCCCAGACCTACCGCGAAGAACACCCAACCCCCACTGCGCGTCAGCGTTACAAACTGGGGGGGCTCGAACAACGCGAGGCCTTTGTCTATGAACACGCGGCCGGGCTGCTGGCGCTGACGCCGCTGCTGCTCGACGACATCCGCAGCACGTACGGCGTGACGGTGCCAGGCGAAATCGCTCCCGATGGCGTCGATTTGAAGCAGGCCGAAGCGCCGCTGATGTTGCCGCAGAACACTGGTGTGCCGATGCTGCTCTATCTTGGCAGCCTGCATCCGTGGAAAGGCGTGGACACGCTGATCCGCGCGATGAAGCACGTCACGCGCGGGGCGCAGCTCACGATCGTCGGCGGCAATTCGGCACGCATCGCCGAGCTGCGTGCATTGGCGGCCAGCGTAGGTGTGGGAAACAAAGTCATCTTCGTCGGTCCGGTCGAGCCCGGCCGGCGCTTCGAATGGATTCACCGCGCCGACGTGTGCCTGCTGCCGCTGACGGCGACCAGCATCGGCAGCCGCTACACCTCACCGCTGAAGCTGTTCGAATATCTGGCCGCGGGAAAACCGATCGTGGTATCGGATCTGCCATCGATGCGTGCCGTGCTTGAACACGACAAGCACGCGGTGCTGGTGGAGGACGCGAGCCCGGAGGGATTTGCGACCGCGATTGAACGGCTGCTGGCGCAGCCGGCACTGCGTACACGTCTTGGCAACGCGGCGCGCGAACATGCAAAAAACTTCACCTGGAAGGCACGCGCCGAACGGATACAGAAGTTCGCCAGTGGCCTGAAACGCTGATTAGCGCGAGAGCGCTGAATAAATCCGCCGCAACGAATCCGTCATCGCGGCAAAGCTAAGCCCGGCCACACGCGCGCGCGGATTCATACTCGCCGCTCCCCCGCTTGCCACGGTGCGCATCGCGTCGGCCAAGGCCGTCACATCGAGCGCGTCGCACACGAATCCGTCCGATCCGACAAACTCCGCGGCGCCGCAACTGCGGCTCGTGATCACCGGCAACCCACTCGCCATCGCCTCCAGTGCCACGTTGGGAAACGGGTCGTACAGCGTCGGTAACACCAGCGCGTCGGCGGCGCCGTAAAACGGTTTTACGTCGGCCTGACTGCCGGTGAAGATCACACGCTCGGCGAGCCCGAGCTTGCGCGCGCGCCGCTGATACCGTTTCGATTTGCGGTCACGTCCGACAATCAGCAGATAAGTCAGCGGTGCCAGCCGCGCCATGGCATCGAGTAGCGCCGCCACGCCTTTGCGCTCGAAGCCTGAACCGACAAACAGAAACAACGCTGCGTCGTTCGGAATGCCATAACGGGCGCGCACGCCGGCGCGATGGGTACGAAGCGCCGGATTGAACTGCTCCAGATTCACGCCGTTGTAGAGCACGTGCAATTTGTGTTCAGCGACGCCGAAGTAGCGCTGGATCTCCGCTTTCACCATGTTTGAGTTGCAGATCGCCGCCTTCAGCTGCGGACTCGTGAACACGCCCTTCTCCGCGTACTTCACGTAGAGATGGTACGGATTGATCGCCTGCGCCAGTCGACCCCACCACGGCAGCACCCGCGCACGCTGATACAACCACTCGCGATGCACGCCGTCGCCAGCGCGGTAAATATCGCAGCCGGGAATACGCTCGTGTGACTGGACGATGTCGAATTGCTGCGTTCTCAGAAGTTTGCGCACCGCGCACGAGAACGACCAGTCGCGCCACACGCGGCCGACGTAAAACGGATTGACGAGAATGACGTCGAAACCATCGCCTTGACTCCACTCACGCGTGATCAACGTCACGCGCACGTCCTGGCCCCCCTGATGCATACGGAGCGCCTCGAGCGTGCGCGCCACAAATCGCTCGGCGCCGCCGTCCTGCGCGTAGCGCTGGCGGATGAAGGCGATGGAAAGCGGTTTCATTTAGAGCAGCTGACGTACCGCGGTGAGCACCGCATCGACCGGCAGCGTGGTCAGGCACTCGCTGACCTTGCTGTTGCCGCACCCGTCGAGCCCGCACGGGCGGCACGAATGGTTCGACGTCACCACGCGCGACTTCACCTGCCACGGGCCCC
>Ga0209515_10010714_pt1 | contig 10144 bp, 5 predicted proteins | sample Subgroupgradi54m_FD_187454 | JGI IMG/M metagenome (GOLD analysis project Ga0209515, IMG submission 187454) | Subsurface groundwater microbial communities from S. Glens Falls, New York, USA - GMW60B uncontaminated upgradient, 5.4 m (SPAdes)... ...
CTGGCCTGCGGACAATCTCGCCGTGCAGATTGATGCTGAAGAATGTCAATGGCTGCCAGAATTGCCACGCTGCATCTGTAGCGCACTTGCACGGCCGAATATTCTGATGTTCGGCGATGCAGGCTGGCGCGCAGAACGCGCGGCACGGCAACAACAGGCACTCGAACGCTGGCTGAATCAAGTCGAACATCCGGTAGTGATAGAGATGGGTGCCGGCAGTGCGATTCCCACCGTGCGGCATTTCGGGCAGGGCCTGAATGCGCCTCTGATTCGCATCAACCCGACCGAACCGGAAGTGCCCAGTGCACGCGATGTCGGGTTGCAGGCAGGCGCGTTGGAAGCGTTGCGTGCGATTGATGCCTTGCTTGTGTAGTGCGCAGGATGACGCTTCTTCAGGCAACCTGTATTTCCTTATTTCCCCTGCGCCCCCTCACCAATCGCATAGCTCATGTGCAGCGGTGTATCTTTGGCCACAGCTGGCACCACGCGCATGACGGGCATCTGCGCAACCGTTTCTGCGCCGACGGGTTCAAGCAACGCACTGATCCCTGCCGCAGCCGTCAAACCGACCACGGCAGAAATGCCGGCCAGGGTCCATGGCATGAGCGCCTTTTTCGGGGTCGATTTGAGTTGCGGCAGGGTGACTTGCACCGGTGCTTCGGCCAGCAGGTTTTCGGCGCGCATGCACCAGTCGCTGGTGCGCTGCGTGTCAAACGACATGCGTTGTATCAAGGCCTGCGCCGATTGTTCGGCGCGGCGTTGCTCGTGCTCCTGCTTGTTGCGCACCACCTCGGTCATTTGCGCGAGCCGGTGTTCCGATTCCGTGCGCTGAGTCGCCGCTTCCAGCGCACGGCGCTCGGCCGTGACGCGCTGGGCTTCGGCCTGGCGCGCTTCGGTTTCGGCGTGCAAACGAAGAAGCGATAATTCGGCCGCTTCGCGTTCGGCCTGAGCGCGTTGCTCGGCCTGTTGCTGAGTCTCCTGTTCGTCATGCAAACGTTGACGAATGGCAGCCAACGCGTCGGCTTCTGCGTCGGCACGCGCGCGTTCCACCCGGGCCAGCTCCACCGCCTCGCGGGCGCGGGCCTCGGCTGCTTCGGCGGCCTGCTGCTGCGCTTCGGCTTGTTCGCGCGCCTTTTCCAACACGACCTGTTCTGCGGCCAGACGCGCTTCCGCCGCTGTGCGTTGCACCTGTTCGGCCTGCTCACGCTCGTGCATCACACGCGCCTGCTGTTCGGCAGCGGCGGCGCTCAGTTGCGCTTCCTGGTGCAGCTTGCGTTCGGCATCGGTCTGCTCCTGCACGGCGCGCAGGCTGCGCTGCGCGGCGGCGGCACGTTCCTGTTCGAGGCGCAGCTTCTCCTCGATCAACGCGAGTGACTCGGTCTCATCATCAGCCCGCTGACGTTCAGCGCGCGCCAGTTCGAGTGCTTCGCGAGCGCGGGTTTCGGCAGCACTGGCCGCGCGTTTTTGCTGTTCGGCATGCTGCGCCGCTTGTTCAAACCTGGTTTTCTCGGCGGTGGCCTGAGCTTCGCTCGCGATCCGCGCTTCGATCTCGGCGTGTTCGCGTTGCTGCATCGCGCTGGCTTGTTCCTGCTCGGCACGCAGACGAATTTCCGCATTCATCCGGACCGACTGTTCGGCGCGCAGTTTTTCCTGCAAGGCAATCAGGGCCTGTTCTTCGGCCTGTGCACGCTGCTGTTCGATCTGTGCCAGCGCGGCGGCTTCACGCGCCGCGATCTCGGCGGCCTCGGCAGCACGACGTTGATCCTGTGACTGCGCTTCGACTTTTTCGCACAGCAACTGCTCGGCTGCCAGACGCGCGGCACTGGCCTGCATGGCTTCCTGTTCGGCCCGTTCGCGCTGCTGCATGCAGAGGCTGTGTTCGCGCTCCTGTGCCGCCAGTTGTTGACTATGTGCACAGGCTGCCTCTTCGGCGCGGATTTTTTCGCGGATGGCGTCCAGCGCCGCTTGATCGGCTTGCATCCGTTCATGTTCGCGCTGTGCCAATTGCTGCGCTTGATCGGCCTTGTTCTGCGCCAGCGCAGCTGCAGCATGTTGCTGCTCGGCGTGCGCTGTGGCCTGTTCCAGCAACTGTTGTTCGGCGCGTTGCAGCGCTTCACTGGCGGCGCGTCCAGCCGCTTCCATGACTTCGCGTTCGCGTGCCGCAGCGGCACGTTGCTGTTCAAGATTGGCACGCTCCTCGGCTTGCCGGCGCGTGCCTTCTTCCGACTCCAATTGGACACGCTGCGCTTCCAGCGCAATCAATTCGGCGCAGGCACGCTGCTCGGCCGCTGCGTGGGCTTGCGCCTGCGCCGCAATTTTTTCACGCTGTGCTTGCACCGCCTGCTCTTCTGCGGCGGCCCGTGCGCGCTCCAGCTGCGCCAATTCCTGCGCTTCACAGGCGCGCACCTCGGCCGCTTCCGCAGCGCGCTGATGCGCCTGGGCTTGTTCGGCGACGGTTTTCAGCAGCAGTTCTTCCGCCGCGCGTTCCGCAGTGCTGGCCTGCAAGGCCGCCTGTTCGATTGCGCAACGCTCTTGCTCAAAGTCTGCTTTTTCCTGCTCTACGGTTGCGCGCTGATGTTCGCACGCCAGTTTTTCCTGCAACGCCAGCAACGCGCGCTGTTCATCGGCAGCACGCTGACGTTCAAGACGCGCCAGTGCCTGTTCCTTCTGCACTTTCTGTTCGGCAATCGCAGAGGCTTCGCGATGCAGACGCGCACGCTCGCTGGCTTGTGCAAACAGGGCTTGCTCGATCGCCGATTTTTCTTCCGCGATCTTGCGCGCCACGCGCTCGGCTTGCTCGCGTTGGCGGCTGATTTCAAGCTGCTGATGTTCGGCCTGCAAACGCGCTTCGGTTTCCTGTTGCAGCACTTGCTCGCTGCGCAGTTTTTCCTGAAGCGCGGCCAGTTCTTCCTGCTCGGCCTGCAAGCGCGCTTGTTCGGTACGTGCCAGCAGATCTGCCTCGCGTGCTTTTTGCAATGCCAACTGCGCGGCGGCCTGTTGCACCAGCGCCTGTTCCTGCGCATGTTTCAGCGCTTCCTGCTGGGCGGCAACGGCGGCGGCACTGGCCTGACGGGCTTGCTCATCCGCCGCATGCGCCGCCTGCAGCAGGTCGGCGTGCAATTGCTCGGCAGCGGCCCGTTCCTGCGCCACTTTGCGTCCGGCTTCTTCCTGTTGCAATTTGTTTTGCAACGCAATCAGGGCTGCCTGTTCCGCCGCCACACGTTCACGCTCAGTCGCGGCCAATTGGGTTTCCTGCGCCGCTTTTTCACAGGCAATGTGCGCCGCCTGCCGTTGCAGCGCGGCGCGTTCTCGCGCCTGCTTGACTGCGTTCATGGTTGCTTCGGCCTTGGCGTGCAAGGCTTGCAGTGCGGCTTGATCGGCTTCCGCCTTGATGTGCAGTTTTTCGGTCTGTTCCTGTTCGGCCTGCGCACGTGCCTGCGCCTGCTCGCGTGCGTTCTGTTCGGCGACAAGTTTTTCCTGGGTGGCTGCGAGCGCGGTTTGCTGTGCCTGCACGCGTTCGTTCTCGGCGCCCAACAATGCTTGCAAGGTCTCCAATGCGGCGCATTCAATCTTGGCGCGCTGCCGTTCGGCACGTGCCAGCAGCAACGCATCGCGTGCTTTTATCATTGCCGCCTGCGCTGCTTGACGTTGCAACTCCGCTTGCTCAACTGCATTTTCCAACGCCACTTTCAAAGCCTTGGCTTCCGCCTCACGCGCCTCACGCACCACCTGATGCGCTTCCTGCTGGGCGCGCAGCAAATCGGTTTCCTGCTGTTCGGCGTGGGTGCGCGCTTCGGCTTCGGCACGCAGTGCTTCTTCGGCGCACTGTTTTTCCTGCAAGGCGGCCAGCGCCTGCGCTTCCGCCTGCGCACGCTCTTGTTCGGCACGCGCACGCAGCACGGCTTGACGCGCTTTCTCGCGCGCCAATTGCGCGGCTTGTTGTTGCGCCTGCTGGGTTTCCTGCGCAGCGGCCAGCGCCTGTTCCTCGGCGCGGCGCTGCAAGGCCGCCTGCTCGGCCGCCTGACGTTCAACCACACTGCGCTGCTCGGCCAATTGCTTCGCCTGCGCTTCCTGCGTGCTGCGCTCTTTCGCATGCGTCTCGGCCTGCTGCTCGGCGGCCGTGCGCGCACGCGCGTGTTCACTGGCTTGCTGCTCCGCCTGCAAGCGTTCGCGGGTTTTCAGATCGGCGTGATGCTCGGCTTCCACCCGCGTCATGATTTCCGCCTGCAACTGGCGTTCGGCGCGGATGCGTTCTTCGGCGCTGGCGCGCATATGGTGTTCAGCCTCGGCGCGCGCCTTGGCGGCAGCCCGTGCAATATCCTCGGTTTGTGCACGTGCCGCCGCAGCGTCGCGCAACTCCACATCAGCGCGCAAGCGCGCTTGCAGCGATTCAGCGGCGCGGCGTTCGGCATCGGCACGCGCCTGGGCAATCTGATGCCGCTCGCGTTCCGCCGCTGCCAGTGCGCGCGCTTCTTCGGTAGCCTGCACTTCGGCACCCACGCGGCTGACCGTGGATTCCAGCAGCAAGCCGTCGATTTTCTTGCGCTCGTCGGCCTTCACGGTCGCGTCGTGGTGAACCCGCGCCAGCATTTCTGCGGCTTGCCGTGCTTCCTGTTCGTGACGCTCACGCGTGCGTGCCTGCGCGGCCGCTTCGGCATCGGCGCGCGCGCGGCCAATCGCTTCCTGCTGCGCGGCGAGTGCGGCGGCTTCGCGTTCGGTCGCTTGCTGGCGAGCCAACTCAGCGTCTTCGGCCAGCTTGGCCGCCTCGATCACCGCTTTTTCGGTGAGTTCCTTTTCCAGTGCGATTTGCTGCTCTGCACGCCGGCGTGCTTCCGATTCCGCCTGGGCACGCGTTTCGGCAACATTGCTGGCCTGACGATCGGTTTCGCGACGGGCGCGCAGTTCAGACAATTCATGATTCATCGACACCACCCGCGCTTCACTGGCGGCACGTGCTTCGCGCTCGGCTTCGATACGACTACGGTTGATCGCCACCTCGTCTTCGGCGGCCTTGGCTTTTTTGTATGCAGCCGTCGCGGCAGCCACTTCGACCCGGGCGCGTTCCTCAGTCAACTGACGCGCAATCACTTCCGCCTGGGCACGGCTGTTGGCAGCAGTCACCACCTTCGCCTCCGCCTCGGCCCGCGCAATCGCTTCGCGGATGCGACGCAAGCCGGTCTGGGTTTCCTGTTCCGATACAGCGGGATTGGGTTGATGGTCTGCCATCGTGCTCTCCTGAAATTTGGTCGGCGGTTGCGGTCGGCGGTTGGCAGCGGATTCATGCTGCACTCCACCGGTAGCCTCCTGAGTGAGGCTCATTATGGAATTGCAAAATTTCCGGCAGACTGTGAATAAAAGGGTAAAAAAGGGTTAATTCGGTGGGCGGTTGCGGTAGGCGGTCGGCAGCAAACCGCACGCTATGCCGCCGACCGCCTACCGCAACCGCCCACCGTTTTGTGCTATTTTGCGAAAAAACCATTTCAACCCTCAGGCAGGCTTTCCCATGGCCACTTCGCCGCAACAAAACGAACATCTCGTACGCCTGCTGGGCCGCGTCGGCCAGCGCGACCAGAGTGCTTTTTCCGAACTCTATTCCCTCACCAGCCCGCATCTATTTGGCGTCGCGCTACGTATATTGAATCGACAGGACCGCGCCGAGGAAGTGTTGCAGGAGGCCTATGTCAATGTCTGGAATCAGGCGGGCAGCTATGCCGCCGGCCTTTCCGCGCCCATGACCTGGCTGACCAGCGTGGTGCGCAACAAGGCGCTGGACTGGCTGCGCCACGTGAAACTGGCCGATGAATCAACGGTGGTGATGGTGAACGAAGATGGTGAAGATTATTTGCCCCAGATTGCCGACGAGCGCGCCGACCCGCAGGAACTGTTTGCCCAGGCCACCGAAGGCCTGCGGCTGCGCCACTGCATGGGCACACTGGAAGCAGCGCAGCGGCAGAGCCTGGCGCTGGCCTACTACGACGGCCTGTCGCACAGCGAACTGGCCGAACATTTGCAAGCGCCGCTGGGCACGGTAAAAGCCTGGGTGCGACGCGGGTTGGAAAAATTGAAGAAATGCCTGGAGAGCAATCCGACTCCAGTCAAGAATTGAACATATGAATTACGAACGAAGCGAATTACTTGAAAAGCTTGCCGCCGAATATGTGCTCGGCACGATGAGTCCGCGCGCGCGCCGCCGCTTTGCGCAGGTACTGCATCACTCGCCCGCCGCACAACGCGCCACCGCCGCCTGGCATGATCGTCTGCAAGCCTTCAACCGCCCGATTGCCGCTGTCACACCACCCGCCCGCATATGGCGCGCCATCGTGCAACGCACTCAGGGCAGAACGGCCCGCACCGGCTGGGTCGCAAGGTTTTTCTCAAGCTGGGCCAAACCTGCACTGGCCTTCGGTTTCGGTCTGGTACTCACGGTCGGCTTCATTCATCAAACACCGCAAACCGTCGGCCTCGAACCGACTGCCGCCAAACTCGCCGCCAGCTACGTCGGCCTGCTCACCGACAGCAACGACACCCCTGTACTGTCAGCCAGCTCACTGCGCAAGGGGAAAGTGTTGTCAGTCAAGATTCTCAAACCGCTCCAGCCACCAGCCGGACAAGTAGCCATGCTCTGGGCACTACCGAAGGATGGCGCACCGATTCCGGTGAGTGTCGTGCCGTTCACCGGCAAAGCCGACATCGCACTGACCGCACCCGCCGAAGAGATTTTCGCCAAAGTACCCAAACTGGCGATCACCTACGAAGCAAATGCATCCGTCACCGCACCCACTGGCCCCATCATCGCCAGCGGCCATTGCGTGAAAATCTGGTAACGCGGATCACCGTTCGATATTGCATCCAGTTCGTGGGCCGCTCCGTATATGTCTTCATGAAGCAAAGTTGCTTCAATCAACCATCCACCCGATCTGATTTCTGAGGAGACTGACCATGTTTAAATCAATACTCGCCACACTGTTACTCGGTAGCGCCCTGTCCGCCTTCGCCGCCGGCACGGAAACCGAGACCCCGGCCCCGACCGCACAAAGCTACTACGACGATGCAAAAAAATCCCTGGAGAACAACAAGTGGAAACCGGCGCTGTCCAATCTGAAAAAGGCCGTCGAACTCGACCCCAACAACGCCGACATTCACAACCTGCTCGGCTACAGCTATCGCAAGGCCGGTGATCTGCCGAAAGCCTTCGAGCACTACGCCATCGCGCTCAAACTGAATCCGAAACACACCGGCGCGCTCGAATATCGCGGCGAAGCCTACCTGATGGCCAACGACCTGGCCAGCGCCGAGCAGGCGCTGACAACCCTCGAAGGTCTGTGCGGAAAATCGTGCAGTGAGTACAACGAGTTGTCGAAGGCGATCGCCGAGTACAAAGCCAAAAAGTAATCCGGCAACACCCAGCAAAAAGGGCACCGCGTGGTGCCCTTTTTTCATCATTCCAAAACGCTCGATCACCTCAACTATGGCAACCCACCCACGGCTCCATCCTTGGGATAAGTGATTCTGTAATCAACACTGAATTTCAGCGTCTCATTGGGAGCGACGGTCTTTTCCCACGCAACAACGCCTTGCCTGCGATCCCATGTCTCGGTCGTCGGTGGCGGATTAAAAGTCACCTGCACCTTGATTTCATCCGAAGTGCTCACAGGTGAAGATTCAAGCACCAATAGCTCAACGGACGTCTTGTGGAAACTGGTCAGCGTGTAGAGGTCGGCCACCTTGCGTTCCGCATGTGGTGTCAGCAAGCCGATTGTTCCAGATTGATCGCTGATGCGATCTACAGTGACACGCATCAGATCATCGCGGCCGAAGGAGAACATGAGTCGATCCGACGACTGCGTGTTCCAATAGGTCGCACCGACGTAATTGCCATCGCGAAAGAGCTGGATACTCCCAGGCAACCACACCCCGGAGGGGCGATCTGCCTCGGCAGTCACGACCGCTGCTTTATCCAGTCTGGGAGCGACGCGCACACGCTGTTTCACCGAAACCGTTTGCTTCGACAAAGCGACGGAGAGTTCTCGCCCATCCGTCGGTAGATTGACCCGTGCCGGCACTTCAAATTCAGTGACAAAGGTCCCTTGGGTTTCGATCACTGGCGCAGCATAGGGCTGCTCTTCTTCATTCAAGGAAGCTTGACGCTGCTCTAGTGCCAGCTTTTGCACTGGCGCCATTGCAGGTGCCATCACACCCGCAAATCCACGCGGCTCAATTTTTCGATACGACAACAACCATGGGCGAGGTTCCGGTGCCTGCGGCGACAAGCGCGGCTGACCGGTTGACAGTTTGAGTTTGACACCAGACCAATCCTCACCGGTTTTCTGTGACACCGTCGCCAGTCGTTCCAGTTCAACTGTCGAAGCACTCGAATCGAGCATCGCCCGATAAGTCGGTTTCCAACCTGCGCCGTTGGCCTGGTACGATAGCTTGACCGATCCAGCGCGTGTCGCGGCCAGATGAATAGTAATGTCGCGAACATCACGCGCGCCCGTACGCAAGCGGGCCAGATCGCGTTGCAAAGCCTCAATCTTTTTTCCAATCTCGCGTTTCTGCACTTCGACCCGCTGCATCCGGTCGAACGCATCACGCGCACCCGTGCGAATGGTTTCAATCACTCCAGCCATCGATTTGGCGTCGATATACGGCTGCTGTTTGTCTGTTGCCGCCGTACCGGTGCCGCTCAAGCGTTCCAGGTAATTCTGTACCAGTGCCGCAGATTTGGCATCGACATCAAGTACTGCCTGACGATCCTCCAACTCCTGTATCTTCGTTTCAATCTCGGCTTCACGCGCATTGGCACTTTCTGTGCGCCCCACATCCTGAATCACGATTTGTCCGATATTGATGCCTGGATCGGCCTGCACACGAATCGTTTGCGGATCAAAGTTAGCGGGCAGCCCCTTGATCGTCATCTGAGTCATCCCGGCAGTGACCTGCGCCGTACGTTCCACAGTAGCACTGCCGGGATACAGAATAACCCCAGTGATCGGCGCTTCACCTGCTGCAAACGCGTAAGCACTGCAATTCAAGCCGACAAGAAAAGCAAAGCTGATTCTGGTCTTGGCAAGCATGGAGAAATTTCCTTCACGAAAGTGATCAAAAAAACCAACTCACTGACTGAGACTCTCATAATTCATGACAGACCAAATAACGAAACGCGTCATTCCCGCGAACGCGGGAATCCATGTTTGCTCAACCATTTCAATGGATTCCCGCGTTCGCGGGAATGACAGGCTCCGAATTGAATGCCGGCATCGTTTACGGAATTCTCGATAGTGGCGCCTTATTTCAAAATCCCTACTTGAGTGCCTTATAACGGAACCGTTTTGGTTTAGCGCCTTCTTCACCCAGACGTTTCTTTTTATCTTCTTCGTAGTCATGGTAATTGCCGGGGAAGAATTCCACATGCGAATCGCCCTCGAAGGCGAGGATGTGGGTGGCGATACGATCGAGGAACCAGCGGTCATGTGAGATGACCAGAATAACCCCGGCGAATTCGAGCAGCGCATCTTCCAGTGAACGCAACGTTTCGACGTCCAGATCGTTGGACGGTTCATCCAGCAACAGCACATTGCCGCCGGTAATCAGTGTCTTGGCCAGATGCAGACGGCCGCGTTCGCCACCGGACAGATTGCCAACATGTTTCTGTTGATCGCCGCCTTTGAAGTTGAAGCGGCCGATGTAGGCGCGCGACTGCACTTCGAAACGGCCCACCGTCAAAATATCGGAACCGTTGGAAATTTCTTCCCACACGGTTTTGTCTCCGCTCAAGGAATCGCGCGATTGATCGACGTGCGCGAGCTGCACGGTTTTACCGAGCACGACTTCGCCGCTATCGGGTTTTTCCTTGCCGGCAATCATGCGGAACAGCGTGGATTTACCAGCGCCGTTGGGGCCGATGATGCCGATGATCGCACCCGGCGGCACGCGGAAGCTCAGATCATCGATGAGCACGCGGTCACCATAACCTTTGGTGACATTCTTGAATTCGATCACTTCATTACCCAGCCGCTCGGCCACCGGAATGAAAATTTCCTGCGTCTCGTTGCGCTTCTGATATTCGTGGCTGGACAGTTCTTCAAAGCGCGCCAAACGCGCCTTGCTCTTGGCTTGCCGGCCTTTCGGATTTTGCCGCACC
>Ga0209515_10010716_pt1 | contig 10144 bp, 8 predicted proteins | sample Subgroupgradi54m_FD_187454 | JGI IMG/M metagenome (GOLD analysis project Ga0209515, IMG submission 187454) | Subsurface groundwater microbial communities from S. Glens Falls, New York, USA - GMW60B uncontaminated upgradient, 5.4 m (SPAdes)... ...
GGCCACCGCCTGCGTGCGTGCCACCTCCTCCGCCTGCTGCGCGTTCGCAACCGCAATCGCCAGTGTGCCAGCCACCTGCCGAAATGTGTCGAGATCGTCCTGGGTAAATTCTTCATCCGACTTCTTCTTCCCAAGACACAGCACTCCCACAAGGTCTTCGTGGAGATGCAGCGGTAAACAAAGACGCGCGTTCAGTTGGCTCAGACGCGCTATCACCGCTTCGGGAAATCGGACTTTTCCTAGCTGCCCGTCTTTCCCGATCGGCTCGCGTGTCTCGCGCAGGAAGGTAATGAACGGCTCCTGTTCCTCGAGCGCCACCTGGCGGCCATCCGCCCCTTTCACCGCGGACAACTCATAGGTCCGAGTATCTTTATTGAGTAAGAGGAGACTGCAGCTGTCTAATTTCACTGTGTCCGTCAGCCGATTGACCGTCATCTGGGAGAGCTGCTTTAAATCCCGAATGCCCACCAGCACCTCATCCATAAACTGCTTGAGCAGCTCCTTATAGTCGTACTTCTTTTGGAAGAGAAATCGATCGGTGATATTGATCAACCACACTCTGAGTGGATTGTAGAACGCAGCGATCAGTCCCGCGGCAATGAAGTTGGAGAGTATTTTTGGAATGGCAATGTATCTCGCAAGAACATCCTGTGTGACAAACGTCATCAACGCTACCGCCCCCAACACGCCAAGCGACAGCCCCGCAAACACCACCGTCCGCTTAATAATAACTTCAATATCAAGAAACTGATGGCGAATAATGGAGTAAGCAAACAAGATTACAAGTAACGGAAGGAAGATTAGAGCTGGGGTCATCTGAATATTGTAAATGAGTAGGAAGAGCGTACCGACACTGAGCCAACCAATTAATACGGCAACCAGCGCATAGATGATTTGCATTCTTCGCAATTCAGAATCGGCTCTTTTATATTCGCCATTCAGAATCAAGAATGCCTTTCCAAAGTTACCTAGATAATTAACAATAAACAATGGGTAAAGAATCCCCGCTTCTGGATAGTATGGAAAGAATAACTTCAACCGAAGCTCTTTGACTACCAGAGGAGTTAAGCACATTACGCTTATGAACGCCGTTAGAGACCAATTCAGCGGGTGGACCTTTCTATTGAGCTTAAGAAATTGGATGACGAAATATAGGTAAATGATGGGGCTCACGCCACCAGAAAGATGAGACAACCGACTCGAAAGGAGAGTAAATTCGTATGGCAGGCTCTGGAACATAGTGAGAAAGAAACCAAGACTCCACAGTCCCACCGCTAGCAAGAAGGCACAGAATGTTCGATTAAGTTTTGAAGAAAAGTTCCTTGATAGGACAAATAAACCCAAAGCAGAAAAGGTTACCGCGGTGAAGAGTGTTACGGCCCTAAAGATGTTAAGCGCCATCTCACCCTCTCGCACACATCAACATTTAGATCGTCTTCTTCCCAACGCCAATATTGGCTTGATTACCCAATGTCCTACCAACCACAATATTCGTGAAGCCGCACTGCGAAAATAAGTCATGGAGTTCGGCTTCGTTGAAGAAATGGTATTGTCCCTCGCTTTCTTTTTCTCTAATCTTACCAGTATTACTTAGAAGGGCTCTTGCCTCATCCAATTCTCTCTCATCGCTGGCAAGCTCAGCAAAGTTCCGGTATACCAGTGAGAGATCGCAGTATGGTTTCAGAGAACTAACAACTAGTTTCCCTCCTATTTTAAGAACACGATGCAATTCCTTCATAACCTGATTAGAGTTTCTCACATACGAAAGAACTAGGTTACAACAGATCTTGTTAAAATAATTATCGCAGAATGGCAAATCTTCATCTAAATCTGTCAGCACATAACGACAATCACAAGAGACTTTGCTCTTGCTTAAGAAGGTGCTGTGCCGAGCCCTTCCTTCTTTTAGAGCCTCCTCAATAAAATCACAGCCTACGTATTGCAGCGCGCCCTGTAATTCTGCCTGCCGGATGAAACCAAATCTCCTTAATTTCTCCAGTACCCACATACCAAAATGTCCATTCCCACAACCAGCATCAAGAATTCTATCCTCCTGTACGATTCCACCCATCATCTTTTCTACAGTTCCTAGAAGCTCCTGGTAGTCAGGGGATTGAAAAATAATGCCAAACTTTTCGAGGTATCCTGACCAAAATTGCTGCTCTCCTTCTCTCGTAATTCCATTTTTACTCTTCATCATCTCTAACTCAATCTTATTCTCAGAAACAATGTCATGCATTGCTGGAGATTTGACCTCCTCTACCATTTTGAGGTCTGCTCCCCCTAGAAGGTTTGCGCATTTCAGGACAGTTTCACAAATGACCCTTTTTGCTAGTCTGGGGTTCTCTTGTAACTGATGCATAGCACCTGGAATAACTCTTAACTCGCTTTTAGGATGCTTGCTCGCCGAATAAAGTGTTTGGGTATCCTTAGAACTTATCCAGATATCTCCTGTCGCATAGAAAAATATGATAGGGGCCTTCACATTTTGAATGTCTTGTATCGTTGTGTCTAAATTATGAAAACCATGTCTGATTGCGTTACCTATGAAGGAATCTTTTATTTCGTGCCCAAAAATATCGATGTTACCCCAACGTTTTCCTTGGATGTACTCTTCGATAATATCTTCCCGATATATTGACCTGAGGGTATCCTGCAAATTGGACACTCCCACCAAGCTTACGAGCAGAATTACTCTGCTATCAGAGGCTGCCACTTTGAAAGCCACTCTAGCGGCAAGGCTGGTTGCGACGATTCCTACTTGATCCCGTCTGAACTGATCCGCCACATAGTCTATCGTAGCAAGCAAATCGCTCTGAATATGAACAAGATCTGCATCCGACATATTGCCTTCACTAGCACCTAAATGAAAGGTGTTATCGTAGCGGATGACACTGAATCCATTCATCACCAAATAATAGGAAAGAGAGACGTAGTCCTTCTTAGTTTCTCCATAGGCTGGTGGAACAATAATATAAGGATTGTTGTCGCCACCAGGGGAGTGATCTCGACACCCAACAATAAGATGCCCCTTCCTATTTTTATAGAGAATCTGGTCGCTGAATATATGCCTTTCTTCGGTTTTCGCGATTACAGTATCGCCGCTACTCATCTTTTCGAAACTACCTCTGCGGTACTTCGTTTCTTCAATTGCCCCATAGACAATCTTGCCGCATTCCTACCTGAAATTGCCACCATCGAAACACCGCCATGCCCTATTGGAGTAGTAATCCAGTGTCCCGCAAGGATAAGCCCATCAATTGGTGTCTTCTGTGGAATCAACCCAAGTTTCGTTTGAGTTAATGTGGGTGCCCACCCTCGATAAGCACCCTCTCGATTCTGTGTATATCTTAGTAAGGTCTGGGGAGTCGCGATGAACTTAAGTTTTATTCTCTCCTGCAGCCCACCCAGAACATGCTCGGCTCTTTTAATCATGATCTCCATTATCTCTTGCTTATGTTCACTCCAGTATTTCTGGTCCTTGAATGCGGCACCAGCAAAAAGCATGATGTTTTCGCAGTCTATTGGGGCCATGCTTTTATCATGAAGAGAAGGAAAGCTAATATGAAGAAAGCCATTAACTCTACTATCAACCGTAATATCTATTGACGCATCCCGATAATCACTGAAAGGAAAGTACCAGAAATTACAGCAATTCGGAACACCAGTAAGTCCTCCCTTCAATCCCAGGTATACGATGACGTTAGATAGTGATGGCCTAAGATTCTCAACTGTCTTACGTAACCCAGACACGCCATCCTCGTCACTCAGCAGCTTTGTGAAAGTTTGCGTAGCATCGCAATTTGAGATAACGACCTTCGACGAGATTCTTGTTCCATCCTCTAGCTCCACACCTACAGCGCGCCCATGCACCACAAGAATCTTTCTGACACTACATGAGAACCTTATAGTTCCTCCATAGGACTGAAATCGACCAGATATTCTGTCCGCGAATGTTTGTGCTCCACCTACAGTGTGATACCCACCATCTAGGATTGAACCCTTATAGTAGGCCAGCGCCGCTAGACCAGATAACTCATCTGGCATCAACCCTAGCGTAGTCCCAAACAGACCTAGTGCCGTCTTGAGTCTTCGGCTCGTAAAATGTTGGTCAAGAATATCCTGAAACGAACTTTGCTTATACTGACCATACAACTTTGAAAATGTGAAGTTCGAAATGAGGGTGAAAAAGCGTTCAATCTGGATGGCTTCACTAGGAAATGCCTTTTGTAGCTCTGCAATTGTCTTGTGAATATCATTGTAAACTGAAAATTCGACATCAGGCATGCGAAGATGATCGGATGGATCAATTCGAATTACCTTGAGTTCCGAGTCGAGACCTAACTCACGGCAAATCTGACGCAGGACTCCTAAGTCACCCATATTGTTAATGTAGTGAACCGCGTCGTCAAAGATATAACCGTCGCGCTTGAAGGAGCCACAGTAACCACCAGGTTTGTCGCTCTTTTCTACAATAGTTACTTTGGTGCCAAACTTAGCTAAATAGGCACCGGCGGTCAGTCCGCCAATACCGGCACCGATAATTACTACGTCTTCAGGCATCTCAGGTTGAGATAAGTGTTTGCTTGGAGAGAATCTTTCGGTTTTTTAGTATAAGCTGGGCCGCATTCCTTCCTGCAAAGGCAGCCATTGGAGTACCTCCCTGCCCCGCACCAACCGTGACCCAATGACTCGCTAGGAACAAGCCATGGATCCGTGACTGTTGAGGCATAATATTGGGCCTTATTTGAGAAGGAATGGAGGCTAATCCGTACATCGCGCCGGCATCATTCAAAGTATAACGATATAGGGTGTGTGGAGTGGCCGCTTCGCTAAATTCAATCTTTCTACGAAGATTCGGCACCAAGCCTTCGGCCCGCCCAATGAGAGCGCTCATCATATCGTCCTTCGCTTCTTTCCAAAAACTATCCGTTAGGAATGGCGCGACCATAAAAAGGTAAATGGTTGAATATCCTTCTGGAGCAAGTGAAGGGTCGAAACGCGACGGGAAGGCGCAAAGCAACGTTCTCGCCTGAGTATCCAATTTGCCTTCGAACGTCTCTCCATATATTTCGTCAACGTCTCCTTCGGGGGTATACCAAACCGTCCTACCTAAGGAGGTATCTACCAAATCCTTTCCCCGCACTCCAAGATACACTACAAAGGCAGAAATAGATGGGAGGGAAGTTGATATCCTATCTCGCAATTTTGTTGGGAGTTGGTCGATTCCGATCAAATTGTGAAATGTCTCGCGCAGCCCTGCGTTCGATACTACGCAAGAAGTTTTGATTAATCTATCCCCATCAACAATGACAGCCTCCACGTTTCCTCTTGAGACGACAATTCGCCTGACCTTTTGCTTATATTGAAGAATGCCTCCACGCTCTCGAAATGACTCTGCAAGGAAGTTTGTAAACTGGCCCATCCCTCCAACGACGAAGTAGCCTCCATCAAAAACAAATTCCTTAAACATAGCAATGGCCGCCAGAGCACTGATCTGAAATGATGAAAGACCGGAATTACCCAGGAAAGCACACAAGAGCGACTTTGCAACCTCGTCTACAAGATGAGTGTTTAGCAAGGTCCGAAATGTGATGCTGGAATATTTCCTGTAGTATCCTGAGACGATATCTGGTGAATTAATATCAAACCTATCAATTATCTCAAAAAGCCCTCTAATCCCCTCACGATCTTTATTAAAGATCCCCGAAAATTCATTGATATCTGCTTCCAGAGATCCTTGCATGTTCACTCTGATTCCATGAGCCACTACGCTGTCTGACGAGCGCGCCCTCTTGATATCAATCTTTTCTGATAATTCCAATTCTCTGAGGACACGATTGAACTGCCCACCCTCCCTGCAGCTTCCGAGAGAATGGGCGCCGCTATCAAATGTAAAGGCGTTTCGTTGAAAAGACGAGCAACACCCCCCGGGTAGGTAATGTTGCTCTAGGAGCAGCACTTTTAGTCCTGCCTTACTGAGGTAATTACCGCAGACTAAGCCCGCTATTCCTGAGCCGATAATCACTACGTCAAAAACCTCCGACATCTACTTCATCGGACGCTCTTTGCTATTACAAGACATGCGTTGTTTCCCCCAAACGCGAAAGAATTATTGAGCGCGACTTCTACCCTATGCTTACGACTCCGATTCGGTACACAATCGACCGGACATTCTGGATCCGGTGTCTCGAAGTTGATAGTCGGCGGTACCCTGTCTTCGTGCACAGCTAGGACGCACGTGACTGCCTCAAACGCGCTAGCGGCACCCATCGTGTGGCCAAGCATGGATTTAATGGAACTCACAGGGATATTGTCTGTTCGATCACCAAACACAGCTCGAATCGCTTGGCTCTCCGCGCGATCGTTGGCAGGCGTGCCAGTACCGTGCGCACTGACATAGTCCACGTCCTCCTCACGCACTCCGGCGTCCTGCAACGCAAGCTTCATCACTCGTTCAATACTATCAATCTGTGGAATGGTCATGTGATGCGCATCGCAGCTTAATCCATAACCGAGAATTTCCGCATAAGGCATCGCTCCCCGCTCCAGGGCATGGTCCAGCGACTCCAGGACTAAGATCCCCGCCCCTTCGCCAATCAGCGTCCCCTGACGGTTTTTATCAAACGGTTGGCAACGTTCAGGAGCCACGGCAAAAATCCGATTAAACCCGGTAAACGCAATCCGCGAAAACGGGTCCACTCCACCCGCGATCATAATGTCAGCTTTTTTGGCTCTGATTAAATCGGTCGCATAGCTGATCGCATAGTTGCCGGCCGCGCAAGCTGTCGGAATCATCAGATTCGGCCCGGTACATCCGAACTGATAAGCCACATTTGCGCTGAGGGTGCAGCTAGGATACTGCGTCACGCGGGAGGATGGAATCCGGCGGTCGCCGAGCGTCACCCACGCCTGATTCATCTCCTCAAGCGCTTGGATATCCGCCATGGTCGTCCCAAGACATACGCCAATGCGTGCTTGTTTCAATTGCTCGGGGGAGAGCTGCGCATCCTCTAAAGCTAACTGTGAGGCCGCGATGGCAAACTGCGAGCCTCGACCAAGCCGTCTGCTGGAATTCGGATCAGGCAAATGAATCTGCGGATTAAAATCAACCACTTCACCGCCGTAATGAGTTGGGTAGTCGCTTGTGTCGATATACTGAATTGTCCGGATACCTGAGCGGCCAGCTAATAACGACTCCCAAAATAGTTTCCAACCAATGCCTATGGATGAGACCACACCAAGCCCAGTCACCACGATTCGCTGACGCTTCATAATTGGTTGTTGGGTTTTGCCGACATGGCAAACTCACCTTTGGCCACGGTCCGATCTTCCACCCTCACATGGGCTGTAAAAATCCCAGCGCTCGACGTTAACCGAAGTGGTGTCACCTCAATGAACATTTGATCGCCAGGCCATACCGGCTCAAGAAACCGGATCTTCAGACTCCCCATTAAATAGGTGACATCGCGTGTCCCTGGTTGAGAGGCTGAGAAAAACACGATGCCGGTTTGCGCAATTGCTTCACAAATCATGGCACCCGGCGTAATGGCCTTTTTCGGAAAATGGCCCTGGTAAAACCACTCATTGCCCGTGAGGTTTTTGACCCCAACGATGCGCACTCCTGGTTGGATCTCCACTATGCGATCCAGCATGAGGAATGGAAATCGCTGAGGAATAATTGCCTTGATCTGCTCGAAGTCTAATGGGGCCAGTTTCTTGTCTTTACTTGACATACTTCTTGGCCAGCTCCACCGCACGGTTCACTGTGGTAATCTTCGGCAACTCTTCTTCAGGGAGCTTGATCTTATACTTCTTCTCAATGCCAGCAAGAATCTCGAGCGCCATCATCGAATCCATCCCGAGATCCTCAACCAAACTCGCGTCGGGATCAATCTCGTTCGGATCCATCTCGATGATGTCCGCGATGAGTGCCTTGACCTCTTGCTCTATCGTCGTACTCGCCATGTAACCCCCAGCTTAGATTGTCAGTCCTCCATCAACCACAAACACCTGCCCTGTGATATACGAGCCGGCATCGCCCAGCAGCAGCGAGACTATGCGCGCAACTTCTTCAGGCCGGCCAAAGCGCCGAAGAGGAATCGTTTGCTCAAGATCAGCCCGACTCTTATCATCGATCGCGCTGGTCATATCGGTGGTGATATACCCAGGGGCCACCGCATTGACCGTGATGTTGTAGGCCGCGACTTCCTTTGCCAGCGCTTTCGTCAAACCTACCATGCCTGCTTTGCTGGCCGAATAATTCACCTGTCGAGATAATCCAGTAAGGCCCGACACCGAAGCAATGTTCACAATGCGTCCGGCGCGCTGTTTCATAAACGTTACGATGGCGGCGCGGCAGGCATTGAAGGCTCCCGTCAAGTTCGTGTCAAGCACCTCCTGCCAATCGGCAGATTCCATTAACATGAGTGCTTTATCGCGGGTAATTCCCGCATTATTGACCAGTCCATCGAGACGTCCGAAGGTATTCATCCCTTCCTGCACGACGCGCTGCATCTGTTTCAGGTCCTTCACATCCGCCTGAGCAGCTACGACTTCATGCCCCGAGGCTTTCAGGCGCTTGACGACTGCCTGCGCAGCATCGTGCTGACTCGCATAGGTGAACAATACGCGGGCTCCCTTCTGACAGAGCTCCTCTACAATAGCCGCTCCGATGCCGCGGCTGCCTCCTGTGACGAGAATCACTTGATCCTTCAACAGCGGTTTTGAAGAACGGGCTGCTCGTTGCAATGGTTGAGCTGCGGCAGCGGTCCTTACCATATCAATCCCTCACACGTCCTAGGGCAAGCGCCGAGGCAACCCCCATCGGACCAAACCCGCTTACGAGCACTCGTTCAAGTCTTGCCGCTTGGGCGAACGATTCGGACTGTTGCCAGCTAGATGTCGGGGGCATCCTCTGCTCGATCAGCGTACCTATTGCAGCTGCCACCTGCAGAGCTCCGCTGGCGCTAAACGATTCGCCTAGCATAGATTTCACGGCATGAATCGGCGTCGCCTGGGCATGACCTAGCACGCTCTGTAGAGCGACAGATTCAGCCGCATCGCCAGCTTTGGTAGAATTTGCCGAGGCGCTGACGTAATCAACCTCATCAGGGTCCACGCCACTTTCTTCGAGAACCTGTCGCAAGACCTCTTTCAACCCTTGTCCTTCGGGGTCATACCGATACATGGACGCTGAGCTGAATTGGGTAGCGTATCCCAACAGTTCCGCGCAGATCATGGCTTTGCGCTCTGTCGCTTGCTCTAGGGGCTCCAGAACAAAAAAGGCCGCACCCTCTCCCAACAACGCACCGCAGCGTCTAACATCAAATGGCGCAAACACCGGCGGGGTACCGTTCTGCGCCGTGGCCAAGAATCCCAACTTGTAGAACCCGAGAAACGTTTGGATGCAGAGCTCCTCCACTCCACCCACGAGGAGCGCACGCACCCGTCCGAGCCGCAGCATATCCATCGCATAACCGATGGCGTCAAGGCTGGCGGTAAACCCTGTTGAGATGGTAGCGTTCAGCCCACGCAGACCAAACCGGATGGCGACTTGGCTGGCAGGAGAATTGATGACGGTATTGGGAAACTGGGCAGGATTGACATAGCGAGGCCCTTCCCGCAAGCCCTCTTTGTCAAACTCACTGATGGAGTGGACGCTGCCCATCGTTGAGCCAAGGACCACGCCAATATCGTTACGATTCTCATCGGTGATCTCGAGTTTGGCGTCATCAATGGCGAGCTTGGCAGCCACGAGCGCAAGGAGTGTTGTACGATCGAGATTGCGAAGACCTTTGGAGCCAAGGTATTGTTCTGGCTGGAAGTTACTGACCTCTCCGGCGTAATGGCAGCGGTATGTTGAGGTATCAAAAAGCGTGATGGGTTTGATCCCGGACACACCGGCAAAGCAGTTGTTCCAAAACTCCTCTTTGCCGATACCGTTCGGAGCCACCACTCCGACACCGGTGATCACAAGCCGCTGCTGCTCCATCATCCTCCCTGGAGAGCGTGGAAGATCATGCGCCCACTTTGAGGCCGTGGCGGAGGGCGGTTTGCTTGACCGTCGTGACGAGCTTGGCGAAGGAGCGGCGCTGATCCACGTACTGGACGCCGAGCTGCTCCATCGCCTGCTTATCCGCCG
>Ga0209515_10010717_pt1 | contig 10143 bp, 12 predicted proteins | sample Subgroupgradi54m_FD_187454 | JGI IMG/M metagenome (GOLD analysis project Ga0209515, IMG submission 187454) | Subsurface groundwater microbial communities from S. Glens Falls, New York, USA - GMW60B uncontaminated upgradient, 5.4 m (SPAdes)... ...
TGTGCTGCGGCGGCAATTTTTGCAGCGCGCTTGAGCGGACGCAGATACGCCATTGCAGCGATAAAAAACAGCAGGGACAAGCCGATCTCGGCGCCGGCGAGCCAGCGCGCAAATTCGCGGGTGCCCGGATCGCTGGTCGCACGCACCACGCCTTCAGTGAAATACAGCCAGACCAGCAGGCTCGCCCATTGCAGCGTGTAGGCCGGTCTGCGCAACATCCCCGGCACGGCCAGCATGAGCGGCAGTGCCTTGAGCACCAGCCAGGAACCGCCCGGACGCAGCGGCGCGAGAAACCATTCCCAGGCGACGCACAGCGTGATCAGCAACAGCCACAGGCCGATCGACCAACGCAGGGATGCCGGGGGCTGCATGGAAAAGGAAGGGAGTGGGGGAGGAAGATTCATGAAAGTTTCATTGCTACGTGTGCCAGGCGTTTGCCAAGTGCCATCGCCAGTTTGCGTTCTTCTTGCGTGATCGGTGCGCTGCCATCGGGTTTGGCAAAGTGGCTGGCGCCGTAGGGTGTGCCGCCGCTGGTGGTGGACATCAGTTCCACTTCCGAATAGGGCAGGCCGACGATGACCATGCCGTGATGCAACAGCGGCAACATCATCGACGTCAGCGTGGTTTCCTGGCCGCCGTGCAGGCTGCCGGTCGAGGTAAACATCGCCGCCGGTTTGCCGACCAGTGCGCCCGACAGCCAGAGGGGTGTCGTGCCATCGAGAAAATATTTCAGCGGCGCGGCCATATTGCCAAACCGGGTCGGTGAACCCAGCGCCAGCCCGGCACATTCTTCCAGATCGCGCAGCTCGGCATAGGGCGGCCCACTGGCCGGGATGTCCGCTTCGGTGGCTTCGCAATTGGCCGATACTGCCGGCACCGTGCGCATGCGTGCACCGGCACCGGTCACCTGACCAATCCCTTCGGCAAGGTATTCAGCCAACTGGCGCGTGGCACCATTGCGGCTGTAGTAGAGGACGAGAATTTCGATCATGTGTATCGGCCCGCTTGTAATGGCGGCATTATAGAGGTGTGCAATACTCGCGGCTGGGAAAAATCATTGTGGCACAGGGGAAGACAGTTGCCGGGCGGACATGGGCGTTTTTCAGCCCACGTTTTTTACGCCTGAGTGGCCGAAGTCAGGATATTCGATATGGAAAAACTACAACATTACCTCAAGCGCACGCAGAAAGTCCTGCGCTTCGCGCTCGCCCGCAGCGGTGAGCAGCGCATTGCCCAGGTGGCGGGTAGCCTGACTTTCACGACGGTGTTGTCGCTGGTTCCCTTGGTCGCGGTGGCGCTAGCCTTATTCACAGCCTTTCCGATGTTTGCCGAAATGCGCACCGCAGTGCAGACCTTCATGTTCGAGAACCTGATGCCGGAGCACACCAGCGGCGCGGTGCTCAAATACATGAACCAGTTTGCCTCCAAGGCCAACCGGCTGACGCTGGTAGGTTTGCTGTTTCTGATGGTGACAGCGATCGCCATGCTGCTGACGATGGATCGCGCGCTCAACAATATCTGGCTGGTCAAGAAACGCCGTTCGATGACGCACCGGGTGCTGGTGTATTGGGCGGTGTTGACGCTGGGGCCGTTTATCCTCGCGGCCAGCCTGTGGGTCACATCCTATCTGGCCGGCATGTCGGGCGGCTTGATCAAGAGTCTGCCCGGCCCCTTGCGGGTGGTGCTGGAACTGTTGCCGGTGGGCTTGACGGGCGTGGCCTATGCAGCGCTCTACACGGTGGTGCCCAACCGGCTGGTACAACGGCACGATGCACTGATTGGTGGTTTCGTGGCAGCGCTGCTGTTTGAGCTGACCAAACAGGGCTTTGCGCTCTACATCACGAAATTTCCAACCTACACGGCGGTCTATGGCGCGTTCGCCGCCGTGCCGATTTTCTTCCTCTGGATTTATCTGTCCTGGCTGGTGATCCTGTTCGGGGCGACGGTGACGGCGATTCTGCCGATGCTGCGTGACGGCCGCTGGGAACGCAAGTATCGGCCTGGTACCGATTTCGCCGATGCGCTTGCACTGTTGCATCAACTCCATCTGTCCAGCCGCCAGCCGCAGCCGGGGCACACGGTGGATCAGTTGTGCAACATCCTGGTGATCAACCCCTATGATGCCGAGCGGCTGTTGCATCAGCTCAGGCATCTGGGTTACGTCACGCAAAACACCGACACCCCGGCGCGCTGGGTCTGGATTGCCGATGCGCAGCAGGCGACGCTGCTGCCGGTCTATCAGCGCATGGTGTTCGAAGCCGGTTATCTCGGCTCGGCACTGCCGCAGGCGCAGACGGGGTTTGCTGATACCTATCGGACGCTGCTTGATGTATCGATCTTGCAGCAGCCGCTGGAGACGGTGTTTGCCACTTACAAGCCCTGATCGACCAAGGCTTCCATTTTCCGGCAGACTGCACTAGCATGGCGCCTATAGAAGATGTGAAAACAGGAGACAGCCATGAAGGTCAGAGAAATCCTCCGCGTCAAGGGTAATACGCTCTACACGGTGACACCGGAAACGCCGGTGGCGCAGGCGGTGAGCACCATGGCCGAGCTCGATATGGGCTCGCTGGTGGTGATGAGCCACGGCCGCCTGGTCGGCATGCTGACCTTCCGCGAAGTACTCAAGCGTTTGCACGACAATGATGGCGTGATTGGCGATGCACCGATCAGTCAGGTGATGAACAACGCACCGGTAATCGCAACCCCCGAAACCGAAGTCAACGATCTGCGCCGCATGATGCTGGAGCAGCATGTGCGCTACATGCCGATTCTCGACGGCGAGACCTTGTCCGGCGTGGTCTCGCTCTATGACGTGGCCAAGGCGGTGCTGGAAGAACAGGCGTTCGAGAACAAGATGCTCAAGGCCTATATCCGCGACTGGCCCGCAGAAGAAGCGAGCGATTCGTAGTAGCTGTTGTCCTGTTACTATTCATCAAACAAAAATTCCGGTATCAGCCGGAATTTTTTTGTCCTTACATCAATGCGGAACAGAAAGAACAACCACCAACGCGGAGACACAGAGAACACAGAGGCTCGCGGAGAAAAATCACCAAGGAACCGCAGATTTATTCTGAATGCGTCATTCCCGCGAAAGCGGGAATCCATGTTAATCAACCGTTTAAATGGATCCCCGCGTGCGCGAGGATGAAGTTTCCCGAATCAATCTGCGTTTCCCTAAACCTATCCATGGATCGCGCAGGTTGAATTCAGGAAAATCTGCACATCTTCTGCGTAATCAGTGGATAAAAGCCGTTGATTTTATTTGCGAGCCTTTGTGTCTCTGCGTCTCCCCGTTGGAGTTTGATTTTTATCAACTCAGGCAGAGAAAAAATGATCAAAGAACACAGCCAGTTCAGCTTGCTCAAGCAACGTCGCTTCGCACCTTTTTTCTGGACCCAGTTCTGCGGTGCGGCGAACGACAATATTTACAAATTTGCCTGCACCCTGCTGGTGACCTATCAGGCTGCCAGTTATTCGACACTGGATGACAAACTGTTGGTCAACCTGATCGCGGGATTGTTCATCCTGCCGTTTGTCTTGTTTTCCGCGACCAGTGGGCAGTTGGCCGACAAGTTCGAACGTTCGCGCTTGATCCGCTTGACCAAAGTGCTGGAGTTGGCCATTGTCCTGCTGGCTGTGTGGGGATTCTGGCAACACAGCATGACGGTACTGCTGATCTGCATTTTCCTGCTTGGTGTTCAGGCCACGGTGTTTGGCCCGGTGAAATACGCTTACCTGCCGCAACATTTGCTGCCGCAGGAAATCGTGGGTGGCAATGCCCTGGTTGAAAGCGGGACTTTTATCGCCATCCTGCTCGGCACCATGCTGGCGGGTTTTCTGATGAGTGATAGCGCGTTGGGGACGACGCTGGTTTCGACGGCAATCCTGATCGTGGCGCTGGCCGGTCTGGCGATGAGTTCGCTGGTGCCGCACTCGCCCGCGCCCGATCCGGCACTACGCATCAACTGGAACCCCTTCACCGAAACCTGGACCAACCTCAAGCTGGCGCGGCAGCGGCGCGTGCTGTTTCTTTCGATGCTCGGTATTTCGTGGCTATGGTTTTTTGGCGCCACTTTGCTCACCCAATTCCCCGCGTTTGCGAAAGAGGTGCTGGGCGGCAACGAAGCGGTCGTGACCTTGTTGCTGGCCCTGTTCTCGATCGGTGTCGGTGTCGGGGCATTGTTGTGCGAGCGACTGTCGGGCCACAAAGTGGAAATCGGTCTGGTGCCGTTCGGCTCGATCGGCATGAGCGTATTCGCGGTCGATCTTTATCTGGCCAGCCGGGGGCACGTCGTTACGCAGAACACAGGTCTGGGCACATTTATTGCAGACAGTACACATTGGCGGGTGATGATGGATCTGTTTCTATTGTCGCTGTTCAGTGGTTTGTACAGCGTGCCGCTGTATGCACTGATCCAGACGCGTTGTCCGGTCGAACAGCGTGCGCGTATCGTGGCATCCAACAATATTCTGAATGCCTTGTTCATGGTCGTGGCCGCAGGTGTGGCCGTGCTGTGTCTGAAGGTGCTGAACTTTTCGATCCCGCAACTGTTTCTCTTGATGGCGGTGCTTAATGCGTTCGTCGCAATTTATATTTATGGTTTGGTGCCGGAGTTTCTGCTGCGCTTCCTGGCGTGGTTGCTGGTGCACAGTATTTACTCACTGAAGAAAAAAGGGCTTGAGCATCTGCCCGATCGTGGTGCGGCGGTGCTGGTGTGCAACCATGTGAGCTTTGTCGATGCCGTGGTGTTGATGGGCATCAGCCCGCGCCCGATTCGTTTTGTGATGGATTACAAGATTTTCAGTACGCCTTTCATGTCCTGGTTCTTCCGTCAGGCCAAGGTGATTCCGATTGCCTCGGCGAAGGACGATCCCGTCATGATGGAGCAAGCCTTTGCCGATGTGTCCAACGCTTTGCGTAACGGTGATCTGGTGTTGATCTTCCCGGAAGGCGGGATTACCCGCGATGGCGAGATCAACCGGTTTCGTCCAGGCGTCACACGCATTCTGCAAAGCGATCCGGTGCCGGTGATCCCGCTCGCACTGTGCGGACTGTGGGGTTCATTTTTCAGCCGTCACGCGGGCACCCTGATGATGCGCTTGCGTGGTGCGTTCTCGCGCATCATGGTCAATGCCGGTGCACCGGTGCCTGCTGCGCAGGCGACGCCGGAGTATTTGCAACAACGGGTCACGGAACTCCGTGGAGATTGGAAGTAGGACACATGACGAGCAATGCTTTCCGTAACATCAACCTCGCCCTGCAAGGCGGGGGTTCGCACGGCGCATTCACCTGGGGTGTGCTGGACGCGTTGCTGGAAGACGGCCGCCTGTCGATTGAAGCGATCACCGGCGCCAGTGCTGGGGCGATGAATGCGGTTGCGCTCGCCGACGGCTGGCTGAATAGCCCGGCCGATCCACACAGCGGCGCACGCGCAGCGCTGGAAAAATTCTGGCGCGCGGTGGCCGACAAGCCCGGCTTTGCCGCCTTCACCAATCCCACCATGGATTCGATGACGGGCAATTTTTCCCTCGAAAAAAATCCCGCCTTCATCGGCTTCGATCTGCTTAGCCGGCTCGCCTCACCGTATCAGCTCAATCCGCTGAACGTGAACCCGCTGCGCGGCGTGCTCGATGCGCAGATCGACTTTGAACGCATCAATGCCCAAACCGCGCTGCAACTCTACGTCTGCGCTACCAACGTAAGAACCGGGCGCGTCAAGGTGTTCGGGAGTGGCCGTGAAGAGGGTCTGACGACTGATTGCCTGCTGGCATCCTCCTGTTTGCCTTTTGTTTTTCAGGCGATCGAAGTCAAGGGCGAGCATTACTGGGACGGTGGTTATATGGGCAACCCTTCGTTGTTCCCGCTGTTCAAGTCCACTACTTCGCCCGATATTCTTCTGGTTCAGATCAACCCGCTGGTGCGCGAGAACGTGCCCGACACCTCCAGCGAAATCATCGACCGTGTCAACGAAATTTCATTCAATGCCACCCTGATGATGGAAATGCGCGCGATTGAATTCGTGCAGCGCCTGATCGACGACGGTCAACTGCGTGCCAACGATCCTGAACATCCGGTCGCACGCGCGGGTCATCTGGTGCGCAGCGTTCTGCGCCGTCAGCACCCCAAACGTGAGCAATACAAACGGATTTTCATGCACCTGATCGAGGGCGGAAAATATCTGCACGATTTTGGCGCCAGTTCCAAATACAACAGCAGTTGGACGCTGCTGAGCAATCTGCGCGACATCGGACGTACCGTTGCGAAAGAGTGGTTGCAACACCACTTGCGCCAGGTCGGCGTCAAATCCAGCATTGATGTCGCGAAAACTTTTTTGTAATCAGGTACTCTGATGTAATGCAGTGCACGATCTGACCGCCAAGTGCGAGACTCAAGCGCGATATTCATGCGCGATACTCAAGCGCGATATTCATGCGCGATACTCAAGCACTTTTACCATCGGCCAGATCGGCGGGAACAAACACAATGATTGCGGTCAGACCACGCCACAGGTCGGAACCGCCACATGTTTTCCAAGGTTGAATCATGGATCAGGGAGTGTCTCAAACGATCGCGCCGGTCATCGGTGCCGATACCGTCTTTGTCAAAACCGAAGTCGGCCGCATCGAACTGCGCAGCCGCGGCATGGCGCTGTCCCCCAGGCTGCGCAGCTTGCTCGTCATGGTGGACGGTCACCAGACCGTCAAGATGATGCTCGACAAGTTGCACGGTATGGGTGTCGATGAAGGCAGCCTGGCAGAGCTTCAACGTCTCGGTTTGATCGAACGGCAGCAGGCGCACAGCACCGTCCCTCTTCAAGCGGCAGCAGCAGCATCCCCGCCCCCGGAACATGCCACTGAAGTCGCCCTGTCGGCGAAAAGTCCTGAACTGCTGCGCCTGCTTGACGTGCGTAATTTCTACCACCGCATGATCCGCGAAACCATTGGCACGCGTGGTTTCATGCTGCAAATCGACGTGGAAAATGCCACCACCCTCGAAGAATGCCGCGCCCTGCGCGACCGCTTCCTCAACGCCGCCCGTAAAACCGCTGACCCGGCCGTGGTGCAACTGCTGGAAAAAGAGCTGGACCGGCTGCTCGGTGACGCCGCCCGGAATTGAATTAAGCAGTCACGTTGATGTTCTGTCCCAGATGTGCAGGCAGACCATTTGCGGCAGGGACGGGTGGCAAGGCAGCCAGCAATGCCTGAGCCGATTGCTGTTGAACGTTGAGCGCTTTTTTCAGCACAGCCATCCCCACCTGGTTGCTCAGGGAAACCTGCGAGAGTGAAGTGGCGAGTGCAGCAATGTCCATGGGAACTTCCGGGGGCTAACACGAATAAGCGAGTAACGGCCCCGGTGCGCAAAAGTTTAGCGACCTGCGCTTCCGTTTGACCAGATTGCCTGGAACAAGTCAGACATTGAACCGCTCACATTGGGCCGCGCACAGTCACTTGCCCGGTCTGTCAAAAAGATATACTATTTCAAACGTATATCTTCGTAACGATGGAGGGTCTCATGCAAATCTCAAAATGGGGTAACAGCCTTGCTGTGCGTCTGCCGGCAACAGTAGTCCAGGCGCTGAATCTAAAGGAGGGCGATGACATCGAAATTCAGATTGCCCAGGCCAGAACCTTCGAGATCAGCAAGAAGCCCGGTGCGCGTGAACTCCTCGCCCAGCTGAGAAAATTCCGTGGCCGCCTGCCCGCCGATTTCCGCTTTGACAGGCTGGAAGCGAATGAGCGCGGATAAGTGTTTTTTTGACACCAATGTTTTGCTCTACCTGCTCTCGGAAAATGCAGAAAAGGCCGACCGTGCAGAAACCATCGTTGCAGTCGGCGGCACTATCAGCGTGCAGGTGCTCAACGAATTCGCTGCCGTCGCCCGGCGCAAGCTCAGCCTGTCACATAGTGAGATCCGCGAAGTACTCGACCCGATTCGCACCCTCTGTCGGGTGGAGCCTCTGACGCCGCACACGCACGACCTGGCCATGCAGATGGCCGAGCGTTACCGCGTATCGATCTATGACGCCCTGATTATTGCTGCAGCACTATTGGCAGATTGCACAACGTTGTATTCGGAAGACCTGCAGGATAGGCAGGTTTTTGCGGACACTCTGAGGATTCACAATCCATTCGTGCGATGAAAAGAAATCCAAGCCATGAATAGTTCTGAGCTCACCTTGTTTTTCGATGGGAATTGTCCTCTGTGCGCCGCTGAAATGGCGCGGTTGCATCGCTGGGATAAAGCCGGACGTCTTGGTTTTGTCGATATGTCGAACCCCGGGTTTGATCCTGAACCACTGGGTGTTGACATGACGGCACTCAATCGCGAATTGCACAGCCAGACAGTGACGGGCGAAATTCTGGTCGGGATAGACAGCATGCTGCTTGCCTACACGCTGGTTGGTAAAGACTGGATGGTGTGTCCATTGCGGGTAAAAGCGTTGCGACCTGTGTTGGTCAACCTGTATCGAAAATTGGCCCGTCACCGCTACCGCCTCTCGCGCTGGATGGGTTACAAACCCATCCCCCGTTGTGAAGACGGTGTTTGCCGCACAGAGAACCCATTCCTGGGCCGATAAGGCGGTTTCCTGCATCGCCGGATTCCGAAAAGAAAGGGAAGCAAAGTGACTTCTACGACAACAAGAACGTGGGTGATTCGCTGGATGTATGGCATTGCCGTCGGGCATTTATTGGTGGGCATTCTTCTTCCGTGGATCGGCGAGCTCTCAATTTTTGAGACTTACCATCGCAGTGTCGAAGCCGGGTTTTGGGGGCAGGGGGCACCTGCAACTGCGCGTGCCCAGCAAGTGTGGTGGATCAGCCTGTTTGGCCCCACCGTACAGAGTCTGGCGTTATGGATGGGTGCACTGGTTTTCATCGGTGATCGTCAACGCAGTACGTTTGCCTGGGGTTGGCTGATGGCCGGCGTCATCGTTTGGGCACCGCAAGACATGCTGATCTCATTGCGTGCAGGTGCATGGATCCATGTATGGATCGATTCTGTGGCTGTCATTACGATGTTGCCTCCGCTGGTTTGGTTGTGGTGGCATGATCGTAAAGAATCGAGAGTTCACACCATTCACATCCGTAAATAATTTTTTCAACGGCGACTCCATGAACGACATCACAAAAGAATCAGTTGGCCCCTCCGAAGGTGAACTCTTCAGAAAAATTCTCGGTGCTGAGTGGCAAAAGCTGCATCCAGATATCCAGACACGTTTTGCCAAGAACCCGGCGCCGCATAAGCCGCTGCATTACACCGGTAGATTAAGCGAGTTGAAATGCTCCAGAATTGGTAAGCTGCTCGGTTATCTGACCATGCCGATGATTCAGGGCGCACTGATCCCATTCAGCGATGCGGATTTCCCCGTCGATATCCAGGTGTATTCCAAGCCGCATTGCCCCTCCATTTTCAAGCAACGGATTTATCGTTTGAATCGACGCAAGCCGATTCAATTCACCTCCTACATGCGCGAAAGCGAGCAAGGAGAAGTGCTGGAATACGTCGGGATGGGATTGGGTATGAAACTGATCCTGCATGTCCACGAGGGGGATTTGTATTTCACCAGTGATGGTTACTTCTGGGAAATACTGGGTGTGCGCATTCCTTTGCCCGGCATCCTGACGCCGGGGAAAACATTTTTATGTCATCGCAATGACAGCCCGACGCAGTTCAACATTCGCATTGAAATAAAACATTGCCTGTTTGGTACTACCTTCACACAGGTCGGCGTTTTCCACGAACTTCAATCCGAGGCAACGGCGGGAGAGAATGCCCCCGACCAGGAAGCGCGGGCGGCTGCATGAATACCCATCTCCTGGCTTTGCAACTGATGGCAGCGCAAGGCATCCTGGGTGCTTTCGATACGCTTTACCACCATGAGCTGACTGAAACACTGGCCCAGCGCAGCAGCGCGCGGCGCGAGCTCACGATTCACGCCGCGCGGGCGCTGCTCTACAGCGTATTGTTTGTCGGGTTGTCGGCATGGAAATGGGATGGCTTGTGGGCCCTGGTGCTGCTCGTCGTATTTGGCATCGAAATTGTGCTGACACTGTGGGATTTCGTGGTTGAAGATGAAACGCGTTTGCTGCCCGCCACCGAGCGCGTGACACACACCGTGCTGGCGATTAACGGCGGGG
>Ga0209515_10010719_pt1 | contig 10141 bp, 7 predicted proteins | sample Subgroupgradi54m_FD_187454 | JGI IMG/M metagenome (GOLD analysis project Ga0209515, IMG submission 187454) | Subsurface groundwater microbial communities from S. Glens Falls, New York, USA - GMW60B uncontaminated upgradient, 5.4 m (SPAdes)... ...
TGAAACGATACTGATCGGATCGCAGGTATTCGATCGACGGCACGAGGCCGAGATCGACTTCGCCGTCGTAGAGGAGCCGCGCGCACACGGCGGGCAGGTCGTATCGGACCCGCCACCGCTCCGGCGCCCGGTCGAGCGCCCACGTCAACGGGCGGGCATTGAGGTAGCCCACCGCACCAATCCGAACGGGGGCCTGCCCCGAGCGAGCGTCGCGAGTCGAGGGGGCCATCAGGCGATCAGCGCGAAGCGTCCGTCGCGTTCCGCCGGCTCGAACCCCGCCGCCTGGATGTTGCGCCGCACTTCCTCGAGCGGCGCACGCCGCCGCCCGTCCGGCGCGTCATCGCTCGCCGACACATTGTCCACGTCGTCTGCGCCGAAGGTCAGCGCCACCTGCGCGAGCTTCGGGCCGTAGCGAAGCCAATCGACCTGCACGTCCGGGATGTTCGGCGCCGCGAGCCGCGCAATCGCGACGCTCTTCACATCGTCGTAGCCGGTCGTGGGACGCATCGCGTCGAGGACGGATGGAAGCGGGCTGATCGACCTGATCGCCGGATATTTCTCCTGCAGCGCGGCAGCGCCAATAAACAGTTTCGCGCGCGCATCCGCCGGCGCCTTCTCGATGGTCAGCCTCACCTGCTGATAGCCGGCAGCGACGATGGCGCCGACGACGTCGGCGGCGTTGCCGATGCGATCGAGCGGCACTTCGGCCAGCGCGTCAAGGCCCGCCGATCGCAATCGGTCGAGCACCTTCGAGGTGTGCTCCGACGCGGCTTCCGCGACTCTCTCGATGTCCAGCCATGAAAACGCCGACACTGCTCTTTCACCCGCGACGGCGCGGGCAGTTTCGACGGCCGTGACCGCGGCCTCGAGCGAATCCGGTTTGCCGGTCACGCGCACCTCACGAGCCGCAAGCGGCACCGCATCGGTGAACGGCGTATCGAAGGGACAGAGTGCCACGCGCACGTAGGTGACCTGCGAGCCGTGCAGCCGACGGCGCACGGTGTCCGCCAGCATCCCGAGCTGCAGGATGTCGGGCGTTGCCGCAAGCTGCGCGAGGTCGTCGGCGGCGAGCCGCTCGCCTGCGCTCACCCGCTCCAGCAGCAGGTCGAAAGTCGAGGAGGTCGTCATGTCTCCATTGTCTCCGCGACACGCGTCGCCAGGGCGAGCGCATCGCGGCCGTCGCGGCCCGTCACACCCGGCCTCCGCCCGGTGCGGATAGCGTCCCTGAAATCTTCGAGCTCGCGCCGGAGCGGCTCTTCGCTCACGACCTCGACCTTCCCGCCGTGAATGATCGGCCGCGCGCCACCTTTCATGCCGTCTTTGACGAGGCGGAATACCTCGAGCTCCTGCGCCGCGTAGTCGATCGACACGTACGCGTCGTTCTGGAAAAACCGCGCCTTGCGCACGCGCTCGCGGCTGATCCGGCTCGCCGTCACGTTGGCGATACAGCCCGACGCAAACCTGAGGCGCGCGTTCGCGATGTCCGCCTTTGGCGTGAGCACGTTGACGCCAACCGCTTCGATCGCCATGACCTCGGATTTCACCACGTTGAGCAGGAGGTCGAGGTCATGAATCATGAGATCGAAGATGACGTCGATGTCGAGACTGCGCTCGGGAAACGTGCCGAGGCGGTGAATCTCGATGAACCGCGGCTCCGAGATGAGCGGCAGCGCCGCCGCAACCGCTGGATTGAATCGCTCGGTATGTCCGGTCGCCAGCAGCGCCCCGCGGCGATCGGCGGCGTCGACGAGGCGGTCGGCGTCCTTCACGCTCGGCGCAATCGGCTTCTCCACGAGCGTGGCGATACCGGCGTCGAGAAACGGCAGCGCGACCTCGACGTGCGCAATCGTCGGCACCGCGACCGTCACGGCGTCGACTCGACCAACCAGCTCACGCGAATCCACGAACACCTGGCCGCCGAACTTGGACGCAATTTCGTCGGCGCGGGCGCGATTGCTGTCGCAGATGCCGACCAGCTCCACGCCGTCCATCGATGCGAGCAGCCGGGCGTGATGCTGGCCGAGATGGCCGACGCCGATGACGCCGACGCGCAGCTTCGCCGTCATTCTGTGCCGGGTCCGCCGGCGGCGGGTCCGCCTCCGCTTGCGCCTCGCTCCGGCGGCACCCGCCCTACGATGGTGATGCCGGCCTCGTCTGCCGAAGCGATGATCGCCTCGCCGTCGATCATCAGCGTCTTGGCCGCATCGACCGACAGCGCATTCGCGCCGGCGACGCGCATCGCGTGGATCGTCGCGATGCCGACGACCGGCACGTCGAACCGCATGTCCTGCTTCGGCTTGGCAACCTTGATGATGCGGACGCCAGGACCGGCGAGGTGTCCCGCGCGGCCAATGACTTCGTCGGTTCCTTCCATCGCTTCGACCGCGACGACCGCCTGGTGCTTCACCGCGATCGTCTGCCCGATGTCGAGCGCCGCAATCGCGTCAGCCATCCGGTAGCCGAACTCGAAGTCCTTCTGCTCGTCCTCGGTCGGCGCGCGCTTGGTCAGGACCCCCGGGCGCGCGAGCAGCGGCTGCAGGAGCGCGGTCGAGTCCATCAGCTCGATGCCGCGTTCGTGCAGGACCCTGGCGACCGCGCCGATCAACCCGTCGGTGTTCTTCGAGGTCAGCTGCTTGAGGACGCTGAGGAACGCGAGGTCTGGAATGATGCCGCCGGCGAAGATCTTGGTGTGCTTGACCTGTCCCGCCATCACGGCATGCGTCACGCCGGCGTCTTTCAGCACCGATATGCAGGTGCCCAGCTGGCCGAGAGAGATCCAGTGAATCGGCGACCCGTGCCGGCGCGCGGCGTCGTTCAGCTCGGGGAACGTTTCTTCCTTCGCGGCGACAATCGTGACCTCGTGCCCCTGGGCACGCGCAGCGTCGAGAACGAGAAACGGGAAACGTCCGTTGCCCGCAATGAGCCCGAGCTTCATTCGTCGGCGACCAGCTCCTCGGCGCGGCGCGCCGGGCGGCGAAGGATGACTCCTCGCTGCGAGCTGCGGATGAAATCGACCAGGTACCGCACCTCCGGCGACGCCAGCGTGGCGTCCTGGTCAATATGCGCGAGCGCGTGCGTGGTGTTCGACTGCAGCAGGTAACGGTACGCCCGCTTCAGCTGATTGATGGTGTCGGAGCTGAAGCCGCGGCGCGCGAGGCCGATGGAGTTGACGCCGAAGATGCGTGCCGGGCGGCTGCCGATCGTGCGTCCAAACGGCAGCGCGTCCTTCGTCACGACCGAGTAGCCGCCGATGAACCCGTACTTGCCGACGCGGCAGAACTGGTGGACCGCCGAGCCGGCGCTGATGTTGGAAAAGTCCTCGACGCTGACGTGCCCGCCGAGCGTGGCGTGCGGGCCGAAGATCGTGTCGCTGCCGACGTGGCAGTCGTGCGCGACGTGGACGTACGCCATCAGGAGATTGTGGTCGCCGATGCTGGTGTGTCCACCGCCGCCCGCGGTACCGCGGTTGATCGTCGCAAACTCGCGGATCGTGTTGCGCCTGCCGATCGTCAGCCGCGTGCGCTCACCCTGGTACTTGAGATCCTGCGGCGCGAGGCCAATCGACGCCATCGGAAAGATGTGCGTCTCGTCGCCGATGTCGGTCCAGCCGTCGATGACGACCGACGCGTCGATGCGGCAGCGCCGCCCGATGGTGACCTCGGGACCGATGCTGCAGTTCGCGCCGACGATCGTCCCCTCGCCGAGCTGCGCGGACGGATGCACTGCCGCGGTCGGATCGACGTACGCGGCGCCCGGCTCGATGGCGAGCAGCAGTTCAGCCTCCGCGACGCGCTGCCCGCCGACGTAGGCCACGGCCTCCGCCTTGGCGAGTCTCGAGCGGCGGCGGACGAGCGACACCTCGAGCATCAAGCGATCGCCGGGCAGCACCTGCCGCCGGAACTTCGCGTGGTTGACGCCGCGCAGCGAGACGCGCGCCGTCGGCGGCGCATCCGCCTGGTCGAGGATGAGGACCGCGGCCACCTGCGTCAGCGCCTCGACCATCAGCACCGCAGGCATGACGGGCGCGCCTGGAAAATGTCCGGGAAAGAAATCTTCGTTGATCGTGAGGTTCTTGAACGCCGTGAGCCGGCGGCCCGGCTCGTGCTCCCCGACCGCGTCGATCAGGACTGACGGAAAACGGTAATGAACGCGGTCGAGGAGCGCGGGAAGGTTCACCTATTTCTTCGGTGCCGGCGCCGGCGCGGCGGGTACTGCCGGTCGAGGCGCCGCCGGAGCGACGGGGCGTGGCGCCACCGGCGCGGCAGGTCGCGGTGCCGCAGGCGCGGGCGCCGCAGCTCTCGGCGCAGCCGCCGGCGCAGCGGCGACAGGCGCCGCGACGTCGAAGCGGCGAATCACTTCGGTCGTCAGGTCGAGACCCGCGTCGGCCCAGATGATGCCCGCGTCAAGCGCGCTGAAGAGGATCTCGAGCTTCTTCTCCTGCGCGATCAGCTGGATGACCGGACCGAGCTTCTGCTGGAACTCGGCCTGCAGCTCGTTCTGCATGTCCTGCACTTCCTTCTGGGCATCGTCGGTGAAGCGCTGGATCTCGGTCTGCTGCCGATCGATGTCCTTGGCGAGCTGCGCACGCGCGGCGTCGCTGAGCACGCTGGCGCCTGAATCGAGCTTCTGCTGCGAGGCCTGGAGCGCCTTGTTCTTCGCGTCCAGCTCTGTGACCTTCTGGTTGTTGAGCGCCTGCACGCGCAAGCTGAGCGCCTTGCCCTGCTCGGACTCGGCCGCAATGCGCTGGATGTTGACGAAGGCGTACCTCGCGCCGGTCGGGAATGGCAGTTCGGGGGCCGCCGCCTGCGCGGCGGGCGGCGCGGCCGGAGCCGCCGCAGGCGCCTGGGCAAAGGTTGGAGCGGCAGCCAGTAGCACGCTGAGGGCCGCGGCAACGACGAAAGCTCTCATTACAGTCAATCCTTTCCTTCGTACGGAAGCTCAAGATTGTAACAGGTCCGCCTAATAGTGATCGATGAGGAGCTCGTAATTCGCGGAACCGGGCACAAAACCGACGTCATACACGCGAACGCAGAGGTTGCCGGCCGCGGTGGCGCGGCCGGTGATGCTCGACCCCGGCGACACGTTGTCACTGGCGATCACGATGGCGCAGCTGATGCCGTTCCACGTCCCGAGGCTGACGCCGATGGGGATCGCGTTGTCCGGGTGCGCGGCGTCGGCACTCGTGATGAGGAACACGGACACGTCGCCCGAATCCGTCACCGTGAACGGATGCGTATACGCCGAGTTCTTCGTCAGGATGCCGGAGAACGTTTCCGTGAGCACCGTCGGAAGCGTGGTCGGCGTGGTCGGGGTCGAACTGCTGCTGCCGCCGCATGCCGCCACCATTCCCAGCGTGGGAACCAGCAGAACCGCGCGGCCGAACAATCGTCGCATCAAGACAGTGCTCCTAGAACGTCGAACCAACAGCGAACTTGAAGGTGAAGGCCTTGGCGGGCAGCAGCGTGTTGTTGAGCACGCCGCCGCGCTGCGGATTGGCCGCGAAGATGAGACGGAACGGCACGTTGAGCACCGGCATGAAGAACCGGATCTCCGCGCCCGACGACGTCTTGAACGCGCTCGTCTGCCCGATGACCTCGGTGTGCACGCCCGGTGCCTTCGGATCCTCGAGGCCGCCGAACGACAGCACCGAGAACGGGTCGATCAGCAGCGGCTGCGACGGGAATATCTGCCGCGTCAGGTCCTCCTTCAATCCAAACTTCTGGCCGAAGTCGCGCACCTGCCCCGCGTCGTAGAACAGCACGAGGCGCACCGGCCCGGCGACGGTGATGATGTATTCGCCGTTCAACAGCAGACTCTTGTTGCCGCCGAGGACGATCTGCGAGTTCGGCACCGTGGGTCCGATCGAGCGGATGTCGTAGCCGCGGACGCTGTACTCGCCGCCGAGGAACAGACGCTCGAACACCGGCAGGTTCGTCGTCCCGCGGTACGGCTGGATGTATTCGAACTGCACGCGGCCGCCGAACGAGCTGCGCGAGGTGTGCGGGTGGTACCAGATGGCTTCGATGGTCGGCTTGTAAAAGCTCGTGTTGCCGCCGAGGCCGCCGAGATCCATCGCCAGCGTGAGCCGCTTGCCGTTGGCCGGAAAGATCGGATTGTCGATGGTGTTGAAGACGTAGCTCGGCGACACCTTGCTGATCGTGCGGTTGCCTTTCGATCCGATCAAATAGGAATCGAACAGGAACGGATTGCGGCGCAGCGATTCGAACGCCGCCGGACTGATCCGCGAGAGGTCGGTGACGTTGATCGTGCTGCAGCCGCGCGAGGCGACGATGCAGGACGGGTCGAGCAGCGCTTCGTTCAAGTCGGCGACGCCGACCGACTCGTACGAGTACTGGATGAACATCCGCGCGAAATCCGCGACCGGGAACCCGAATGTCAGGTTGGTCCCGGTGGACTTCTGCGTGTAGTACCCGATGTACATCAGCGAGCTCTTGAACACGTTCACGCCGCCGGTGAGATTGCGGTCGAACAGGAACGGCTCGGTGAACGACAGCTGATAGTTCTGCGCGCGTGAACCGGCCTGCGCCGACGCCGTGAGGCTCTCCCCGCGGCCGAGGAAGTTCGCGGTCTGGAACGAGAGTTGGCCGAAGAACCCTTCGTACTGCGAGACGCCGGCGCCGAAGGTCACCTGGTTGCGATTCTGCTCCTCGACCTTCAAGGTCACGTCAACCGCGTTGTCGCGCCCCGTGGTCTTGTCGACCTTCATGTCCTTGTCGTTGCCTTCGAGGTTCTTGAAGTACCCGAGCTGATTGAGCCGGCGGATGCTGTACTTCAGCGACTCGGTGTTGAACACCGAGCCCTCGACCAGGCGCATCTCGCGCCGGATGACGTTGTCGCGCGTCGTGCTGTTGCCGATGAACGAGATGCGGTTGACGAAGAACTGCTTCCCTTCCGACAGCCGCATCGTCACGTCCACGATCGGCTTGATGGCGGCGCCATCGGTGGGAACTGGCGGCGGTGGCGGAGCTGCAGCGGCCGCGTTGCCGTCGGTCGCGACCGGCGCAAGGCCGTCATTCTTCGGATTGAGATCCGGGTAGCCGGTGAACTCCATGTAGCCGCCGGCGCCGTACGCCTCCTGCGCCTTCTTCAGGCCGTCGCGCACCTTCTTCTCGCTGTACCACTCGCCCTCTTGCACCTTGAACATCGGGCGCAGGTTGTCGCTTTTGACGACGGTGTTTCCCTCGAAGGCGAACGTGCCCAGCCGGTACCGTGGCCCTTCGGTGACGGGGATGCGCAGCTGAATCCAACGCGTCTTGCCGTCCTTCTCGTCCACGAGCGTCTTCACCTCGGGGTTCCCGACGCGCGCGCGCACGTACCCCTGCTCCCGATAAAACGCGGCCACCTTCTCGGCGTCGTCCTCGTACTTGTCTTCCTTGTAGGTGGCGCTCCTGAAGAGGGTCATGAAGATGAGGCCCTTCTTCGACTTGTTGTCCTTCATCTTCCGCGCGAGCTTCCGGTCGCTGAACGCCTGGTTGCCGACGAACTCGATAGTGCGGATGCGAAGCTTCGGCCCCTCGCCGATGTTGAAGGTGACGTTCACCAGCTTCGGTCCACCGGCCACCGCCGTCGTCTGATGGGTGACGATCGCGTTGGTGAAGCCCTTCTCCGCCATCATGTCCTTGAGGACGGCGTCGACGCGGTGCAGCGTGTTCTCGTCGAGGAAGGAATCGAGACGCAGCTCGATCCCCTTCTCCTTGAGCTGCTCGGCAATCTTCGTGCGGTCGATGTTCTTCGATCCCTCGTAGTTGACGATCTTGACGCGCTCGCGCTCCTCCATGTCGTACAGCACGATCTTGCCGACGACGCCGTTGGCGAACGTGTAGTCGTTGACTTCGATGGAGAGGTCGTCGAGGAAGTTCGTCCCCCAGAGGCGCTTGAAGTCGTCGCGCGCGATCTGCTCATGCGCGTCGTCCCAGGCCACCCACTGGTTCTGCGACGGCAGGCTGGGGCGGAGCTGGATGTAATAGAGGTAGGTTTCGGGTTCGACGACCGGCGAGCCGCCCTGCTTCGCGAAACAGGGCACGATCAGGTAGACGAGCGGACCGGAATTGGCCGGCGGAAGCGCCGCAGGCTGCGGGATCGGGGCGCCGCAGACCGTCGACGGGTTGCTGTTCGCGGCGGCGGGGTTGCCGGCCTGCGCGAACGCCGGGGGTGCGGCGGCCGCGGCCAAAAGCGTCGCGGAGGCGAGCGTTCGAGCCAACTGCTTCTGCATCAAGGGATTCCGAAACACCTTAGTTTACTGGATCTTCTGGGGAATTCAGACGAACTGGAGGGCGTTCCGGCCTGATGAATGGTTCGGAGGGCGGGCCTTGTCAGGCCCGCCGTCACGTCAGACCAATTTGCGGCCGCCGGTGAGCTCGCCGGCGGGTCGGTAGGCAAGCTGACCGGCCTCGAGATAGACCTCGATATCGCCGTCGCGGAGATTGCCGCGAATCAGCTCCTCCGAGAGCGGGTCCTCGACGTAGCGCTGGATGGCCCGGCGGAGCGGGCGCGCACCATACGAGCGGTCCTTGCAGGTCAGGTCGATGATCCAGTCCACCACGTCGGGCGCCAGGATCACCTTCATTCGGCGGTCGGTCAGGTTCAGGTTCAGCTGCTCGACGAGCAGCGCCATGATGCGGCGCAGGTCCTCGTCGGTCAGCGCCTCGAACACGATGATCTCGTCGATGCGGTTGATGAACTCGGGATTGAAGGTCCGCTTCACCTCGCCCAGCACCATCTCGTTGACGTTCTTGTCGATGACGCCCGCATCGCTCGACTGGAACCCGAGCGACGCCTTCTTCTGGATGAAGCGCGCGCCGATGTTCGACGTCATGATGATGATCGCGTTCTTGAAGTTCACCCGGTTGCCGAGACCGTCGGTCAGGTGGCCGTCTTCGAACACCTGCAGGAGGATGTTGAAGATGTCCGGGTGCGCCTTCTCGATTTCATCGAGCAGCACGACCGAGTAGGGATTCCGCTTCACCTTCTCGGTGAGCTGGCCGCCCTCTTCGTGGCCGACGTATCCAGGCGGCGAGCCGATCAGCTTCGACACCGAGTGCTTCTCCATGTACTCGGACATGTCGAAGCGAATCAGCGCATGGTCGCTGCCGAAGAGGAAGTTCGCGAGCGCGCGTGCGAGCTCGGTCTTGCCGACGCCGGTCGGGCCGAGGAAGATGAAGCTGCCGGTCGGACGGTTGGGGTTCTTCAGCCCGGCGCGCGAACGGCGAATCGCGCGCGAGAGCGCCGAGATCGCCGTCTCCTGGCTGACCACCCGCTTGTGGAGGTCGGCTTCCATCCGCAGCAGCTTGTCGCCTTCGTCCTGGTTGATCGACGCGATCGGCACGCCGGTCCATTTCGACACGACCTCGTCGATGTCGCCCTTGGAGACGATGACCTTGCGGGCGCTCGACTTGACGTCGAACTTCTCGCGGACAAACTGCAGGTTCTCGCGGGCGGAGACCTCCTGCTCGCGGTAGAACTGCGCTTTCTCGAAATCCTTCTGCGAGACCGCGGTTTCCATCTGCTCGACGGCGACGCGGATGCTCTTGTTGATCTCGCCGAACTCCTCGCTGTAGCCGGCTTCCTTCAGCTTCGCGCGCGCCCCGGCTTCGTCCACGAGATCGATCGCCTTGTCCGGCAGGAACCGATCCGTGATGTAGCGGCTCGACTGGTAGACGGCCGCCTCGATCGCATCGCGCGTGTATTCGACGTGATGGAACTGCTCGTAGCGATCCTTCACGCCCATCAGGATGTCGATGGTTTCCTTCTCGGCGGGCGGATCGACCTTGATGGCCTGGAAGCGGCGCTCGAGCGAGCGGTCCTTCTCGATGTACTTGCGGTACTCGGCGGGCGTGGTTGCGCCGATGCAGCGGATCTCGCCGCGCGAAAGCGCCGGCTTGAGGATGTTCGCCGCGTCGAGCGAGCCTTCCGCGGAGCCCGCGCCGACGAGGGTGTGCAGCTCGTCGATGAACACGATGATGTTCGGGTTCTCGGTGAGCTCCTTCATGATCGCCTTGAGGCGCTCTTCGAACTGTCCGCGGTACTTCGTCCCGGCGACGATGAGCGAGATGTCGAGCGCGAGGATGCGCTTGTCGGCGAGGAAGTGCGGGACGTCGCCGTAGACGATCTTCTGGGCGAG
>Ga0209515_10010720_pt1 | contig 10140 bp, 7 predicted proteins | sample Subgroupgradi54m_FD_187454 | JGI IMG/M metagenome (GOLD analysis project Ga0209515, IMG submission 187454) | Subsurface groundwater microbial communities from S. Glens Falls, New York, USA - GMW60B uncontaminated upgradient, 5.4 m (SPAdes)... ...
ACGCGGCGGATGATCCGCCGCGCCATGTCGCGCATCCGCTGGTATTCCTTGTCGGTCAGCGTGAGCGCCGGCGCGACGGTGATGCTGTCGCCGGTGTGCACGCCCATCGGATCGACGTTCTCGATCGAGCAGATGACGACGAAGTTGTCCGCGACGTCGCGCATCACCTCCAGCTCGAATTCCTTCCAGCCGATGACCGATTCCTCGACGAGGATCTCGTGCACCGGCGAGAACTCGAGGCCGCGGCCGGCCAGCTCGCGGAATTCTTCGATGTTGTAGGCGATCCCGCCTCCGACGCCGCCCATCGTGAACGAGGGGCGGATGATGGCCGGAAAGCCGGTCCCCTCGACGACGGCAAGCGCCTCGTCGAGCGTTTTCGCGGCGCCGCTGCGCGGGACCTCGACGCCGATCTCGCCCATCGCGTTGCGGAAGAGCAGCCGATCTTCGGCGACCTTGATGGCGTCGATCTGCGCGCCAATCAGCTTGACGTGGTACTTCTCGAGCACGCCGCGCTCGGCAAGCGCGACCGCCAGGTTGAGCGCCGTCTGGCCACCGACGGTCGGGAGCAGTGCGTCCGGACGCTCCTTTGCGATGATCGCTTCGAGCATGTCCGCCGTGAGCGGCTCGACGTAGGTGCGGTCGGCCATCTCCGGGTCGGTCATGATCGTCGCCGGGTTGCTGTTGACGAGGATCACCTCGAGGCCTTCCGCGCGCAGCGCCTTGCAGGCCTGCGTGCCCGAGTAGTCGAACTCGCACGCCTGGCCGATCACGATCGGCCCCGAGCCGATCACGAGGATGCGCTTGAGGTCAGTACGCTTTGGCATTTCTTTCAGTCGGCAGTCGGCAGTCGGCGGTCGGCAGTAAGCGGTCGGCAGTCGGCAGTCGGCAGAAACACGAACAAACTGTCCCCTGCCGACTGCCGACTGCCGACTGCCGACTGCCCACTATCGTTTCTCCATGGATTCCAGGAACTGCCGGAACAGGTAGTCAGCATCGTGCGGACCCGGCGACGCCTCGGGATGGTACTGCACCGAGAACACCGGCTTGCTCGTGTGACGGAAGCCTTCGACGGTGCCGTCGTAGAGATTCAGATGCGTCACCTTGATATCGGCGGGCAACGATCCGGGATCGACGGCAAAGCCGTGATTCTGCGACGTGATTTCGACCTTGCCCGAGCTGAGCTCCTTGACCGGATGGTTCGCGCCGCGGTGACCGAACTTCAGCTTGAAGGTCTGGCCGCCGACGGCAAGGCCGAGAATCTGGTGGCCGAGGCAGATGCCGAACGTCGGAATGTCGGACTGCACCACCTCGCGGACGCTGTCGACCGCGTATGGCAGCGCCGCCGGATCGCCGGGACCGTTGCTGAGAAAGATGCCGTCGGGCTCGATCGCGAGCAGATCGCCGGCGGGCGCGCCCGCCGGAAACACGCGGACGTCGCAGCCGTACGCATCGAGCCGCCGGAGGATGTTCCACTTGATGCCGAAGTCGTACGCGGCCACGCGCAGCCTCTTTGACGACGGCCGGCGGTCGGGCGGAAGGCCGAACTCGAGCTGATCGGCGTCGCCGGCAGACGAGGCGCGATCGCGCCACTCGAACGGCCGGTCGCACGTGACGCCGCGCACCAGGTCGGATCCTTCCATCTTCGGAATCGCGCGCGCCTTCTCGACCAGCTCCGCCGGGTCGGCCTGCCCCGTGGCAATGACGCCGCGCATCACGCCCGCCGAACGCAGGACGCGGGTGAGCGCGCGCGTGTCGATGTCGGCGATGGCCACGATGTCGTGGCCGACGAGGTACTCGCGCAGCGACCCGTCCGCGCGCCAGTTGCTGGCGACCGGCGAGGCTTCGCGCATGATGAAGCCGGCCACGCGCGGCGCCCGCGATTCGGCATCGCCCGGCGCGACGCCGTAGTTGCCGATCTGCGGCGCGGTCATCGTCACGATCTGCCCGGCGTAGGAGGGATCGGTGAGCACCTCCTGGTAGCCCGTCATGCTCGTGTTGAAGACGACCTCGCCGCTCGTCTCGCCGGACGCGCCGGCGGCGACGCCGCGATACCAGGTCCCGTCTTCCAGCGCGAGGATGGCGTTCATGCAGTGTGTATGCTTGGGTGCGCGGGTGACGCGCGTGCATGATTATGTCGCCGGGTGCATGATTATGCAACCGCGGCGTGAGACAGGCCACTGAGGCAACTGCCTCCGTCTCTCCGTGGCTTGTGTGGGTTGACGTAGGCGCGGTGCTCTGCGACAGTACGTTTCGGTGCTCCCTCAGCCAGGCGTGGCGACGACCTCACGCATCCCCATCGACATCCGCCGGTTCCCGTGGATCAGGCCGCTGGTCTCTGATTACGCGTTCGATTACGCGAAGGTCGCCGATTTCTTCGCGGGCGATCCGCGCGACGCACGCGCGTGGCGCGAGGCGATTGCCCGAATCCAGCAGCATGCCCGCGCGCGCGAGGCGGTCGCCGACATCGTCCAGGCGCAGCAGCAGCGGCGCGGCGCCCCGGCGGAGGCGGTTGCCGCATCCGCACGGCTGCGCGATCCGCAGACCGTCGCGGTCGTCACCGGCCAGCAGGCGGGACTCTTCGGCGGCCCGCTGTTCACGCTGCTGAAAGCGATCACCGCGATCGAGCTCGCCGAGCGCGTGCGGACGGAGCACAACGTGCCGGCGGTCGCCGTCTTCTGGATCGACGCCGAGGATCACGACTGGGACGAGGTGAAGTCGTGCGGCGTCCTCGATGCCACCCTTGCGCACCGGATCGTGTCGGTGGGCGATCCTCCAGGCGCGCACGGAGAGCCGGTGGCCCGCGTGCGTCTGGACGACTCGATCGAGCGCGCGATGGCCGAGCTCGGCACGGTCCTCCCGCAGACGGAGTTCTCCTCGTCGATGTTCGACACGCTCCGCGCCGCGTATCACGCCGGCGCCGGGATGGCCGACGCGTTCGGCCGGTGGATGGAGTCGGTCCTCGGTGCCCGCGGTCTCGTCGTCTATGACTCGGCGGATCCGGCGGCCAAGCCGCTCGTCGCGGGCGTCTTCTCGCGCGAGATCGAGCGCGCGGGCGAGACGACGCGGCTGGCGGCTGAAGCGGGCGCGGCCATGGACGCGCGCGGGTACACGGCGCAGGTCACGCCGCAGCCGGGCACGTCCGCGCTGTTCCACCTCAATGCCACACGCAACGCGATCCGCCTGCAGAGCGATCGCGGCGATCTCTTCGAGATTGGCGAGCGCGTGGAAACGAAAGCCGCGCTGCTCGCGCGGGTCCGGCAGTCGCCCGCCGAGTTCAGTCCCAACGTGCTGCTGCGTCCGATTGTCCAGGACACGCTCTTCCCCACTGTCTGTTACGTGGCGGGGCCGAACGAGCTCGCGTATCTCGGCCAGCTCCGCGGCATCTACGGCGCGTTCGGCGTGCCGATGCCGCTGATGCAGCAGCGCGCGACGGCGACGCTGCTCGATTCGAACGCCGCGCGGTTGCTCGTGCGCCACGACGTGCCGCTCGAGCAGCTGCGCGCGCAGGATGAGTCCGCGCTCAACCAGCTGCTCCAGTCGCAGCTGCCGCCCGGCGTCGAGGCGTCGCTGCAGGACGTGGCGCGCGTGCTCCAGGAGCGGATGGACCAGCTGGCCGCGAGCGTCACCCAGATCGACGCGACGCTCGAAGGCGCCGCGCGGTCCGCGCTCGGCCGCATGCAGGACGATCTGAAGAAGCTCCACGGCAAGATCATCCAGGCCGCCAAGCGGAAGGACGAGACCTTGCGGCGCCAGTTCCAGCACGCGCAGGCGCAGGCGTTCCCCGGCGGCGATCCGCAGGAACGCGCGCTTGGATTCGTCTACTTTCTCAACAAGTACGGACCCGCGCTCGTCGATCGGCTCATCGAGGAGCTGTCGCCCGAGATGGGGACGCACTGGGTGCTGACCATTTGAGATGTGCGATTTGCAATTTGAGTATTTGAAAGACTCAGATCACGAAAACAGTGAGTAGCACACGACGAACGCGGGCAAAGAAGTGGATCGCGCGCAACCCGAGAGCGGTTCGGTACGCGCTGCTCGCCTGCTCGGTGGCGTCGCTCGTCATCGGCGCGGCGCTCATCTACTACTACACCCTGTTTGCGGGCATCATCGACGCGCGGCTGCACGGCGAGCGTGAGCGCTCGCTGCCGCGCGTCTATGCACGGCCGCTCGAGGTGCGGCGGGGCGAGACCCTCACCGAGCAGGAGCTCATCGCGCGCCTGAACGATCTCGGCTACGCGCAGCGGCCAGACGCGCGGGCGCCAGGCGAGTTCGCGATCATCCGCAACGCGGTGCTCATCACGCCGCGCACGGGCGACTTCGGCGGCAAGACGATTCGCGCGACGTTCCCTGCTCCGCCGGTTCGACGCGCAGGCCGCGCGCCCGCACCGCCGCCTCGCGGCATCGTGGCGCTCGACGTCATGAGCGCCACGCGCAAGCCGGTCGCGACCGATGCGGTGACCTTCGATCCACCGCTGCTCACCGCGCTCATGACGAGCGGCGCGCGCGAGAAGCGGCGCCGCGTGCTGCTCGACGCCATCCCGAAGCGGATGCAGCAGGCGGTGCTGGCGATCGAGGACCAGAGCTACTACTCGCATCCCGGCGTGAATCCCTTCAGCGTGATCCGCTCCGTGATCATCAATGCGGTCGGCGACAACAAGTATCCGGTGGGCGGCAGCACGATCACGCAGCAGCTGGCGCGGATGTTCTTCCTGACCGACGAGTTCAACAGCGAGCTGGCCAGCGGCACGCGCTCGTATCGCCGCAAGGTCCAGGAGGCGTTCATGTCGCTGGTGCTGGAGCGGCGCGCCTCGAAGGACGAGATCCTCGAGCTCTATCTGAACGACGTCTACCTCGGGCAGCGCGGATCGTTCGCGATTCATGGCGTCGCGGAAGCGTCGCGGCTCTTCTTCGGCAAGGACGTCGCGAACCTCACGGTCGGCGAAGCGGCGCTGATCGCCGGCGTGATCCAGAACCCCGGCCTCCACTCGCCGTTCGTCAACCCGAAGAACGCGGCCGAGCGCCGCAACATCGTGCTCCGCGCGATGGCCGACGAGGAATACATCACGAAGGAGGTCGCGGATCGCGCGAGCCGGGAGCCGCTGCAGATCGCGACGCGCGGCGTCGACAACGAGGCGCCGTACTTCGTCGACATGGTCGGCCAGGAAATCGCGGACAGGTTTCCCGGCCTCACCGCGCAGGAAAACTCGGTCGACGTGCACACCACGCTTGATATCAACCTGCAGCGGCTGGCGCTCGATGCCGTGCGCGACGGGTTGACGCGCGTCGACGACATGCTCGCCCGGCGGAGGCGCAAGGGACGCGCGCAGGCGGCGCTGCTGGCCGTCGATCCGAAGACCGGCGAGATCCTCGCCATGGTCGGCGGCCGCTCTTACAACCAGTCACAGTACAACCGCGCGGTCGTGGCCCGTCGTCAGCCCGGCTCGGTGTTCAAGCCGTTCGTCTATCTCGCGGCGTTCGAACGCGCCGCCGAGGAGGGGCGCAGCGACTTCACGCCCGCGTCGCTGACCAACGACGCGCCGGAGGTCTTCACCTTCGACAACCAGACGTGGGAGCCGAAGAACTACGACGACTACGACGGCGAGATCACGTGGCGCCGCGCGCTGGCGATGTCGCGCAACCTCGGGACGATCCACGTCGGCCAGACGGTCGGCTTCGACAAGGTCGCGGACGTATGGAAGCGCGTCGGCGTCGGCACGCCGCCGCGGGGCTATCCGGCGATCACGCTTGGCGTGTTCGAGCTGACGCCGCTCGAGGTCGCGCAGGCCTACACCCTCTTCACCAACGGCGGCATGGTCCGTCCACTGAAGGTGATTGACGGGATCGATGCCGGCGAGCGCCATCTGAGGCCGACCATCGCCCAGCCGCGCAGGGTCGCGCGTCCGGATACGACGTATCTCGTCACCAACATGATGCGCAGCGTGCTCAACGAGGGCACCGGCGCCGGCGCGCGCGCGGCGGGCTTCACGCTCGACGCCGCGGGCAAGAGCGGGACGACCAACGATCTCCGCGACGCGTGGTTCGTCGGCTTCACGCCCGATCTGCTGACGGTGGTCTGGGTGGGCTTCGACGACAATCAGCCCGTGTCGCTCAGCGGCGGCCAGGCCGCGCTGCCGATCTGGACCCAGTTCATGAAGAACGCGACCGCCGGACGCGCGAACGCGGCGTTCGACGTGCCTGAAGGGATCACCTTCGCGGAGATCGACCGCGACACCGGCAAGCTCGCAACCCCCGGCTGTCCCCGCACCCTCACCGAATCATTTCTCGCTGGAACTGAGCCTACGGAATATTGCGAGCTACACCGTTGGTAACCTCTCGTTCACGCTTCTAAGTTCTCTCTTCTCTGTTCCTGTTCAAGTTCGGTTCGCGGTTCGCCGTTCGCGGTTCGATGTTCGCGCATTCTGCGTACCGCGCCATGGCGGCGCGTGGCAAGTTCTGCGCGAAGGGAATCTGATCGTCACAGATTGCGCCTGATCGCGAGCGGCATCGTTCATGCTCCGCGTACGGGCTATGAAAGGCGTGAAACGATTCACCGATCTGCGGGCGTGGCAGGCGTGCGATGTATACAAGAAGGCGATATACAAGCTCCTCGACAAAGGTGTGTTCGGCAAGGACTGGAAACGCCTCGGACAACTCGAGGAATCCGTTGCCGGGCCGCCTGGCCATATCGCCGAGGGCTTTGGACGATTCAACCTTCCGGACTTTGCGCGGTTCACCGTCATTGCACGTTCATCGCTCATGGAATCCCAGAGTCACCTGATCGATGCAGTCGATAAGAGGTACATCACCGAAGACACGCGACTGGAACTTGATGCGCTTGCGGTGGCTGCCCTGGAGGAAGTCACCGGGCTCATGGAGTATCTGCAGTCTCCGGAAGCGCTTCGCAATGCCCGTCGAGCCCGCGAACGGCGCATCGCGTCCCGCCCGGATCGCCTGGCGCGGCGGCGACCCAAGAACGGCGAACCGTCAAACCCGGGACCACCGAACGTTGAACAACCGAACAAAGAACCGCGAACCGAACCTGAACACGAACAGAGAACCCAGAATCGAGAAGACTGAACAGCCGTCCCACAGAATCGGGCGCGAAGCGCCCGAACCCCGAACATTGAACCCCGAACCTGAACCGAACCTGAACACGAACCGAGAACACAGAAGGCAGAAGCGTGAACGACTGGTTCGGCACGCTATAATCTGTGAAGCCCTAAGCTTCTGACAGGCAATGGTTTCCCCAGCACTCTCCGAACGGTCGCGCCGGCTGTTGGCAGCCCTGGTCCGCGAGTACGTCGCGACCGGAGAGCCGGTGCCGTCGCAGACACTCGCCCGCGAAAGCGGCATCGCCGTGTCGTCGGCTACCGTCCGCAGCGTCCTCGCGCGGCTCGAGACGGACGGCTACGTCCACCAGCCGCATACCTCGGCCGGCCGCGTCCCGACCGATCGCGGCTATCGCGTGTTCGTGGATCTCCTCCTCGAGAGCCGCAAGCCATCGCGATCGACGGCCGTCGTCGAGCATCAGCTGCGGCAGCATGCCGAGCGTTCCCCGCTGATCGATGACCTGCTGGCGAGCGTCTCGCACATGGTGTCGCGCGCCTCCCGCCACGTCGGCTTCGCGATTGCCCGCACGGACGCCGCCGTGCTGCAGCGCATCGAGTTCGTGCCGCTTGGCGGCTCGCGCGTCCTGGTGGTCGTCGTCTCGCGCGGCAACCAGGTGACGCAGAAGGTCGTCGATGCGGGCGAAGAGGTTCGCTCCGATGAGCTGGCGGCCGCGGCGAACTACCTGAACACGGAGTTCGCGGGCGTGCCGCTCCTCGATGTCCGCGAGGCCGTGCGTGCCCGACTCGAGCAGGAGCGAACGTTGTACGATCAGCTGATGGCGCGCGCGCTTCGCCTGGCCCGCTCGACGCTCGAGGAGCTGCCGACGCATCAGGGATTTCACGTCGAAGGCGTCTCGTCCCTGCTCGACGCACCGGCGCCCGAGGGCGTGTCGCTGCCGACCCTGCGCGCGCTGCTCGAGATGATGGAGGAGAAAGAGCGGATGGTGCGCCTGTTGAACAAGTACATCGACGGCCCCGGCCTCACCGTCGTGATTGGCGGCGAGCACACCGCGCCGGATCTGCGCCCCTTCAGCCTGATCGCGTCGACGACGTCCGATGGCAGCACCATCAGGACCGTCGGCATCATCGGACCGACGCGGATGCATTACTCGCGGGCGATCAGCGTGGTCGACGGCGTCACGCAGGCGGTTGCCCGCGTGCTGCGCTCCAATTAGTTGGTGGTTGGTGGTTAGTGGTTGGCAAAAGACGTTGATGCGCCACGAACCACGAACCGCCAACCACCAACCACCAACCAGATGATGCAGGACGACACCGCGAACGAGCAGGACACGACCGGCGCGGCCACCGAGCCCTCCGCCGAACAGGACCTCTCGCCTCTCGAGACGCTCCGGCGCGAGAAGGACGCGCTGCAGGATCGCCTGCTGCGGACCGCCGCCGAGTTCGACAACTATCGCAAGCGCATCGAGCGCGACCGTCGCGAGCAGGCCGATGCGCTGGCGGCCGAAGTGCTGGCGGATCTGATCCCGATCATCGACGACCTCGAGCGCGCGCTGCAGGCGCCGACCACCGGTGAGGCCGACTCGTTCCGCACGGGCGTCGAGCTCATTCACCGCCAGATGCTCGAGCTGCTGCGCAAGCGCGGCGTCAGGACGATCGACGCCGTCGGCGAGGACTTCGATCCCCGCTTCCACGAGTCGGTCATGTCCGAAGTGAGCAGCGAGCATCGCGAGGGCGAAGTGCTGCAGGAGCTGCGGCGCGGCTACATGCTCGGCGACCGCCTGCTGCGTCCGGCGATGGTGAAGGTGGCGAAGTCTTGAGCAAGCGCGACTACTACGAGATTCTCGGCGTCACGCGCACCTCCACCGAGGTGGAAATCAAGAGCGCCTACCGCAAGCTCGCCCTCCAGTTTCATCCGGATCGCAATCCTGGCGACAAAGCCGCCGAGGAGAAATTCAAGGAGGCCGCGGAAGCCTACGCGGTGCTGGCCGACACCGACAAGCGCCACATGTACGACCGCTTCGGCCACGCGGGGCTCGGCGGCGCGGCCACCGGCGGCTTCGATCCCACGGTCTTCACGGGCTTCGAGGACATTCTCGGCGGCCTCGGCGACATCTTCGGCATCGGCGAGATGTTCGGCGGCCAGCGGCGGCGCAGCGGACCACAGCGCGGCAACGACCTGCGATACGACCTCGAGATCTCGTTCGATGAATCAGCGAAGGGCGTCGAGACGACGATTCAGATTCCACGCAACGAGACCTGCGCGACGTGCAGCGGCTCGGGCGCCGCGCCCGGCTCGAAGCCGACGACGTGCCCGCAATGCCACGGACGCGGTCAGCTTCGCTACCAGCAGGGATTCTTCACGGTCGCGCGGACGTGCGGCCAGTGCAAGGGCACGGGATCGATCATCGGCACGGCCTGTCCGACATGCCGCGGCGGCGGCCGCGTGCAGCATCAGCGCAAGCTCACCGTGAAAATCCCCGCGGGCATCGCGGGCGGTCAGCGGCTGCGCCTCACGGGTGAAGGCGAAGGGGGCGCCGGTGCGGGGCCTGCCGGCGATCTCTACGTCGTCGTGCACGTGCAGGACCATCCGTTCTTTCACCGCGACGGCAACGATCTGTTCTGCGAGATTCCGCTGAACTATCCGACGCTCGCGCTGGGCGGAGAGATCAGGATTCCGACGCTCGAGGGTGAGGAGACGTTCAAGGTCCCTGAAGGCACGACGAGCGGCGAAACGTTCAAGCTGCGCGGCCGCGGCATGCCCGACGCCGTGTCGGGACGGACGCGCGGCGATCTGCTGGTCACCGTGAAGCTGGTCACGCCGAAGAAGGTCACGAAAGAGCAGCGCAAGCTGCTGGAACAGCTCGCCGAGAAGCTCCCGAAGGAGAAGTTCGAGCCGACGCCGCGCGAGGAACACGACGAGCGCGGCATCTTCGACCGCGTGAAGGACATCTTCGGGTAGGCGATGCGTACGTGGCCGGCGCTGGAGGTCGATCGAGCTGACCCCCAGACCGGCGATCTCATCCAGGCCTTCCTCCTCGATTTCGGCGTCGACGCGATCGACGACAACCTG
>Ga0209515_10010721_pt1 | contig 10139 bp, 12 predicted proteins | sample Subgroupgradi54m_FD_187454 | JGI IMG/M metagenome (GOLD analysis project Ga0209515, IMG submission 187454) | Subsurface groundwater microbial communities from S. Glens Falls, New York, USA - GMW60B uncontaminated upgradient, 5.4 m (SPAdes)... ...
TTATTCGATGGGAAGTAAACCCTAAAATGTATCAAGCTTTTGTCCACATTGCTTGTGCCTTAATCACTTGCAGATACTTATAAAACCAGTTCCGGGTACCGCAGCACCAAACCCCAATCCCACAGGGACTGCCAAAAACGCTGTGCTTTGGCACGGCTTCGGCAGGAACTTGATGTTCCTGTCCGAGCCGGGACAGGTTAAATTAATATGCTTTTCGTATTGACTATAATTTGGAAAATCATAGCTTCGTTTTTAATTCTTCTGCTTGTCGCTTTTGTAATCGGATTTTTCCGTTTGTTTATTTTAGGTCCAAGGCAAAAATATCTTGATCCAATCAAGGATAGTTCTATTTTGAAAAAAGGCGATATTATTTTAACGGGAAAACAAAGCGTTGGTTATTCTTGGTATATCCAAGTTTCGAATGTATTAACTCGAAAGATTAAGCACCGATTTTGGACCCATGCCGCTATTTACCAAGGGAATGGAAAGGTGTGGGAAGCTCAGCCCGTAGGTGTCATTGAGAAAGATCTCGATGAATATTTCAAAAACGGTTTTTTGGTTCGAGCCTTCAGACACAAATATATTCAAGATGAAAACGTTCTGGATCGAATCATTCAGTTTTGCGCTGGAAAAAAAGGCTATAGTTACGGAAAAATAGGGGCAGTTTTTTACGCGCTCTCTACCTTTATGCCAGTCAGTTTTAATTGGATCTTTGATCAGTCCTGGGTTGATCGATTGTTAAATTTAGATAACGCTTATTTTTGCTCTGAACTTATTGTGGATGCCTTTGAAGCTGCAAAATATCCTATTTCGTCATACGATGGATGGAGAGTGAAACCAACGGACTTCATCAGCAATCCGCTTCTGTTGCCCATTAGCGTAAAATAACGGTAGAGGAATTTTATGAAGACGCAAAAATATTCAGTCAATCGACATTTGGCCGAGGCGATCCTTTCATGGGTGACTTTGCGCTTCAAATCATTTGAGACAGTTTGCTTGCCGCTTCCTTTTTAAATGTAAACCAGTCTTTGGGGGACAGAAGTTTCTTTTTTCGCACCTCATTTCTTTTATCTCGTGGAATTTATCTCATGAAAATTTCATTTTTGAAGGGCCAACTCCACTCAAAACTTTTCAAAAGTAATTTTTAAAAAGTTTTACTTCCGCGATTATCTTATTTCAATAGATTTGTCTCTTCTCAGTGGATTTTCGACTGAAATTATCAAAAAAGTTTAGTTTTTTGTTTGAAGAGGCGATACAATACAACCTCGAAATTTCAATGAGAAAAAAATTTGTTCTAAAAAGTATCGCGTGTTTTTTTAGTTTTTGTCTTGTTTATCTTCCTACTCGAACTTCCTCAAACGTCATTTATGCAGCTGATGCGACATTGGATCCCGCCGGACAATTCGTTCCGACTGTACCCGCTATCACAGAAGAGAAAGCTATAGCGGAACGAACAGAAAAAAAAGAAACTTCCGCCACTCAAACGCAAGCACAATCTCTTCCCAACGTCACTGATTTTCTGACGGAGGGTGGAATTTCACGTGCGGATGACGAAGAAGTTCATCTTGAGTCCAACGATCCTTTTTATTCCACCTCCGGCAGCTGGGGCCAATCCTATGACGACTTGTGGTGGCTCAAGCGCGTGCGGGCCGATCAGGCGTGGTCCTTAAGCCGCGGTACGAATGTTCCGGTGGCCGTGATTGATACCGGCCTGGATTTTAATCATCCAGACATTGCTGGAAATCTTTGGACGAATCAGGCTGAGCTGAACGGCATTCCCGGCTTCGATGATGATGGAAACGGTTTTGTCGACGACGTTCGTGGCTGGGATTTTTACAACAGGGACAATGATCCGCGTGACGATAACGGTCACGGGACGGCTGTTGCCGGCGTGATTGGGGCTCTGGCGGACAATGCGTTGGGTATCGCAGGCATTGCTCCGGAAAGCAAAATCATTCCGATCAAGGTGCTCAATTCCGCAGGCAGAGGTTATGTCTCAGATGTCATTTCTGCCATTCGTTATGCGGCGGACTTGGGTGCAAAGGTCATCAACATGTCCCTTGGCGTTTTGAAAACTTTTTTGTCCAAGAGCTTGCAGACATCTTTTGAAAATGCGGTTTCCTATGCGAAAAGCAAAGGCTCTGTGCTTGTGGCAGCAGCCGGAAATGACAACAACCGTGTTGAAAATAGTTATCCAGCCGGAATCAAGGATGTGATTGCTGTCGGCGCGATCAACCCGGTAACGGATCAAAGAGCCTACTTCTCTAATTTTGGAAAATTGCTTGATTTCGTTGCACCGGGCGTGGACATTCTTTCATTGCGGGCTGGCGGGACTTCATTCGGTTCGAGCAGCGTTGTGGACCCGGCTTATTCAAGAGCTTCGGGCACGTCCTTTTCTTCGCCGATTGTGGCCGGTGTCGTTGCCCTCATTAGGTCCAAGTTCCCGCTTCTTACCTTTGATCAGATTTATGGGCGGCTTCGCAATTCAGCTGTGGATCTGGGCGCGGTCGGTTTCGATAATTTCTACGGCTACGGTCTCGTGGACGCTTTGGGAGCGCTCACGGTCAGTTCCACTTTTTCCCTGAATGCAAAAGTTAACACGAAAGTTTCTACTGGATCTCTTGTTTCTCCCACTTTTGGCACTTCCTTTGTCCGCGCAATCCGCGGAGTTGAATCTACTCCAGACATTCCCGATTCAAAACCTATGCCTGTACGGCTCGATCCTGCCCAATACTTTCTCGAACTTCAACTTGTCCACACAAAAGATAGGAAGGTGAGTAGCCGTTACGAATATAACCGGAAAAATAAGAAGAGCTTCTTCGTCAAGCCTATCCTTTCTTAGTCCAAATCCGTCAGTACTGACTTTCATTAAAATAAATAAATCGGAAGCCAACGCAGTCCACAATCTTTTTTATAGACGCCTCCTTTTCTCTTTTTTCTCATGCTCGAAATTCCTCTAGGTTTATGGTAAAATCCCTGCGCAGTGAATCTTAAAGATCGAGTTGCCTTAATCACGGGTGGGGCCAGAATTGGTCAGGCGGTAGCGTCAGCACTGGCTGACCAGGGAGCTCACCTAGTTTTGACTTATCGGACGTCTAAAACGAGCGCTGAAGAATCTGCTGCGTTTGCCCGGGCGCGCGGCAGGCGGGTTCTTCTAATTAAAACAGACCTTACCCTTAATCGGAATCTTGCCGATATTATTCTTCAGATAAAACGTCGATTTGGCCGTCTCGACATTTTGATCAATATGGCTTCGATTTATAAGGAACAGCCTTTTGAGAAGCTCGGTTTGAAGGAATGGGATGAAAATATCACTGCCAATTTGAAGCATGTGTATTATTTGTCGCTTAAAGCTGCCCCGCTCATGAGGAAGACAGGCAGAGGACGGATTGTTAATTTTGCAGACTGGACCGTAGCCAGCGGCAGGCCGCGTTATAAAAATCTTTTACCTTACTATGTGGCCAAAGCCGGTGTGGTTGGATTGACCGAAGCGCTCGCGCTGGAACTGGCGCCCGATATTTTGGTGAATGCAATTGCTCCGGGACCAATCATACCACCGGCGCGCGGCGTGAGCGAAAAAGAGAAGCGAGCAGTCGTTCAAGCAACCCCGTTGAAAAGGTGGGGTGGGCCTGAGGAAATCGCAAAAACAGTTTTGTTTCTTGTTGAAACGGATTTTATTACAGGCGAGTGCATTCGGGTAGATGGCGGTCGCCACTTGTATTGAAAAGGCGCAGTCCCCGAAGGGGGCGGTCGCCACTTGTATTGAAAAGGCGCAGTCCCCGAAGGGGGCGGTCGCCACTTGTATTGAAAAGGCGCAGTCCCCGAAGGGGGCGGTCGTCATGTGTATTGAGGCGAGCTTGTCATTGACCAGAAACTATTTTTTTGGTAACGTTTTCACAATAACGAAAGGAGTCTTCGATGGCATTTAGCGCAATAAGTAAAAAGAGCGGAAGAACTTTTTACCTTCATTCAAAAGAAGTGACCTTGCGTGGCGGACGCAAACAAAGAATCTATTATTTTGCAGGTGAAGCAAAAGACGGTGCAATTGATAGTCTGCCGGCCGGTTACGCTGTAGGTGAAAATTCGAAAACCGGACTTCCAATTCTAAAAAAAGCTTAGAGCTAATTTTCTGACGGATCCTTCTTCATGAGCTATGAGCCTAGTCGATGAGTGTCATTGCGATTATATTAGGTGGCGGACAGGGAAGACGGCTCTTTCCACTGACGCTCTACCGTTCGAAACCCGCGGTTCCGATCGGCGGAAAATACCGTCTCGTTGATATTCCGATTTCGAATTCCCTTCATTCCGGAATCAACCGGATCTTTGTGCTGACCCAATATAATTCTGCTTCACTCAATAACCATATTCACAATACATACAAGTTTGATTATTTCAGTCGGGCATCTGTGACCTTGTTAGCTGCCGAGCAAACGGTTTCCAATGAACGATGGTTCCAGGGAACCGCTGATGCCGTCAGGTGCCACATCTCCCATTATCATTTAAAACCTGAGGATGAGGTGTTTGTATTGTCCGGAGACCATTTGTATCGAATGGATTATGAGGAAGTCCTTAAGTTTCATCGGGAAAAGAATGCGGAGGTAACCCTTTCCACAATTTCTGTTCCGGAAAAAATGGCTCACGAGTTTGGAATCCTCAAAATGGAGAAAGATTCGAAAATTACCGATTTCCGGGAAAAACCGAAAACTCAAGAAGAGCGCGAGGGTTTCGAAACAAACGAAAAGAAACACTATTTAGCATCGATGGGGGTTTACCTGTTTAAAGCGTCCGTTCTTATGAATCTTTTGAAAGGAACAGAGGCGGATTTTGGGAAAGAATTGATTCCAAGGGCTATTCGTGAGTGCAAAAGCTACGGTTATTTATTTGATGGATATTGGCGCGACATTGGTACGATCAAGAGTTTCTACAAAGCCAATTTGGAACTGACCGGGGCTTACCCGAAGTTTCGTTTTCATTCTCCGAAAGGAAATATTTTTACACACCCCCGTTTTCTTCAGCCTTCGCAGATCCTTTCATCGAAAATCGATAACTCTCTTATTTCAGAAGGCTGTGTTTTACGTGATGCAACCATTGAAGATTCAATCGTCGGGTTAAGATCCGTCGTTCATAAGAAAGCGACGATTAAAAGCGCAGTGGTGATGGGGGCGGATTATTTTGAGTTTGAATCGTCAGAATCAAATGACATTCCCCTTGGGATTGGGGAGGGCACTGTAATTGAGAACGCGATTATCGATAAGAATGCGCGTATCGGTCGTCATGTCACGATCAAAAATGTCAAAAAGGTTGAAGAGGAAAGCAAGACTAACTATTACATCCGCGAAGGAATCGTCATTATTCCAAAAGACGTTACTATTCCGGACCATACCGTGATTTAACCGTGAGCATCGGAAAGCGTTATATTTTTACGGGAACAGCCTTGGTGGTTCCGCTGGTTGCTTTAGTAATCGTTGTGCGATTGATGCATGGCGCGCCTTCTCAAGAACATTTCGAAAATCTCAAAATCAAAGGGCCTCATCATGCGCCTATCCACATGATCGTCTACAGTGATTTTCAGTGTCCCGCCTGTCAGAGCGCTCTGGTACCCATTGAAGAGTTAAGGAGTCAATTTTCGGATGTCTTGCAAATTGAGTTTCGTCACTTTCCGCTGGAGCGTGCGCATCGTTGGACTGTGATCGCAGCAAGCTTTGCTGAATGCGCAGCAGAACAGGGCAAGTTTTGGGAATTCCACGATCGGATGTTTTCGGAGCAGCCCATGTGGTCCAAATCTGAAGACGCACTTCCTGTTTTTGCGAATTATGCACAGGAACTCAATTTAAATCGCCAGGCGCTCGAGCAATGTCTGGAAAATCCCAAAACGCTTACGAAGATTCGCAGCGAGCGTGCAATGGGTGAGAAACAAAATGTGCAATCAACGCCTACAATTTTCATTAATGGACATCCTTTAGTGGGAGGGCTTCAACTTAAGATGCAGGGAAGGGAAGTCGTTCTTGAAGAGCTTAAAAAACTGGGCGTCAAACCCGCAGCAAAAAATTAAAATGCCTTTCATTTTGTTGGTCCTGCGTCTTTTTCTTGGAGGAGTGTTTGTCTACGCTGGCTGGGGAAAACTGATGGCCCCCATCGAAAATTTTGTAGCGGTCATCGAAGCGTATCAGTTTTTGAAACCACCTTTTACGTGGCTTGTCGGAAATATCGTTCCGTGGCTTGAACTTATTTTTGGAATGTTTCTCACTCTCGGTTTTTTGACCCGTACCAGCGCTGCTTCGCTTACAGTTTTTTTGCTTGTTTTTATTTTGCTTCTTTTAAGAAGTATTTTGCTTCATTTACCGATTTCTGAATGCGGCTGTTTTGGTGCCGGAATTACCTTGGCCCCATGGCAAGCTTTGATTTTAGATGCGGGTCTTTTGATCATATCGTTGATTATGATTTGGTCGCGCCCGCGCCTTTTGAGTTTGGACGAAAAACTTCATAAATAGAAAGCGGTTTCATGTTAAATTTAGATAAAATTTTAAAGGCAAGGCTGTTTCTCGTGGCATGCTTGATCTTGAATTTAAGTGCTTGTGCGGGGAAAACCAACTCGGATGGTGAGGTCCATCTTCCGATTCAAATTAAGTCCAGTCCTTCTCTTGGCAGTCCAAAAGCTCCTGTGACGATCGTTGAATTTACTGATTTTGAGTGCCCTTTCTGCAGAAAAGTCCAGCCGACGCTTATGCAAATAAGGAAAAGTTACCCCGATCAAGTACGACTTGTGTTTAAAAATTTTCCGCTTTCTTTCCATTCTCATTCTCGACAAGCTCATTTAGCAGCTTTGTGCGCTGACGATCAAGGCAAATTTTGGGAGTACCGAAACCTTCTTTTCGCTAACCCCAAAGCGCTTAAAAATAGCGATTTGCTGAACTATGCCAAAACACTTGGGCTTGCCTCAGAAACTTTTAGCAATTGTTTGAATCAAGAAGAGCATGCCCAAAAAATCGACGATGACATGAAAGAAGCAATAAGTCTTGGTGTCCAAGGAACCCCCGCTTTTTTGATTAATGGCAGATTGTTGGAAGGCGCCCAACCTTTTTCATCTTTCCAGCAAGTGATTGACGAAGAGTTAGCACAAAATAAAAGGCAATCATAAAGGAACAAGGCATAGGAAAGCGAGCCAAGGTTTTCGTGATTTAATCGTTTGGAAAAAGTATACGGATTAGCCCTCGAAATTTATAAACTACCGGAAGGATTTCCTATTGATTAAGTTGCTATCCTCTTGACCCTTGTCCCTGGCCCCTTTATACTTTACTCCATTTCGTAATGCAATACGGCCAGGTAGCTCAGTCGGTAGAGCAGAGGACTGAAAATCCTTGTGTCGGGGGTTCGATTCCCTCCCTGGCCAATTTTCTTTTTTCTGTACTCTGTTCTCTGTTTTTTGTATTCTGTTTTCATATGAAGCATTGGATTGTTGGGATTGATATCGGCGGGACAAAAATAGCAGTCAGCCTTGGGACGCCGGAAGGGAAAGTCTTAGATAAAACCGTCTTCTCCTCAGGAAAAACGAAAAAGGCTTCAGAATTAATCAGTCAAATCCAAAGTTCCATTTCGGAACTTTTATCAGCGCGCGCTCTTAAAAAACAAGACGTCCTTGGTATCGGCGTTGCTGTGCCGGGAGCGATAGATCCGCGTCAGGAAATCGTGCTTAAATCTCCTAATTCTCCCTATTGGGAAAATTTTCCGATCAAACCGGTATTGATGCGGAAATTTCGTGTTCCTACTTTTGTTGAAAATGATGCTAATGCAGCAGCGCTCGGCGAACGGTATTTCGGTTTAGGACGAGGGATTAATCATTTTTTGTACATTACTGTCAGCACCGGTATTGGTTCTGGAATCGTGGTGAATGGTTCTTTGGTGCGGGGCGAAAAAGGAACAGCGGGGGAAATAGGACACATGACCGTGATGCGAAATGGTTTCAAGTGTCATTGCGGCAAACGAGGTTGTCTTGAAGCTTATAGCAGCGGTACCGCAATTGCCTCACATACAAGAAGAGCGCTTCAAGGCGGGGCCAAGTCGCGGTATTTCAAAGGCATGAAGCTAAATCAGGTTACAGGGCAATTGGTGGGCCAGGCTGCTAATGCCGGTGACCGAGTCGCAATTCAAGCCAGACGATTAGCGGCCGATTTCTTAGGAATAGGATTGGCAAACGTCATTAATCTCCTGAATCCTAAGCGCATCATTCTAGGGGGCGGTGTGATGGAAAATACGAATCATTTTTGGGTCCCGATGATGAAAGCCGTACGCAGAGAAGCGTGGCCGATGGCTTTTCGATCTTGTGAAATTGTGAGATCGCGTTTAGGGAAAAACGTTGGCGATCTTGGCGCAATGGCATTGGTTTTGGAACGCAGACACCCGTCCCACGGGGCTGGCGAAAACCTCGATTGATTAAAAGAAATAATTAAGGTTGTTTGCGCCCGTCCTGCTTCGCTAAAGCTTCGCAGGACTGCTGATAGCGGGGAGTGGGCGAATATAAGTTGCTGGCAGGATTTTCAGTTGTCTTAAAACGCAACGAGACGTGCGCCCGTAGCTCAATTGGATAGAGTGACAGGCTTCGAAGCAATAGGCCGCAGGTTCAAGTCCTGTCCGACGTATAGCAATTTTATAACCTCAGTGTAAGTTGTTGTAATACAAATCGATATATCAAATTTTATCCTTTAATATCTTTTTTAATACCCGAATATATAGCCTTCAGTTTGGGACTGACTGCAGCGAAATTTGGGACTGACTGCAACTTCTCCAATCTTTATGTACTTTCGAATGCCACTCGTTATTCTGAAATTTAACGATACTGTAATGCTCTTAGCTTTTATTGAACTTAACTTTTAGGTGCTTACATTTATGGGGTACTTCCACCCCCTTTATAATCATTTTTTAGAGGGATCTTTCTCCAAACTAGGTTTAGTTCAATTATGTCTTAATTTGGGATAGTTGTTACCTTACTTTTTTAGATGGTTTTAAAAGGAGGAGAAGGCTAAAATACCATGATTGATGAGGTCCCCGCCATGGACATTGAAGCACGGGTAAAAAGGATTCTGATCGAGCAGTTAGGGGTCAAGGAAGAAGAGGTTGTCCCGAAGGCTGATATCGTAAATGATCTTGGCGCGGACTCGCTTGACACAGTTGAGTTGGTTATGGCGTTCGAGGAGGAATTCGGCTTTGAAATCGCTGATGAAGATGCGGAACGGATGAAAACCGTTGGGGATGTGGTCGAATACCTTAAGAAGCACGGTCCTCAGTCTGGTTAACCTTTAAGTCTATTTTGCGGAGATATTTCTAGACTGAATATAGTTTTTGTGTTTTTTCTGGAAAAAGAGAAGATGTCAACAAATAAATTTGTTATCTTAATTCTTCAGCCCTGTGAACAGATCAAGAATCAGGGGTCGAATTTGGCAAAATGGTGAATGATAAAAGTTCGCTGATTTAAAGAGGTGCTTTCGGAACCTCGCTCATTCCAGCGGAGAGAAATGCTTGAAAAAGGGAAGGTGCTTTATGACCAAGGCTGATTTCAGAAGCTCAGTTCAGTAACTGATGTCTGATACTTGACGATGGCCTATCTTAGACTAGGGGATCGAAACGAGGAAAGATGAACGAACAAACTTGTAGTCATTGCCGTGGAACGAAATACGTGTTCGTCTATTGGCTTGAGAAAGGTCTCGAGCAGCACAATGTCCATATGACAGATATTCCGCCAAAGATTTTTGAGAAGTTGCCTCTTGAATTTCTTGTTTATTGTCACTGTAATATAGGTCTTCTACTTCCTTCAAATATTAAAAAGGGCGTAGGCTATTGTCTTGAGTGTGATGGAATGACATGGCGTTTTACGGAAACGGCAGAGCAATCAGGTTATCGATGGAAAAAGATCATTAATTTATCACCCAGCGAGCTTAATAATCTTCCATGTGAATACTTTGAGCGGTGCCCATGCGGGGAAGATGAGCAAGTTCCCAAATCTCATCAAAGAACTGAATCACTGAGAGACGTCTTGAACCTACTGTATATCGTCAGACCTTAGTGGACACAATCGAGGAATTTAAGTTTGCACTTTGACCTTGGTCTGGGTCATGGTTTTGGTTAAGGTTATATCGTTTTCTTCG
>Ga0209515_10010722_pt1 | contig 10139 bp, 7 predicted proteins | sample Subgroupgradi54m_FD_187454 | JGI IMG/M metagenome (GOLD analysis project Ga0209515, IMG submission 187454) | Subsurface groundwater microbial communities from S. Glens Falls, New York, USA - GMW60B uncontaminated upgradient, 5.4 m (SPAdes)... ...
ATCTGAAGCAAACATTGTCGGAATGGCAACGGGACTGGCATCTGACGGATACATACCTTACATTTTGAACCATGCGACTTTCAATACTCGAAGATGTTATGAACAGATCGCGCTTGATGCATGCTTGCAAAATAGGCCTATTCGGTTAATTGGTATGGGGGCCGGCTTGTCAACAGCTCACCTCGGTCCAACTCATACGGCGATTGAAGATGTAGCTATAATGCGCGCCATCCCAAATATGGCTGTTATTGCCCCTTGTGATGCAGATGAAGTCAACCGGTTGATGCCCCTTACGCTGGATTGGCCCGGCTCAATATATATAAGAATGGCGAAGTACGGTAAGCCGATTGTCAGCAAAGCAGAGGCCGGCTTTGAAATCGGCAAAGCTATTTTGATGCGCGAAGGCGATATTCTGATTATCACAAATGGAGCGATGACAAATAGAGCGTTATCAGCCGCTGAGCTACTTTCCGCAAGGGGGATAGAATGCGCGGTTTTGCATGTGCACACCGTGAAGCCTCTAGACGAAAGCATTGCGGGCCAGATAAAAAAAGCAAGAATGGCGATCATTATTGAAGAGCATACGTTGGTCGGGGGGTTAGGAAGCGCATGTATGGAGCTACTGACGGATAAGTTTGCTCTTGTAAATATTCCTCCCGTTTATCGTATGGGATTGCCGGACGCTTTTGTGCATGAGTACGGAGATCAAGATTCGCTTCTAGAAAAATATGGGTTACAGCCCCATCAATTGGCAGAAAAAATTTTTAGCTTGGTTTCTAAGGGTAAATCTTTAGAGACGGTTTTGGAAGCTAATTAATGCGCGTTCTCGGAAAGATAGTCAATTTAACCTTGGCGGTTCTCGCGTTGCCTTTTGTTTTGTTGATGAGGATATTATCTCCGTTTGTGAATGTACGGATCTTTGTTTTGGATCTCAGTAGAGTTGGGCATGTTTTGCCGCACTTTGACATGTATATTTCTCGGCGTGAAGCAAGTCTGAACGATTCGCATAATTTTGACGTGTTTTGTTTTAATCGGGGCAAAGTCGCTAATTATCAGATAAAAAAAATGTTGGAAAGAACCATCCCAATATTTCCTTTTGCTTTTTGGGTAGATAAAGTGAATAGGCACATACCCGGATGGGAACGACATGTAGTTTCAAGCAGAACTAGATTGCACTGTGATCTCATTGACACAGGATCCACTAATTTAAGTTTTTCGGAAGAAGAGCATGAACAAGGTCAACGAGAGCTTAGAAAGTTAGGAGTGTATCAAAACAATCCGTTCATCTGTTTTCATGCTCGTGATGCGGCCTATTTAAATACACATCAGCCACAAATAAATTGGAATTATCATTCATTTCGGAATGCTGATATTAGCAACTATGTCCCGGCTGTTGAGAAGCTAGTAAGTATGGGTTATTTTGCTATCAGAATGGGACGATTTGTCGAAAAAGAACTAAAAATAAATAATCCAAAGATAATTGACTATGCGGTAAAGAACAGAACGGATTTTCTTGATATGTACTTGAGCGCTAATTGCCACTTTTTTATAGCAGGCTCTGACGGTTTGGCTGAGATGCCTACAATATTTAGACGTCCGGTCGTTTGGATAGATTTTGTACCTTTCAGTGCTCTGTATTTAGTTATAAAGGGGCAATTGTTTATTCCAAAAAAACTTTGGTCCTTAACGGAAAATCGTATGCTGACATTTGATGAGATGCTTAATACAAAAGTTGCTGAATATTGCAGGACCGAAGATTATCAGAAAGCGGGCATAGAAATAATTAATAATTCTATAGACGAAATCAGAGACGTTACGATCGAAATGGAAGCACGTTTGAATGGAATCTGGAATGAAACAAAACAAGATAAAGAGTTGCAGCAGGAGTTTTGTAGAATTGTTCATAACGTAACTAAGCGTAAGTTTTTGGGACGAATTGGAGCTGGTTTTTTACGTCAAAACCAAGAACTTTTAAATAAAACAGTTGTGAATAGTTGTCTGGTTAATTGCATCGAATAACTTCAACTGTTTCGCTACGAATTTTATAGGAGAGAAATGCAATTCATATTGAAAACTGTTTTAAAATATAGAAGGATAATAACGACTCTGTATGTCGCTTTTCCTATATTTTTATTTTTACCCCCCTCCGTTTCGGTAATTGATGAAAATAAGTTCATTTTTTTATTAATTTTAAATTATTACCTATTACTTTTTCCTTTTATTTTTTTAGTAAGAATATTACGTAGAGAGCAAATCAAGAGTAGTGTGAGAAGCCCTTTTCATTTTATCCGAAAATTTAATTTAACCTATGCACAAAATCCACCGTTGAAATCTTTAGTTGGTGCCGAAATCGGTGTTTTTAAGGGTAATCATGCAAAGCAGATCTTAAACGGATACTTAAATATAGAAAAATTAGTTCTTGTGGATCCTTGGGTTCCTTTTGGGGGAGGTTATGACCTTAGTGGAAGAGATTTTGACAATATATATAGAGAAGTTAACGAGCTTTTTGAAAACGATAAAAGAGTGGAAATCATTAGAGACCTCTCGGTCAATGTATTGAACAAATTTCATGATGAATATTTTGATTTTATCTATATAGATGGCAATCATCAATATGAATTTGTTCTTAATGATTTGGAGGCTTGGTACCCCAAGTTAAAGAAATATGGTGTTATGTGTGGCGATGATTTTGGACACCCTTCAGGTCGGGGTGTGATAAAAGCAGTATCAGAATTTGTTTATAAATACAAATTATTGGTTTTTAGTGAAGATTCGCAATTTTGGTTTGTAAAAGTTTAAATTAATTATGAGGTACTAGCATTTTTTATCGTAAGGTTAAAAATTTCGCATATTCATTATTTATGAATATTTTCGCGCCCTTGGTGGTATATTTTAAAATTAACTGGCCAAAAGCATATTACTTTTTTGGAAAAATGAAATTCATAAAGCTAAAAAAATTTCGCTCTCAACTCAATTCCAATCCATTAGTAATCAAAGAAATCGAGAATCAAACAATCGATTATTTTAGAACTATAGTTGATCGTACGCCCGCGTTAATCAATATGCAGGATTGGCTGGATACCAGCGGGATCTTGGGGTGCTTGTATTTTCTTCAGGGAAGAATGGAAGAACTAAATGGCGTATGTCAAAAGAGGGCAGAGGTTCAGGGCAGCATGGCAAAGGTACATCAGTTTAACGATTTGGAAATCGAATTTCTCCCAAAATATTTAAGCGTGGGTAGCATTGGTAATTATGAACATCTTGATATTTATGTTAAGGCGATGATGCTTAGTTTACGTCCTTCCAAAAAACTGATTTTACTAGTTGACCCCAACGTATCTGTCAATAATACCTGCTATCTTAATTATTGGAGTAGCTATATTACCGTTATACGTGACCCCTTACTAGTTGAGATGCTTTCTCCACTACAAGCGCGGTTTGCAATTCCATTAAACTGGTATATATTTCTACGCGAAAAAATGCACAAAAGTTTCTTAGCTCTTGGGATTGTGCGTGAACAATGGATTAGGGATAGTTGTCCTCCTATATTGAAACTTTTGGATGAGGATTATGAGCGCGGTTGGAAGTGTTTGAAATCTTTTGGTATGCAGCACGGCGACTGGTTTGTTTGTGTGCATGTCAGAGAAAGCGGATGGAAGGACAACGGTTCCTCCGCGGAAGATTTTCGTAATGCAGATATTAATACATATACGCTTGCGATGAAAACCATTACGGAGGCCGGAGGATGGGTTATTCGTATGGGCGACCCAACAATGAAACCGTTGCCGGAAATGCATCATGTGATTGATTATGCGCATAGCACTATAAAGAGTGATTGGATGGATGTTTTTTTGTGTGCGCAATGCCGATTTTTTATAGCGACGTCCTCCGGGTTGTTTACGTTTGCCATGACTTTTGGCAATCCTGTGGTTATGACCAACCTTTTACCTACCTGCGGTGCTTATTATTTAACAAGCAATGATTTGTTCCTTCCCAGGATTTGCAGATCCAAGGAGGAAAATCGATTATTGGATTTTAGAAAGTTATTTTCTCCCTCAATTGGGACAGCAGCCGTTCAATCTAATTATGATAAAGAGAATATTGAAATCATAGCAAATACCGAAGAAGACATTAGGGATTTGATTGAGGAGATGTTGGAAAGATGTAATGGGCGTTTGGTATACAGCGAGGAAGATGAAAGATTGCAAAATATTTTTAGTTCAGTAACAACCGAATGCGGAAAACAATACGGAGAAGAAGGTGCTGTAGTTAATGCACGCTTAGGAAGGAATTTTTTGCGTAAATACGGAGCACTTTTATCAACCAATGAAAACTCGCCTTCCTTTGTTAATGTCAAATAAGAAAAACGATCATGTTACCCAAAACAGTCATGACAACTAAAGAAATCCATCCTTACGTTGATTTCTATAAAAAATATAAAGTTTCACCCGTTTCCCAAGATATTTCTGATTTGAAGAAGCACTTTGATCGAAGAGAGAATTTATATCGGAGGCTGGGTCTTGTCTCTTCCTTTATTCGAGATAAATCGGTCATCGAATTTGGACCTGGCAGCGGCCATAATGCTCTTTACACGTATAGTTTAAACCCCTCACGATACGTGCTTGTTGATGGAAATCCAACGGGTTTGCGTGAGTGTGAGAAATTATTCAGTAATTATTTTTCTCAGGAAAAGAAGTACGAATTTGTCGAGTGTCTTATTGAGCAATTTCAAAGCGATGAACTATTTGATTTAGTAATTTGCGAAGGATTAATTCCCGGTCAAAATGATCCGAAGCAATTTGCAAGAATCATCGCGCGATTTGCCAAGCCCGGAGGGGTATGCATTGTTACATGTCATGACGCGGTGGGGCTATTGACTGACTTATTGAGATGTCTGATTGGTACCATTGTTACAAGTGATGGTATGTCGTTTGAGCGGCAAATTGAGACGCTACTGGCAGTTTTTGAAGGACATCTTAAGAATTTAAAAGGAGTTAGCAGGTCTTTTCGGGATTGGGTGGTAGATTCGATTATTCATAAATCATTATGGCGGGATGGCAGCTTGTTTTCTATAGAGGATGCTATCGACGCTCTTGGTTCTTCGTTTGATGTATACGGAGTGTCGCCTTATATCTTTACTGACTGGCGCTGGTATAAGGATGTTTACGGCGATGAGCGAGCGCTCAATTTAAAGGGGAAAGATTGTTATCTGAAAAATATTCATAACTTTTTGGATTATCGTTATGAGTTTGAGCCACGATCAATTAGGGATAATATGCAGTTGAGTCACCATTGCTATCAAATATGGAAATCTATTGCGCGCTACGGGCACGAACGTGACAGGAAATATATTGATGAGATTTGCACGGAATTGGATAAATTGCAGGCAATGGTTAGCGCCTTTTCACCCAATACAGCGGCGGCGTTAGGGGACTTTTTAATTACGCTCGAGAAGTATCCAAATATTAACTCTACAACTGAATGGGGCAGATTTGCTGCTTGGTGGGGGCGCGGTATGCAGTACTTAAGCTTCATTCGTGTAAAGTAAATTATGCCAAAAGATTTAACTCTAGAAATAACGCAGCGCGAAACCGTAAAAGCCGATGAAATGCTTCAGTATTCGTATAAGGATCTGATTCGGTTCTATGATAAGCACGCACAGAAAAGAGATTATTGGAGAGAAAAGAACGGGTATTATCATCGGCTTTTAGCCGATTTGATTAGGTTCGTTATTCCCAAAGGATCGCGCGTTCTTGAAATTGGCTGTGGTACCGGAGCTCTTCTACACTCTTGCGCACCTAAGAGGGGAGTAGGCGTTGACTTTAGTCCGGAGATGATCAAGCGAGCAAGAAACAATTTTTCTGAATTGGAGTTTAGGGTTTGTTTTGCAGAAAATTTAAATTTGGGCGAGAAATTTGACTACGTTGTTATATCGGATGCTATAGGAAACTTTTTGGACGTGCAACGTGTATTTGAGGAGATTCGTTCAGTCTGTACACCTAGAACTAGAATTATTGTCACATATTACAACTATCTCTGGGAGTGGTTATTGCGTGGGGCGGCAAAGTTGGGTCTTAAAATGCCGCTACCACCGCAAAGTTGGTTGACGTTGCAGGACATACACAATTTGTTGCACTTAAGCGGGTTCGAGGTCATTAAACGGACATATAAGGTGCTTGTCCCGGTTTACATTCCGTTAATTTCTAACTTTTGTAACCGAGTATTGGTCAACTTGCCCATTTTTTGGAAATTTGGATTGAGCCAGATAATCATAGCAAAGCCTATTGGCCAGAGGCGGCAAGTTGATCCGAGTGTCTCTATTGTTGTTCCATGTAAGAATGAAAGAGGGAATATTGCTGGCATTTTCTCGAGGGTACAGAAGCTAGGTAGTCGAACGGAACTTATCTTTGTAGATGGAAACTCAGACGATGAGACTGTTGGAGAAATAAAACGTTTAGCGGACACAAGACCTGATTTAGAAGTACGTCTTCTAACGCAGCAGGGAAAAGGTAAAGGAAACGCTGTGAGGCTAGGGTTTTCAGCAGCGACGGGAGATATACTTATGATCCTGGATAGCGACCTAACGGTATCGCCGGAAGAGTTACAAAAATTCTACAATGCTTTAGTAACTGGCAAGGGAGAGTTTATCAATGGCTGTCGGTTGATTTATCCTATGGATGACGGAGCTATGCAATTTCTAAATACGCTCGGAAATAAATTCTTTAGTCGAGCGTTTTCCTATCTATTGGAACAACCGTTTAAGGATACGCTCTGCGGAACAAAGGTTCTGTATCGTGAAGATTACGAACAACTTGCCCAAAACAGAAGTTATTTTGGAGAATTTGATCCGTTTGGGGATTTCGACCTCCTCTTTGGAGCATCAAAAATGAATTTAAAGATTATAGAACTGCCGGTTCGATATCGTTCTAGAATTTACGGTACAACCAAAATTAGTCGCTTCAGACACGGCTTGCTTTTGGTGCAGATGTGCTTATTTGCATTGAGGAAGCTTAAGTTTATTTGATTGGTTTGAATTTCATTCAATATGGTTACTGAAATTGGAGATGCAAAATTGTATGGTAAACAACCAGCAACTAACGCTGATGCCATATCTGTTACAGAAGAACAGCAAAGAAGAATCCGCACCAAAGGTTTTCTTCGTGCGGTATATGAACGGTTCTATTCTGAGATGGTTGATTGGACGGACAAGGTGCCCGAAGGGCCGCGCGTGGAGATTGGATCAGGGGGCGGATTAGGACGCACGCTTCTTCCCAACGTTTTTTGTTCGGATGTGGTGAGTATCGAAGAAATTGATGTAGTTTTGGAGGCGGAACATCTCCCTTTTTCGTCGTGCAGCATATCAGCCTTTTATTTATTGAACACGCTTCATCATTTGAATTCGCCGATTTCGTTCTTTCGAGAGGCAATACGATGTTTAAAGCCGAAAGGAAGAATAGTATGCATCGAGCCCTACAACTCAATTCTTAGCCGATTTCTGTACAGTAATTTTCACAAAGAAACGTTTGATACTACAGTCGACTGGACAATAGGAAATAGACGAGGGAGGTTAAGCGGTGGGAACAATGCGTTACCTTGGATTATTTTTGGCCGTGACGTTAGGCGTTTCAAAGAGCAATTTTGCGAACTAGATATCATACGTATTTTTCCACACACGTGGCTGTCTTACGTTCTGAGCGGGGGAGTATCTAGCGGATTGTCGGCCCCAACAGTATTTTGTAAACCAGCTGTATGGATTGAAAAAATGTTATCCTCGTTCCAGCGGGAATTGAGTTTATTCTTTACGGTCGTATTGGAAAAAAATCCGACTAGGCTCAATAAATTCATCACACATTCATAAATTTATGCGAAAAATATTTAAAAAAATATTTACGTTACTTCTTGTTGGTGAACAAACGAAATTATATTTGCTCATCGGCGCGATGATTGGCGTTGCGTTATTCGATATGATTGGCGTTGCGTCCATATTTCCATTTTTAACCGTGATGTCAAATCCCCAAGTTATTCAAACGAATGCAAAGCTACAATGGATATACAATCAATTTGGATTTTCAAGTAAAGATTTGTTTCTAGTCACCCTTGGAGTGGTTTCTTTTGTTATCCTTCTTATTAATAATGTGTTTCGCGCTGGTGTTGCTATTGCATTGCTACGGTTTATTTGGCTGAAACGCTATATCATATCGAAACAACTGTTGTCGAAGTACCTGTATGGGCCCTACGCATTTTTTCTGAATCGAAATACGTCAGAACTAACAGCCTATTTAATATCGGAAGTTGCTCGCGTTATCAGCGGCGTGCTTATTCCTTCTATGCAGGTGTTCGCTAGGTCTCTTTCAGCTACACTAATACTCATATTATTATTTGCGACAGACCCTATCGTGGCGTTGGTGATCATAGGCATTATGGGCGGAGGGTATACCTTAGTTTATGTCTTTTCAAGAAAGATACTTTTTCGAACAGGTGAAGAATTATCAAAAAATAGCAAAAAGATGTACAAAGCGCTTAATGAGGCTTTCGGAGGCATTAAAGATATAAAACTTTTAGGAAAGGAGCGTATTTTTATCGAGCGTTATGGTGAACCTACAAAGAAATGCACTGATTCATATTGTTCTCAATTTGTGATTTCCCAGTTTCCTCGCTACGCTTTTGAAATTTTGACCTTCGGGGGAGTTTTATGTGCGACGATTTATATTGCCGTTATAAAGAAAGATTATCAACAAGTTATTCCCCTTATCGGTATGTACATATTTTCTGCGTATCGCCTTATGCCTGCACTGCAACAGATTTTTCAAGATATAACTTCAATACGCTTTAACCTTCCGGCGCTAGAGACCATCTACGACGATTATATCAATTGTACGCAAGACAGGCGGGATTCGGCCACTCAATCTGATCGTATAATGGCGTTTTCACAGAAAATCGAATTTCATAATATTTCATTTCAATATCCGAAAGCACAAAAATCTGTTATCGAGAATTTTAATCTTATTATTAAAGCGAATACAACAGTAGGGTTTGTGGGCGGCACCGGTGCGGGAAAGACCACTTTGGTTGATATTTTTCTTGGATTGTTGTGTTCTCAGAATGGAGACATACGGGTAGATAATATAAAATTGAGTGTAGACAATCTACGTATGTGGCAAGCAAATATTGGATACGTTCCTCAGCATATTTATCTCTGCGATGATACTGTTACACGTAACATAGCCTTTGGTATTTCAGACGGTGAAATCGATTCTGAGTCTGTTCGACGGTCAGCGCAATTAGCTAATATTCATGAATTCATCACTAAGGAACTTTCCAACGGTTACGAAACTGAAGTTGGCGAGAGAGGGATACGTCTTAGTGGTGGACAAAGGCAGCGCATAGGTATTGCCCGAGCGCTTTATCACAACCCTTCGGTGGTAGTTTTTGATGAGGCGACCAGCGCTCTTGATGGAATTATGGAAGATACGATTATGGAAGCTATTCATAATTTAGCGTATAAGAAAACCGTTATTATTGTTGCGCACAGACTTAGCACAGTAAAAGAGTGCGATATCATTTACTTGTTAGAACAAGGAAAAATAATCGACCAGGGTACTTATCAGGAACTTCTAGCAAAGAGTGAACAATTCCGTAAGATGGCCAAAGTAGTTTCTGCGGCGTCATGAATCGGACTTTATACCAACGCTCTGCGATCTCATTACTTTATAAAATTATCGGTTTTGTATCGAGACAGAATAGTCATGGTTTTTTTGCTTAGAGTTTGCAAATATGAAATCCAGTTGGCTTGAAAGAAATTGTTATCCCGCATCTGTGGAAAATATTCCGTATGGGCGGCAGTGTGTCGATGATGATGATATCGCAGCTGTAATTGAAGTTTTAAAATCCCGATCTATTACGCAAGGTCCAAGAATACATGAATTTGAATCAGCCTTATGTCAGTTAACGGGTGCATCGGCGGCAGTCGCGGTTAATTCCGGTGCTTCCGCTCTACACATCGCATGTTTGGCTGCGGAAGTTTGCTCAGGTACTGAGGTGATCACTTCTCCTATCACATTTGTTGCTTCAGCTAATTGCGCTGTCTACTGCGGAGGGAAACCCGTTTTTGCCGATATTGATCCTCGCACATATAATAT
>Ga0209515_10010723_pt1 | contig 10139 bp, 8 predicted proteins | sample Subgroupgradi54m_FD_187454 | JGI IMG/M metagenome (GOLD analysis project Ga0209515, IMG submission 187454) | Subsurface groundwater microbial communities from S. Glens Falls, New York, USA - GMW60B uncontaminated upgradient, 5.4 m (SPAdes)... ...
GATAACATCGATGTCACGGTCAAGCTCATCCAACCGGTCGCCCTGGAGAAAGAACAGCGCTTCGCCATCCGCGAAGGCGGCAAGACGGTGGGGGCCGGGGTGATTACGGAGGTTCTCAAGTAGCCATGGCGCAAGAGCAAGCCACGCTGGCCTGCACCGAGTGTCAGCGTCGGAATTACCACACCAGCAAGAATAAGAAAAACGTGCCGGATCGTCTGGAACTTCGACGGTACTGCAAGTGGTGCCGCCGGCATACCTCCCATAAAGAGACCAAGTAACTCATGCGTGTCCACTCGAGTGACCCATCCGAGGGTGGTTTTTCGCCTTCCGGCAGCAGAGGAGCGTCGGTTAATGGCAAACCACCGGTCTCCAAAACCGGGACTGCAGGTTCGACTCCTGCCGCTCCTGTTCTTTTCACCTGGCGGAGGGAGTCGAAGGGAGCGCCGACCTTGGTGAGCCGAGTCGCGAGCGAACAGCGAGCGATGAGGCCCTCGGGAGGTGCGGGTGGCCACCAAAGTCACGCCGTAGGCGGGACGGAGGGGTCGACTCCTGCCGCTCCGACCATGTTGTTTGCAGCGGTGAGATCGAAGGAAAGTATGTGAGTTATGGCGAATACCCTCTCTCGATTTACAACATTTTTGGTCAACGTGAGAGAAGAGCTGAAGCAGGTGTCTTGGCCGTCGCGAGATGAACTCATCGGCTCAGCGTTGGTAGTTTTTGTGGGGGTCACGCTGATGGCCCTCTTCATTAGTGCATGCGACTTCCTCCTCTCGAAGGCTGCCAAGCTTCTCTTGCAGGGTTAACCAGTTTTTGTCCTCACAGACACATCGAGCAATGGTGACAGGCAATAGCGAAAGTCAGAAGATCGTCGGCGGAGAGCCGGCGGCGGTCATCAAACAGTGGTACATCATTCACACGCAGACCGGCCAAGAGCTCAAGGTGAAGGCCAGCTTAGAAGGCAAGATCCATCAAGGCCTGCTTGGCGGACAGATTAGCCAAGTGCTCGTGCCCACGGAGCGCGTCGCGGAAGTGCGAGGAGGCAAAAAGCGCATCTCGGAACGGAAATTTTTCCCTGGCTACATCTTGGTTGAAATGGAAATGACCGATGATAGCTGGCATTTGGTTCGCACGACCCACGGTGTGACCGGATTCATTGGAGCGGGCCGACGGCCCGTGTCGCTGTCTGAGACTGAAGTCGCAGAGATCTTACGGCAAACCGAAGAGCGTAAAGATAAACCCACGCCTCGCGTGACGTTTCAAAAAGGCGAAGGGGTGCGTGTCATCGAAGGACCGTTTACCAACTTTAGCGGCGTGATTGAAGAGGTGAACACCGCGCGAGGCAAACTCAAAGTCCTCGTGTCAATCTTTGGGCGTCAGACGCCGGTGGAGTTGGAATTCTGGCAAGTTGAGCGATTGTAAGAACTGTTCATAGTTCGTAGTTCATAGATTCCGGCCGAGAATGCGATGTGGCTATGAACAATGAACACCGAACTCTGAACACGAGGATGATCGATGGCAGTTAAGAAGGTCAAAGCCTTGATCAAGTTGTACTGCCCCGCAGGGGCGGCCAACCCAGCACCTCCGGTGGGTCCGGCCCTGGGACAGCACGGCGTCAATATCATGGAGTTCTGCAAGCGCTTCAATGAAGAAACGAAAGGGAAAGAAGGTCTCGTCCTCCCAGCGATTATCACGGTGTACGAGGACCGCTCCTTCACCTTCATCGTCAAGAGCCCTCCGGTGTCGGTGCTGCTGAAGCAGGCGTGTGGCATCGCCAAAGCGTCTGGCGCGCCACCGAGGGAAAAGGCGGGCCAAGTCAGCCAGACCCAAGTGAGCGAAATCGCCAAGCAAAAACAACAAGATCTCAACGCGCACACGCTTGAGGCAGCGGTCAAAATGATAGAAGGGACCGCGCGTAGTATGGGGATCGACGTCGTCTAGTAACAGAAATTCATACCACCTACTACTATATATACAGGCATGCCCAGTAAACGATTTGAAAAAGCGGCAACGCTCGTTGATCAGTCAACCAGCTATACGCTCGACCGAGCGGTGACGCTGTTGAAGGAATTTCCTCCGGTGAAGTTTGATGAGACGGTCGAAATCTCCGCCTCACTCAACATCGACCCGAAGAAAACGGATCAGGTGGTCCGTGGTACCGTCATTCTTCCGCACGGGACGGGCAAGACGCGTCGCGTGGCGGTGTTTTGTAAAGGCGAGAAAGAGCTGATTGCGAAGCAGGCCGGAGCAGATTTTGTCGGCGGTGCTGAACTCATTGAGAAAGTCCAAGGAGGCTGGTTGGACTTTGATGTCTGTGTGGCTACCCCGGATATGATGCGCGATGTGTCGCGTCTTGGAAAAATTTTAGGACCGCGCGGCATGATGCCCAATCCGAAGGTCGGCACCGTGACCGATGATGTCGCCAAGGCGATTAATGAAGTGAAGCAGGGCAAAGTCGAATTCAAGATGGACAAGCTGGCCAACATCCACTTTGTCATTGGCAGACGTTCCTTCCAGCCGCAACAGCTGACGGACAATGGTCGGGTCGCGATTGAGGCGATTGTTCGCGCGCGGCCCGCCACCCTGAAAGGCCGGATGATTCGTCGGTTAAGCCTCTCGAGCACGATGAGTCCAGGGATTGCGTTGCAGACTGACGGCCTTGAAACCGACACGACCCAGGAAGAGTAACGATGGCTAACGTTGGACGGATGGTGAAGGAATCGATCGCGGAGCAGCTCGCAACACAGCTCGGTGAGTGTTCCAATGTCTTTGTGACACGAGTCAATCGGCTCTCGGCGCCGGCTGCGGACCACTTGCGCCAGAAATTGTTTGCGTCAAAAGCGCGCCTGTTGGTCGTGAAGCGTCGCATTGGTCAACGGACGATCGAGCAGCTGAAGATCGCTGGTCTCGGTGAGCTCTTAGAAGGTTCGGTCGGACTGATCTTGTCGGCCGGGGATGTGCTGCCCACCGCGAAACTCTTGGTCGAGTTTATCAAAACACATGAAGAGCAGCTCACGGTGTGCGGCGCGCTGATCGATGGGCAATTGCTCGATAAGCGCCGCGTAGAGCAGCTTGCCAGTCTTCCCCCGAGACCGATCTTGCTTGCGCACGTCGTGGCCACCATTGAATCGCCGATCGCGGATGTGATCTTTACGATCGAGCGCCTCATTGGAGACCTTGCCTGGCTTGCAGAGCAGGCCGCCACCAAGAAACTCCTGCCAGCCGCTCACGGTGAGAGGCAGGCTGGGGCTGAAGTCGCACCGTCAATCCCTGCCGCACCAACCCCTACTCCGACTCAGGACGCACCATCGTCGACGCCAAGTGCACAAACACCGCCAACCACACAGGAGGGAACGTGATCATGACCGAGACGCTGACCAAACGAGTTGAGGATGCGTTAAAGCTGACAGAGGACATGACCGCGATTGAATTGGCGAGCTACGCCAAGGCGATGCGGGATAAGTTCGGGATTACGGCTGCCCCTGTGGCGGTGGTGGCTGGACCAGCCGCCGGTGGGGTGGGTGGCGGTGCGGCGGCTGAAGAGCCGACGGCGTTCGATGTGATTTTGGCGGGTGCTGGCGCCAACAAGATTCAAGTCATCAAGGAAATCCGCACCATTACGAGCCTTGGGTTGAAAGAAGCCAAGGACCTTGTCGAGTCGGCGCCCAAGCCGGTGAAGACAGGCATCAAGAAGGACGAAGCGGAAGAGATCAAGAAGAAACTGGAAGCCGTGGGAGCTACGGTCCAACTGAAATAACGGTCCACGACCCCGGATACCCTATGAGCAAGGTTGTCACCTTTGCGAAGTTAACGGAAGGGCTCGCCCCGCCGGATCTCGTGGAAGTCCAGAAGCGTTCCTACTGGGACTTCCTCCAGCTTGAGGTGCCGAGAAACAAGCGGCAGAACATCGGTTTACAAGCCGCGTTCCTGGAAACCTTCCCGATCGAAAGCCCTGATAAGACCTACCGGCTCGACTACGTCTACTACTCGATCGGCAAGACCAAGTACACCGTCAATGAGTGTTTGCGCAATGGACTCTCCTACGCCGCGCCCTTGAAAGTGAAGCTGCGGCTTGCCGGACCGAAGGAGACGAAAGAGCAAGAGGTCTACTTCGGGGAAATCCCGCTCATGACGGACGTTGGCACCTTCGTGATCAATGGCGATGAACGGGTGGTGGTGAGCCAGCTCCACCGCTCACCCGGGGTGACGTTTGAAGTCACTGTGCACGCGACGGGGAAGCGGTTGTTCTCCGCTCGCGTGATTCCGTATCGAGGTGCGTGGGTTGAGCTCGACTTTGACATGACCGATGTCCTGCATGTCTCGATCGATCGTCGACGCAAGATAGTCGGGACGATTTTGCTCAGAGCGCTGGGATTTTCGACGGACGAAGACATCCTCAACGCGTTTGGGAAAACCGAGACGGTGAGCTTCAGTGCGCCTGCGGATTTAAAGCCGTTAGTCGGCAGTTTCCTCGGGGAGCGGATTGCGCACGGACAGACCGGCCAAATTGTGTTGCGTGCTGGCACGAAAATTACAGAAGAGTGGCTCGATACGATTTGGCAAAGCGGCAAGCGGGAACTCAAGCTCGTCGCGGATGCGCCAGCCGAAATCCTCAAAACCCTGGAGAAAGATCACACCACGAATAGAGAGGAAGCACTCCTCGATATTTTCCGACGGCTTCGGCCTGGCGATCTCGTGAATCTTCCTTCCGCTGAAACGCTCATCCAACGGCTCTTCTTGGATCCGCGTCGCTACGATCTCGGCAGTGTCGGTCGCTATGTCCTCAATCGAAAGCTGGGGATGCATGAGGGGTTAGAGTCCCGACTCCTGAGCAGGCAGACGGTGGTCCACGTCATCCAGTATCTGCTCGCGCTACGACGCGGTGAAGGGGAGATCGATGATATCGATCATCTCGGCAATCGGCGCGTTCGCTCCGTCGGTGAATTGGTCTATCACCAGTTCCGCGTCGGGCTTGAGCGGCTTGAGCGAACGATTCGTGAGCGGATGGCGGTCTACGATCTTGAGAAGGTCATGCCGCACACACTCGTCAACTTTAAACTGGTCGCCTCGGTGGTTCGCGATTTCTTTGCTCGTTCGCAGCTCTCGCAATTCATGGATCAGACCAACCCGCTCGCGGAGTTGACGCACAAGCGCCGACTCTCAGCACTGGGGCCGGGTGGGTTGTCACGCGAGCGCGCCGGATTTGAGGTGCGCGACGTGCATCCGTCGCACTACGGCCGAATCTGTCCTATTGAAACCCCTGAAGGTCCGAACATCGGGCTCATCTCAAGTCTGACCGTCTTTGCTCGCATCAATGAACACGGCTTCATCGAAACCCCGTATCGTAAACTCAAAGACGGCGTGGTCACAAATACCATCGAGTACCTCACCGCGGATCAAGAGGATAAGCACACGATTGCCCAGGCGAGCAGCCCGCTCACCAAGGCCAACCGCTTCGTTGAAGCGTTGGTGAGCGCTCGCCTCCGCGGCAATATCGCGCGCATTCCTTCCTCCCAGATCGAATACATGGACGTCTCCCCGAATCAAACCGTCAGTATCGCGGCCGCGCTCATTCCATTCCTCGAACATGACGATGCCAACCGAGCCCTCATGGGCTCCAACATGCAGCGACAGGCTGTGCCCTTGATGGCGACGAAGGCACCACTCGTGGTCACCGGCATTGAAACGCGGGTGGCGGTTGATTCCGGCGCGTGTATCGTGGCCAAAGATGATGGCGTTGTCAGCTACGCGGATGCGCGGCATATCGTCATTGGTCGGCACACCTATGAATTGAAGAAGTTTCAGCGCTCCAATGCCAACACTTGCATTAATCAGCAGCCAACGGTGGAAGCTGGGGAGAAAGTCAAAGCCGGCGACGTGATTGCTGATGGCTCGGCGACAAGTGGGGGCGAACTAGCACTCGGCCGCGATGTGCTCGTCGCGTTCATGCCCTGGCGCGGCTATAACTTTGAAGACGCGATCCTCATCAGCGAACGACTCATTAAAGGAGACACCTTTACCTCGATTCATATTGAGGAGTTTGAGGTTGAAGCGCGCGAGACGCGCTTGGGCAACGAGGAGATCACACGCGACATTCCCAACGTCGGCGAAGAAGCGCTGAAGGACCTGGATGAGCAAGGCATCGTGCGCATCGGGGCTGAGGTTGGCCCACGCAGCGTCCTCGTTGGGAAAGTCACCCCCAAGAGCGAGACTGAACTCACACCAGAAGAGAAACTGTTGCGCGCGATTTTTGGTGAAAAGGCTGAAGATGTTCGAGACACGAGTCTACGCGTTCCCGCGGGTATCGAAGGGATTGTCATTGATGTGAAGATTCTGACACGCAAAGGGGCTCGGCCGAAGTCCAAAGAGGAACAGCAGCACGAGCACGAGCAGGTGGAAGCGATCCGAAAGAACTTCGGCGGCCAGATCAGTAAGCTCGTGGAAGAGCGACTTGAGAAACTCGTGAAGTTGCTGGAAGGAAAGAAGCTCTCCGCTCCACTCGTGGAACTGGATTCCGGCGATACGTTGATTGAATCCGGTCGCACGGTCAAGGCGAATGACTTGAAAAAGCTCACGCGCTGCGACTTCGCCGATGTGAAACTGCACGATGAGCCTGGCCTTGAAGCGGAGATCCGTCGCGTCGCAGATTTCTTCGATGAATCGATTCGCGAGCTGCGCGCCGAAGAGGATATGGAAGTGGATAAGATCAAGCGCGGCGATGAGCTCCCACCCGGCGTGCTCAAGCGGGTCGTGGTCCAGGTCGCTTCGAAACGGAAAGTGCAAGTGGGTGACAAGATGGCCGGCCGTCACGGCAACAAAGGCGTGATCGCGAAAATCATGCCCGAAGCCGACATGCCCTATTTGCCGGATGGAACGCCCGTGCAAGTGGTGCTCAATCCACTCGGGGTACCGTCCCGGATGAATGTCGGTCAAATTCTTGAGACGCATCTTGGCTGGGCGGCTCAGGTGCTTGGATTTCAAGCCGTCAGCCCGGTGTTCAACGGGGCGACTGAGGAAGAGATTTGGGAGCAGTTGAAGAAAGCCAAGCTCCCCATGAATGGCAAGATCCGGCTTCGAGACGGACTGACGGGTCATCCATTTGACCAAGACACGGTGGTTGGCTACCTGCAAATGATTAAGCTGGTGCACTTGGTGGATGACAAGATTCATGCTCGCTCGATCGGTCCGTACTCGCTTGTGACGCAACAACCGCTCGGGGGGAAGGCACAGTTTGGTGGTCAGCGCTTCGGGGAGATGGAAGTGTGGGCGCTCGAGGCGTACGGCGCTGCGTATACGCTCCAAGAGCTGCTCACCGTGAAGAGCGATGACGTCGTTGGCCGCACGCGAGTCTATGAGTCGGTGGTGAAGGGGGAGCACGCCCTCGCACCTTCCGTGCCAGAATCGTTTAACGTGCTCGTCAAAGAGCTGCAAGGTCTTGGACTTGATGTGAGACTCGAGCGTAAGGAACACGTCGTGAGCGGCGAGGAATTATTCGAAAAACTCGTTAAGCGCGAACTCGAACAGTCGGCGATTCCTGTGGGCGCGGGCTCCTCGGAAGGCAAAGGGCCGTCACGCGGTTCCAAAGAACCCGCAAAGGCCAAGAAATGAGCGCTGCGACGACTGCCGCCACGATGTTTGATGAAGTCAATGTGTTCGATGCAATTACCATTCGCATCGCTTCGCCCGAGGTCATCCGAAGCTGGTCGAAGGGTGAAGTGAAAAAACCCGAGACGATCAACTACCGCACGCTCAAACCGGAAAAAGATGGGCTCTTTTGTGAGCGCATCTTCGGCCCGACGAAGGATTTTGAGTGTAACTGTGGCAAGTACCGAAAGATTAAGCACAAGGGGATCACCTGCGATCGGTGTGGCGTCGAAGTCACCCACTCGAAGGTGCGCCGAGAGCGCATGGGCCATATCGAACTGGCCGCGCCGGTGTCGCACATCTGGTTTTTCAAGAGTGTGCCCTCGCGCATGGGCGCGCTGCTGGATATGACGATGCGCGATCTTGAGCGTGTGCTGTATTACGAGGCGTTTGTGGTGACTGATCCAGGCAGCACCCCGCTCAAAGTGCGCGAAATCCTCACCGAAGATCGCTATCAAGAGGCAATCAAGACGTACGGGAAGAGCTTTAGCGCGAAGATGGGCGCTGAAGCGGTCCATGATCTGCTCGCCAATCTCGATCTCGGTCAGATGGCGCGCCTGCAGCACAAGGAACTACAGAAGCAGAAGGTTGAGCAAACGCAAAAGCGCATCGCTCGGAATCTGCGCATCATCGAAGCCTTTCGCAAGAGCCAAAACCGCCCCGAATGGATGATTCTCAGGGTGATTCCGGTGATCCCACCCGACTTGCGTCCGCTCGTTCCGCTCGACGGAGGACGCTTTGCGACCTCGGATCTCAACGACCTCTATCGGCGCGTCATCAATCGCAACAACCGGTTGAAGAAACTGATCGATTTGAAAGCGCCGGAAATCATTATCCGTAACGAGAAACGGATGCTGCAGGAAGCGGTCGATGCGCTCTTTGATAACGGACGACATGGACGACCGGTGCTGGGACCGATGAACCGTCCGCTCAAATCGCTCGCTGATATGCTCAAGGGCAAGCAAGGCCGCTTCCGCCAGAACTTGCTCGGCAAGCGTGTGGACTACTCCGGCCGTTCCGTCATCGTCATCGGGCCAGAGCTCAAGCTGCATCAATGTGGGTTGCCGAAGAAGATGGCGCTGGAACTGTTTGAGCCGTTCATCATTCGGAAGTTCCGGGAGCAGGGATTTGCGCAGACGATTAAGACGGCGAAGCGGATGGTGGAAAAGGAGCGCACGGAGGTGTGGGATATTCTTGATGAAGTGATCAAGGATCATCCCGTGCTCCTGAACCGCGCTCCGACGCTGCACCGGTTGGGGATTCAAGCGTTTCAACCGATCCTTATCGAAGGCAAGGCGATTCGTGTGCACCCGCTCGTGTGTACCGCGTTTAACGCGGACTTCGACGGCGATCAGATGGCAGTGCATGTGCCGCTCTCCATCGAAGCCCAGCTTGAAGCCCGCATCCTCATGCTCGCTTCCAACAACCTGTTCTCTCCCGCCAGTGGCAAACCCATCGTTACCCCAACGCAAGACATCATTCTCGGCTGCTACTACCTCACCAAGTCACGTGATGGCCTGAAGGGAGAGGGTATTATCTTTAGCGATATGGAAGAAGCGGTCCTCGCCTACCAAGATGAGCAGGTGGAGCTGCATGCCAAAGTGAAACTGCGTTGGGAAGGGCAGATCTACGACACGACACCGGGTCGTGTGCTCTTTAACCTCGAGTTGCCGCCCGAAGTTCGATTCGTGAATGAGCTGATTGATAAGGGTCGCTTGAGCAATCTCATCACCAAGGTGTACCGGTTGTGCGGACACGGCCGGACGGTAGATTTGCTCGATGCGCTCAAGACGCTCGGGTTTGAGTGGGCCACACTCGCCGGCATGTCCATCGCGATTTCGGATCTGGCCATCCCGCCAGAGAAAGACAAGATTCTCGGCAAGGCCAACAAGGAAGTTGAGCAAGTCGAAGGCCAGTACCGGCGAGGGCTCATCACCGAGGGTGAGCGCTACAACAAGATCATTGATATCTGGATGCGCACGACCGAAGAGGTCTCCGATCATGTCATGGAAAACTTCGATGTCTTCAACCCGATTTACATGATGGCGGATTCGGGTGCCCGTGGATCTGAACAACAGGTCCGCCAGCTCGCCGGTATGCGTGGCCTCATGGCCAAGCCATCGGGGGATATCATCGAAAGCCCCATCACCGCCAACTTCCGCGAAGGTCTCACCGTCCATGAGTACTTTATCTCGACGCATGGGGCGCGCAAGGGGTTGGCCGACACCGCGCTGAAGACGGCAGACTCTGGCTATCTGACGCGTCGGCTGGTGGACGTGGCGCAGGAAGTGATCATTACGGAAAAGGACTGCGGCACGCTCAATGGGATTTTCATGACGCCGATCCGTGAAGGGGATGAAGATATCGTGCCGCTGAAGGACCGCGTCATCGGGCGCGTCGTGCTGGATAACATCGTCGATGTGGTGAGCGATGACGTGTTGGTGAAGGCGACCGATGAGATCACCGAGGAGATTGCCGAGCGGATCGAGCAGGCCGGG
>Ga0209515_10010724_pt1 | contig 10138 bp, 13 predicted proteins | sample Subgroupgradi54m_FD_187454 | JGI IMG/M metagenome (GOLD analysis project Ga0209515, IMG submission 187454) | Subsurface groundwater microbial communities from S. Glens Falls, New York, USA - GMW60B uncontaminated upgradient, 5.4 m (SPAdes)... ...
GCGTTCTTCAAGCGCGGTGTGAAGATTGCTCGTCCCCGTAATCAAACGCGAAGCGCCCGAACCCACTCCATGCGTCCCGGCTGCTTTCTGAAACGCGCCGATCACGCGCGCATCCCACGCCAATCCGAGATAATCGTTCGAAGCAAAGAGCGTAACTTCTTTGCCGTCGAGTACCGCCTTCGTCGGCCCTTTCGGCACAAACGTCTTCACTCGCCGCTTCAAACCCTTCGCTTGAAGCTCCCCAAGCTCCTCTTCCAAATCATTGAACGGTAAATTTACGATGCTCATGTATTTCCCAGACATGTCATTCTGAGGAGTCCGCCTGAGGCGGACGACGAAGAATCTCTGAAATGAGATGCTTCGCTTCGCTCAGCATGACATGCGACACTGCTTCTACTTTCTTTTCTCGAGCTCTTCTATCCGATTCGTTAATTTGTTGATTAGCGCCTTAATTTTAGAAAATAGTATAGCCGTTGAAACCAGATAACCTACCGTACCAATAAATACATATATGTATATAATTTCTCTAACAGCGCTAAAAAAATATCCCACAGCGACCAATATTAGAAATCCTAGCGAGGGCCCCCACCATGGTTTGCGTAAATAAGTACCTGCTAACCAACCTCCTTCATTACGGCAATCTCTCAAAATCTTTTGCTCATGTTTAGTTAATTCCATATTGTTCTCCTTCGGGTTTACGATGCTGTTCGAGGAAAATAATCACGCAGCTTTTTTGCGGGAGCGGATGTTGATTTCGACTTCCCCGTTAAGCGCATGGACGAGCTTAATGAGCGTTTCCAAACTCAAATTGGTTGCCTCGTCGTTTTCAATCTGTGCTATGTAGGGCTGCGTCACGCCGATTCTTGCCGCAAGTTCGGCCTGCGTAAGGCCCAACTTTCCCCTGAGCTCCACAATTTGGGTAATTACCTTAAGCCGCTCCACACCAAGCTCGATGCGCTTCACAAGCTTTTTATCTTTAAGGTAAGGCTTCATTAATTCATCATGTTTAAGCGCTTTAATCACTTTTGCCATGTTTGCCCTCATAGTTAGAAATGTCTGATTTTGGGGAATGAACTATATAACTTATAGATTATTAAATCAAGAGGCCTTATTTACAATTTCCGCAGAGCGACGGAGGCGATGTGGCCGCCGAAGCCGAGGTTGTGAAGAATGGCGGTATTTATTTTTTTCTGTAGCGCGGATTTGCGTACTAAATTTATTTTGCATTCCGGATCGAGATTTTCGCACGAACTAACCGGCGGAATAAAGCCGTCCCGCATGCTGAGCAATGCACCGATGAATTCACAGGCGCCCGATGCTCCGAGCATGTGACCGGTAAGCGATTTAATAGCCGAGTAGTTTATTTTATTTTCCTTAAAAATTTTCTCGGCCTCGCGAGCTTCGTAGAGATCTCCGTCCTGCGTACCTGTGCCGTGGAGATGAGCATAATCAATATCGCCGGCGGTTAGCTTGGCCGTATCCAAAAGTTTTGTGAGCGTGCGTGAAAGCGCTCCGCCGTCCGGGTCAAATCGCGTAATGGAATAAATATCGGTGCCGTATGCGAATCCGATAATTTCGCCGTAGATCTTTGCACCGCGCGCTTTAGCGTGATCGAGTGATTCCAAAACAACAATGCCCGCGCCTTCGCCCAGCCCAAAACCCGAGCGGTTTCGATCAAACGGTCTTAGCTGATCGGCGCTCAAAACGCCCATCTGCCAATAGCCCGCAACCAAAAGCTGGGTAATCGAAGCATCGCCGGCGCCGGCGTAGCAGCAATCCACACGGCCGTCGGCTACCATGCGCGCGCCTTCAATAATAGCCGTCAGGCCAGTAGCGCAGGCCGCGACATAACAAATGGCCGGGCCGTTTACAAGAAATTTTTTAGCGACCCACTGGGCAGCAATATTCGGAGGAAGCGAAGCATAACAAAGAGCGGCAACCAGGGCGGAATGATTTTTCTGAAAACGCTCGAAGTATTTTTCAATCGTGGTAAGACCGCCCTTGCTTGAGCTGATCGAAATGCCGATCCGGTACGGATCGAGCGTTCGCCACGGGAGGCCCGAATCGCGAACGGCTTCTTCGGTCGCAATTAAAATGTATTGAACGAACGGATCAAGCGCACTGGCCTTTGATTTTGCTTGCCGCACATATTTTATTTCGTATGCGTTCTTGACCGAAAATGCTTCGACCGGAAATTTCGTGATCGGCCCGAATCCCGAACGGCCCGATTTAAGCGAGTCGGCAAACTCGGGAACGGAATTTCCGATCGGGTTGACCGTGCCGAGCCCCGTGACAACCACTCGATTCATAGAATCCTGGAATCGTAATTAAATATTTGCCCGCTTACGCTCCGGCAATGATCGGAAAGAATGTACATCATGAAGTGCGCTATTTCCTCGGGATTACCGTGGACACCGAGAACGCTTTCCTTAATATGGCGCTGTTTGATTTCTTCGGGCACGTCCTTTGTCATGCCGGAAATCATGAAGCCCGGGTTAAGTGCGTTTACCAAGATACCTTTGCGACCGACTTCCATGGCAAGCGACCGGGTAAACGCCATGAGCCCGGCTTTAGCCGCAGCGTAATTGCTCGCTCCTGCGCCGCCGCGAACTCCGAGGCGGCTGGCTACATTTAATATGCGGCCTTTCTCAGAACGGTAAAGAAGCGGAAGAAACGCGCGCGTCACGCGGAAAACGGACGAAAGATTTACATCGATTACTTTATCCCAATCCGAACCGCTAAGCGTTCCTATTTTACCATTGGCTGTTGCACCGGCGTTATTCACCAAAATATCAATGCGCCCAGCGGCATTTTTAATCTCGTCTTTTATTTTTTCGATACCGTTTTCGCCGGATGAATCGAACGCAAACCCGCGCGCGCCTTCTTTTTCAAGCGCATCGGCTTCGGTTTTATTCTGAAAATAAGTGAAGAAAACTTTTGCGCCATCGCGGAGCGCCAAACGGGAAAAAATGCGACCGAGCGTGCCCGTGCCGCCGGTAATGAAAACGATTTTATCCTGGAGAGAAATCTGCACGGGGAAACCCCGCCTACAAGGTTAGACGACCGTGCCGCCAGCGATGGATTGGACTTTAACGCCTTCTTTTTCCATTTCGCGTACAGCTTTATCGATGTCTTCCTCGCGGCCCTCGAATTCCATGGTGACTTCGCCGAGCGCGTCGGTAATCTTGGCGCGACGGATATTTAAAATGAGATCGTATTTCCGAGCAGCCAGATACATGATGGGCTGTTTAATCTGCTCGCCGACAAAAGTGAGTTGAAGTGCTCGCTTAGCCATTATTTGCCTCCCGCAATCGCCGGAACAATGGAAACTTCGTCGCCGTCCTTAAGCGCCGTAGATTCCTGATTGAGAAATCGAATGTCCTGTTCGTTTAAGAAAATATTCACAAACCGGCGGACTTTTCCTTTTTCATCGCAAAGCCTGTCTTTGATACCGGGGTACGCAGATTCGAGCTGACTAATCAATTCGCTGACATTTTTTGCATTTACATCGACCACACTTTGCTCTTTGGTCAATTTCTGAAGCGGCGTAGGAATTCTTACTTTAACGGCCATATGCTCTCCTTTATCTTCGGCTCGCGGCCGGGCGGGGCGTTTCTTTCGCCAGCCCTTGAAGCGGCATGTTTTTTTCGAATGAATTGAGCGATGCGTCAATTTCAACCGGCTTACCCACATGGGCCTGAACGGCTTCTTGGGTCTTAAGGCCGTTACCGGTGATGGAAATCACTATGGTTTCATCGGCAGGAATAACGCCGGACTCGATCAACTTTTTCGTGGCTGCCATGGTGACGCCCCCGGCAGTTTCGGTCAAAATGCCTTCCGTCCGGGCGAGAAGTTTAATGCCCTCCCTCACTTCGTCATCGGTAACGCGCGCTGCCGTTCCGCCCGATTCGAGCACAGCGTCCTTCGCGTAATACCCGTCGGCCGGATTTCCGATAGCAAGCGACTTCGCGATGGTATTCGGCTTCACCGGTTTAATGATTTCGGATTTTTCAATAATGGCTGTCGCGATCGGAGCGCAGCCTTCGGGCTGCGCGCAGTAAATTTTCGGCTGCTCACCCGAGGTAAGGCCGAGTTTTCCTAATTCTTTAAATGCTTTGGCGATTTTTGTAATGAGCGAACCGCCCGCGGCTGGGGAAACAATATGCTGGGGCACTTTCCAACCAAATTGCTCGGCAATTTCATAGGCAAATGTTTTCGAACCTTCCGCGTAGTACGGGCGAATATTAATATTTACAAATGCCCAGCCGTATTTTGCCGCAATCTCAGCGCAGAGCCGATTCACATCGTCGTAATTTCCGCGAACGGCGACTAAATTCGGCGCGTAGATAAGTGTTCCAAAAATCTTCGTCGTTTCCAAATCGGCGGGAATAAAAATGTAGCGCTTAAATCCGGCAAGCGCGGAATGCGCGGCGACGGAATTGGCTAGATTTCCGGTAGAAGCGCAGGCGACGGTATCGAAACCAAATTCACGCGCTTTGGAAAGCGCGCAGGCGACGACACGATCTTTAAAGGAAAGCGTTGGGTGGCAGGTCGAGTCATCTTTGATGTAAAGTTTCTTAACGCCCCATTCTTTCGCAAGCGCATCGGCTTTAATGAAAGGAGTGAAACCGGACGTAAGCCCCGCGGTGGGTTCGCCGTCGATCGGAAGGAGTTCGCGGTAGCGCCAAAGGCTTTTGGGCCCGCGCTCAATTTTCTCGCGCGTGAGTACTTTCTTAATCCGGTCGTAATCGTAGACGACCTCAAGCGCTGCAAAACAATATTCGCAGACGTAGATCGGCGATGTCGGATATTCACGCCCGCATTCGCGGCATTTTAAACCCAATACGTAACTCATTAAACCTTCGCGGACTCCTGCATGTATTCTATTAAAATTTTAGCGATTTCCGGACGGGTAATTTCAACCGGCGGGATTTCACCTTTTTTAAGCATGTCACGAAGCTTGGTACCGGAAACGGAAAACTGCTCGGCATTCGGCGGCGCGGTCTTGAAACTAACGATTCCACCGGTTTTCCGGTCGTAGAAGCTGTGTTCAAATTTGTAAATTTCGATGCCGATTTCTTCAGGTTCGAATTCGTCGAAAATAATTTGCGCATCGTAACTGCCGTAATACGAAGTGCCGTCGGGTTTGCTGCATCCCGCATGATCACGGCCGACGATAAAATGCGTACAGCCGTAATTCTTGCGAACGATAGCGTGCCATACCGCTTCACGCGGACCGGCGTAGCGCATAGCGGCAGGAAAAACCGAGAGGAGCACTTTGTCTTTCTGATAATATTTTTCAACAAGCGCTTCGTAGCAAAGCATTCTTACGCGCGCCGGCACATCATCACCCTTCGTTTCACCCATCAGCGGATGAATCATAAGACCATCGACCGTTTCAAGCGCGCATTTCGTGAGATATTCATGCGCCCGGTGAATCGGGTTCCGCGTCTGGAAAGCTACGATTCGCTTCCAACCTTTTTCTTTAAAATGAGCGCGCGTTTCGGCGGGCGTTCTGCGGTGATCGTTGAATACATTGTGGACCGGGCCATCGATCAAATCAATTTTCCCGCCCACAAGCCAATTGCCCATTTTCTGAATCTGGGCAACGCCGGGATGCGCCGAGTCGGCCGTCCCATACACTTTTTGGGCATGCTCTTCTTTATTATGCGCATAAATATCATCGATATGAAGAATGGCAAGCACTTGCTTCTCGGTATTTACGAGAGCCGCCATGGTTTGGCCTCTCAGCGCATTTTTCTCTTCGTCTGAAATGGATTTTGTGACCGGAATAGCCCAGACGAGTTTGTTTGAAAGCCGTTTATCCTTCAGACAAGCGGTGTAATCTTTTTGATTCATGAAACCTTCGAGCGGGCTCATGGCACCCGTCGCGATCATTTCCAAATCGCAGACTTCGCGCTCGGACAATTCGAGCTTCGGAAGCTTCGCTGTCTGTTTTTTTGCGGCATCTTTATTTCCTTCCGCAACGATTCGATTAATTAATTTCCCGCCGTGTGGTGTAATTTGTTCTTTAGACATGTTTTCCTTTCAATTAGTTTTTAGATTCTTTTATTTCGGCTTTGGGCGCCTGTTTCATGAACGTGTGAATGCCGCATTCGGTCTTTTCAATATTCGACCAGCGGCCGGCACGTTCGCCTTCGCCCGTCAAAACGGCGCGCGTGCAGGGCTCGCAGCCAATGCTCGTGTAACCTTTTTGAAAAAGCGGATGCTCCGGCAAATTATGTCTTTTCATGTAATCAAATATGTCTTTCGAACTCCAGGTGATCAAAGGATTTACTTTTACCACGCCGTCATCGTAGGCTTCGAGTACTTGCATGACTTTTCGCGTATGCGCCTGCGAACGGCGAACGCCTGAAATCCAGGCCTTAAGTCCGGCGAGTTCTTTTTTGAGCGGTTCGACCTTATTAATGCGGCAGCATTCGTCCGGATTTTTTTCGAAAGGCTTCGGCCCTAATTCTCTGAAGAATTCCTTTTCGGGCACATCACGTCTTAGATTGCGCACGTTGAGACTTAGAAGCTTTACAAGCTGATCTCTGTACTCGAGCGTTTCTTTGAAATGAAATCCGGTTTCGAGAAAAAGTACGGGTGTCTTTGGATCGGTTTGGCTGACCATGTGAAGGAGTACAGCGCTGCCCGTCCCAAACGATGTGGAAAGAGCGATCTCGGGGCGGTAGGTCTCCATCGCCCAGCGCACAATCTCTTCGGCTGATTTGGATTCGAGTTCGGTGCTTTTTTCTTTGATGTCCATTTTATTTGTCATCCCCGCGAAAGCGGGGATCCAATTAGATTCCCGCCTACGCGGGAATGACGTTAACATTTCCGAGATCTCTCGCGGAGCGCTTCGATGACTTCGTACTCAAGCGCTTTACCTTCCGCAAGAAAACCCAGCTCGGCATATTTCTTGGATTCGCCGTGAAAATCACTTCCGCCGGTTACGGTCAGCTCCAACAGTTCCGCCAGATGACGGAAATGTTTGATCTCGGTTTTGTTGTGGCTGCTGTGATACGCTTCCACACCACCGAGACCAAAGCCTTTCAGCTTATCAAAAATTCTCCCGGCATCGTCGTAGCTAATTCGAAGCTGCTTCGGATGCGCAACCACCGCCACTCCGCCGGCATCGGCGATTGTTTTCACCGCATCTTCCGGGCTTAAGCGACGTTTATCAACATAGGCAGCCGCGCCTTTTTTTAAAAATTTATCAAACGCTTCTTCATACGAGCGTACGGCTTTTTTCTCCACGAGAACTTTTGCAAAATGCGGCCGGCCCACTTGCCCGCCGCCGGAAGCTTGGATCACTTCTTCGTACGTGATGTCAATACCGCAAGCCTGAAGTTTTCGGATAATTTCAGGATTTCGTTCGCCGCGGGCGTTCTGAAGACCCGAGAGAGTTTCGTTCAGTTTCTTTGAATCCGGATCGAGAAAATATCCGAGAATATGCATCGTTCCCGGTTCAAACTGGGCGCTGATTTCAATGCCGGCAATAAATTCCATACCGAACGATTCGGCTTTCTGCCGAGCCCTTTCAAGCCCTTCAACCGTGTCGTGGTCCGTCAGCGCTACGGTTTTTAATTCTTTCTCATGCGCAAGACTCATCAACGCTTCCGGCGTGAAACTGCCGTCGGAGGCGGTGGAATGCATGTGTAAATCGATGGAATTCACTTGCGCGACAGCTCACTTACGCGCTGTTTGATTCGCGAGATAGCCGAGCTCTTCCAGCTTACGCATGATGATTTCGGCGCATTGCTCAGCCGTTGTCTTGGACGTATCCACAACCACTTCGGCTTTAAGCGGTTCTTCGTAAGGATCCGAAATCCCCGTAAACTCTTTGATTTCCCCGGCAATGGCTTTTTTGTAAAGACCTTTGACGTCTCTCTTAATGCATTCTTCGAGGGGACAATGTACAAAAACTTCGACGAAATCTTTGATTAAAGCGCGGTTTTCATCACGAATCGAACGATAAGGAGAAATCGCAGCGGTGATGACGAAAACGCCGTTTCTCGCCAAAAGGTGGGCAACAAAGCCGATACGGCGGATGTTGGTATCGCGATCTTCCTTGGAAAATCCGAGGCCTTTGCTTAAATTGGTGCGGACAATATCGCCGTCCAAAATTTCAACTTTTTTGCCGGCTTGCTTCAGCTTCTTGATCAAAATTTCTGCAATCGTTGACTTTCCCGCACCGGAAAGCCCGGTAAACCAAATTGTTACTCCTCGATCTGACACTGTATCCTCCATATCTATTTATAATGTTAAATGAACGCACTTGGCAAGGGTTCATGAAAAGAGCGAAGAGTATACCTACGCTCACCGATGGTGTCAAGGAAGGTAAGGGCTTTAAAAATTCATAAGTCTATTAAATACAATAGGTTATGAATTTGTTAGTGCGGGGTGCCTTTTCTATGTTCCCATTTTTCCATTAGCACAGCGAGAAAAATGGAAATTTCATAAAGAAGGATGATGGGAATGGTCAATAAAAACTGAGTCACAACGACATCGGAAGGGGTGATCATGGCGGCTATCACGAAAGCGGCTACGGCAACGGCTTTGCGGGATTTTTTTAGCGTCTGCGTTTTTACGACATGAAGCTTAGTAAGGCCGATCAAAAATATCGGAAAATCAAAAACAATGCCGACGCCGATCAAAAGAACCGTTGCAAATCCTAAATAATCGTTAATATCGATAAGCGGGCGAAGCGTGTCGGTTTGGAAATTCATGAGAAAACTTATTCCTGCCGGAATAATAAGGTAATATGCAAATGCGGCGCCCACTAAAAAAAGTGCATTTGAAATAACGATTGCGGGCAGAACAACCCGCCGCTCTGCTTTGTAAAGCCCGGGCGAAACAAACATCCACGACTGATAAAAAATAACGGGGGAACTTAAGAAGAGGCCGGCGAAGAAAGCGAGTTTTAACCGAATCATAAAAGCCGAGCCGGGTTCAAAAAAATAAAAATGGTCCACGTAATTCATGGCGGGGCGTGTAAGAAAATCGATGAGTGCTCCGGAAAGAAAATAGCCGACGACTGAACACGCACCGATAGCAATCAATGTGGAAATGAGACGCCTTCGAAGTTCTTCGAGGTGCTCAAGAACAGACATCTCAGATGATTTTTCGCGATTTTCACGCATGGGAACGGGCGAGTCTATTACGAGGGCTTATCTTTTTTGTCGGACGGATCGTCCCCGCTACGAAGCGCTTTCCGAAATTCTTTTATACCCTCTCCGAGCGCACGGCCGACCTCGGGAATTTTATTGGCACCGAAAAGAAGAAGCACAACCATAAAAATAACGATAAGCTCAAACGGACCCGGCATACCTAGAAGCAACATAATTTTTCCTTTCTTTGCTTAAACAGAGGGCAGTATAGCATCGTGTTTTGGCGGGGTCACGCCTGAATTGCGTATTCAGGCGCCCGCAGGCGAGAATTGGAATTCTCGTCCTGCTAGAAATATGGATTGGGAGAAGATTAAGCTTGGGCGAAAACTTCACGTTCGACGATACCGACGACTCCGTAAGCAACAGATTTGTCGCCGAATGCCGAAGGAATGATCTTGACGTTATTCACGGCTTCTTCGAGAGCCCAGGTTTTTACCGCGGATTTGACGGAATCCAACAGAACCGTACCGCAGGCTTCGATACCGCCGCCGATCACGACAACCTCGGGGTTCAAAAGATTAATAAGAAAGGCAATTTTCTTTCCGAGAGCATACCCGGCTTCTTCGGCAAGCTTAACCGCCTGGACATCGTTGGCTTTGACCGCTTCGACGATATGTTTCATATGAAGCTGGTCGGGTTTGCCGGCGGAAAGATCTTTTAATTTCGTAGGCGTACCGTTTTCTACGATCTTTCTCGCCTTACCGAGCATGCCAAGTTCCATTTCCCAGCGCCCGAGTTGTTCTTCCTGCGCGACAACATCTTTGGTGTGCGCCGGAAGCGCACTGTAAATCCCGAGCTCACCGGAAGCACCCGAAGCGCCGCGGTAAATTTCACCGTCGATTAATATTCCGCAGCCCACACCGGAAAACATGTAAACCATATGCCGCACTTCCCGGTCGAGACCGAGCCATTTTTCGCCGAGCACGGCAGCATTGGCATCGTTTTCAACGAAGCAAGGAATCTTA
>Ga0209515_10010725_pt1 | contig 10137 bp, 10 predicted proteins | sample Subgroupgradi54m_FD_187454 | JGI IMG/M metagenome (GOLD analysis project Ga0209515, IMG submission 187454) | Subsurface groundwater microbial communities from S. Glens Falls, New York, USA - GMW60B uncontaminated upgradient, 5.4 m (SPAdes)... ...
GCGCGCCGTGAGGCGCGGGTGGCCGTCGTCCGCGCTCTACCGGAGGCTGGACGGGGCGATCGCGGTGAGCCGCGAGATCGGGGAGCGCTGCCGGGAGATGGGGATTCCGTCGGAGCGACTCTGGACGATCGGCGGGGCGGTGGACCTCCAGCGCTTCACCCCTGAGGCCGATGGCGCCGCGGTCCGCCGCGAGTTCCAGCTGGGGGCGGCCCCCGTGGTGGGGTCGGTGGCGCGCCTGGCGCCCAACCGAGGCCATGAGCTCCTGATCCGTGGATTCGCCCGGCTCCTGGCGCGGCTTCCCAAGGCGCGCCTGCTCCTCGTCGGCAAAGGCGAGACGCGGCCCAGGCTCGAGGCCCTGGTGACGGATCTCGGGCTCCGGGAGCACATCGTCTTCACCGGGTACCGCGATCGCGATCTTCCCCAGGTGCTCGGCGCGATGGATTGCTTTGCGCTCATGGGTGCGGGATCCGACGAGTCCTGCCGCGCGGCGCTCGAGGCGATGGCCGCCGGCAGGCCGGTGGTCGCCCGCCGTGTGGGTGCGCTGCCGGAGACGATCGTGGACGGGGAGACCGGGATTCTTCTGGCCGATGATGATCCCGAGACGGTCGCCCGGGCGCTCGTCGAGCTCCTCGGCGACCCGGAGCGCGCGCGCCGCATGGGCAAAGAAGGTCGCCGGCACGCGGAGGCCGAATTCAACCCCGAGCGTCACGTCCGGCAGGTGGAGGAGGTGTACCTGGCTCTCCTGGGGCGACCTGCATGAGCGGGCTCCGGGTGCTTCACCTGATGAGCTGTGGCGGGTGGAGCTCCGACGCCTACTGGGCCGCCCGCGTGGCGGTCGAGCTGGAGCGGGCCGGCCACGAGCCGACCCTCTGCTGCCGCGCGGGGACCCAGGCGCGCGTCATCGAGCGGGCGCAGGAGCTCGGGGCGAGCCGTATCGAAACTCTCGCCCTCCGGAGCGGCTTCCGGCCGGGCGACGACCTGTCCGACGTGAGGCGACTCCGGCAGTGGCTGCCGCGCTTCGACGTGCTCCACGTCCACCGCGGCAAGGAACACTGGCTCGCGGCCCTGGCTAACCGGCTGTCCGAGGCGCCGCGTCCTCTGGTCCGTACCCGGCACATCGTCCAGGCGGTCCGGCCGCACGCCCTCAACCGCTGGCTCTACCGGAAGGCGACTGACCACGTGGTGACCGTGACGGAGGCCATCAGGCGCCAGTACCTCGCGTCGGGGCTGGTGCCCGCGGAGAGAGTGGTCGCCCTCCCGGGAGGCGTGGACGCCGAGCGATTTCACCCTGGCGTCAACGGCGGTGCGTTCCGCCGCTCGCTCAGGATTCCCGGCGACGCGCTGCTGGTCGGGCTCGTGGGCGGGCTTCGCGTGATGAAAGGCCACGGGGTCGTCCTCGAGGCGGCCGGCCTCCTGGCGCAGGATGGCACCCGACCCCACTTCCTCTTCATCGGCAAGGGGCGGCACGAGGAGAGCATCCGGCAGATGATCCGGGGCGCCGCGCTCGAAGGACAGGTGACCCTCGTGGGCTTCGTCCCGGACCTCGCGGCCGCCCTGTCGGCGCTGGACATCGCGCTCTACGTTCCGCTCGAGTCGGACGGCATGAGCCGGGTCTTGTTCGAATGCCTGGCCATGGGACGCCCGCTCGTGGCAAGCCGCGTCGGCGTCGTGCCGGAGATCCTCCTGGACGGTCAGCAGGCGCTCGTGGTCCCGGCGGGCGAGCCCGGGCTCGTGGCTCAAGCCATCCGGCGCCTGGCGGGCGATGCCGCGCTCAGGACCTCTCTCGGCCTCGCCGGGCGCCGCCTCGTCCTGGATCGCTTCTCCGGCGCCCGCGTGGCCGCGCGTCTGGCGGAGCTGTACACGGGCCTGGGGGCCCGGGACGCGGCGTGAAGATCTCGGTGCTCTGCTTCGACTGCTCGGACAACGCCGCGGGGCGGGCTGATCTCCTGGCGCGGCTCTTGCGCGCCGAGCACGACGTCGAGGTGGTAGGGCCCTGCTTCGACGGGGAGGTCTGGGCGCCCGTCGGGGACGGGCCGGTGAAGTACCGGACGCTCCGCGGGTCGCGATACCCGGGATTCCTCCGAAGGCTTCCCGCGCTGGTCAGGCTGGCCGACGGCGACGTCCTCTACGCCTCCAAGGCGCGGGCGACAAGTTACGGCCTGGGACTGCTCGCGCGCCTGACCCGGCGGCGCCCGCTCCTGCTGGACATTGACGACTGGGAGGTCGGGTTCTTCCATCGGTCGGGGCTCTGGGGGCGGATCGGGCGCTCGTTCAACATCGGGAACCCCAACGGGCTTCCGTGGACGTGGCTCATGGAGCGCCTCGCCGGCCGGGCCCAGGCGATCACGGTGGCCTCGAGGTTCCTCGAACAGCGCTTCGGCGGCACGCTGATCACTCACGTCCGCGATACGGACGAATGGAGCCCCGAGCGGCACAGCCCGGGGCCCGGGCGGTCGCGTTTGGGCCTCCGGGACGAACGGGTCGTCATGTTTCTCGGCACGCCGCGCGAGCACAAGGGAATTGACGACCTCGCCGAGGCCGTCCGCCTCCTGCGACGACCCGACGTGGTGCTCGCCGTGGTGGGGTGCAACCTCGAGAGTCCCATCGGCCGCCGCCTCTCGGGGCTCGGGCGGAGCGTGAGACTGGTTCCTCCGATTCCCTTCGGCGAGGTGCCGCTCTATCTCGCCGCGGCCGACGTGGTGGCGATCCCGCAGCGCTCGGGGCCCGACACCGCCGGCCAGATGCCGGCCAAGGTCTTCGACGCCATGGCCTTGGCCCGCCCCATCGTGGCGACGCGGGTCTCGATGATCCCGGAGGCCCTGGAAGGCTCTGGGCTCGTGGTCGAGCCCGGGGACCCGGCCGGGCTCGCCCGGGGCCTGGCCCGCCTCCTCGACGACCCCGCCGAGGCCGCGGCCCTCGGGCGGAAAGCCCGTGAGCGCTGCGTGGCGCGCTACAGTTACGCCGCCGCCCGCCCCATCCTGTTCCGCCTGATCGAAGAAGTCACCGCGCGAGCTCGAGCCAGCCGGTAACGAAGGCAGAGAAGAGAGGAGACACGATCGTGGAGCTTGAATTCTTGATAGTCCCCGGCGCCCCGCCCCCTCCCCCCACGGCCGCATACAGTCACGCCGTGCGCGCGGGCGACTTCCTGTTCGTCACGGGACAACTCGGCGCCGATCCCCAAACCGGCGCCATCGTGCCCGGGGGGACGGTCGCCGAGACCCACCAGGCGATGCGGAATCTCCAGGCCGTGCTTCGGGGAGCGGGGACGAGCCTCGACGGGGCGGTCATGGCGCGCATCTACCTCGTCAACTTCGCCGACTACCCGGCGATGAACGCCGCCTACGCGAGCTACTTCAAGCCTAGCCGCCTGCCGGCCCGGACGACGGTAGGGGTCATCGCGCTCGCGATGGGCGCGCTCGTCGAGATCGATCTGATCGTCCGCCTCAGGCGGTGATGCCAGAGGTCCCCGGATCGTGAAGCTGGCGATCATCTGCCGGCCGTTCGTGTTCCACGGCGGCATCGAGACGGCGACGGCGGGCCTCGTCACACAATTCGTCCGCCAGGGGCACGAGGTCCACCTCTTCTCGACGGCGGGCCAGCAGGAAATGCCGGGGGTGAGGCTCCACCGTCTCAAGGTGCTCGCGGTCCCCTCGCTCGCGCGGATCCTGTCGTTCGCGCTGGCCGCGCGGGCGGCGCTCTCGCACGCATCCTTCGACGTCGTCCAGAGCCACGAGCGCACGCTCGGGCAGGACGTCTACCGGGCGGGGGAGGGGTGTCACCGAGCCTACCTCGAGGTCAAGGCCCGGCGGCTCGGGCCGCTCGGGCGAGTCGCCCTCCGGGCCAACCCCTCGCACCGCGCGCTGCTCTGCCTCGAGCGGAGGATCTTCTCTCCGGCTGGGACTCCGCGGATCGTGGCGATCTCCCGGCTCGGCAAGGCCGAGATCCATCACCTCTACGGGCTCCCCGATTCCCGGGTGACCGTCGTCTACAACGGGGTGGACCAGACCCGCTTCCACCCGGCCAATCGAGAGATCTACCGCGCCGAAACGCGAGAAGCCCTCGGCCTCGGGCAGGCCGCCTGGGTGGTGCTGTTCGTGGGCTCCGGCTTCGAGCGCAAAGGCCTCGGGCCGCTCGTCGAAGGCCTGGCGCTCGCCAGGGACGGGGAAAGCCGTCTCGTCGTCGTGGGCAAAGGGGATAGGACTCCCTACCGGAGGCTGGCGGGCCGCCTTGGCGTAGCGGACCAGGTCGTGTGGCTCGCACCGCGCCCGGACGTGGAGCGGTTGTACGCGGCGGCGGACGCCGTGGCGCTCCCGGCGCTCTACGAGCCGTTCGGCAACGTCCACCTGGAGGCGCTGGCCTCGGGGTTGCCGGTCCTGGCTTCGTCCCGGGCCGGAGGGGCAGAGGTCGTGAGCCACGGGAAGAACGGCTGGATCCTCGACGACCCCGAGAACGCGCGGGAAATCCGGGAGGGCCTCGAAGGACTCCGCCAGGCGGGCGACCGCTGGCGCGACACCGCCCGAGCCGCGGCGCTGCCATTCACCTACGAAGGCCAGGTGCGGTCGCTCCTCGGGGTTTTCCGGTCGCTTCGCCCGCGCTGAAACGGGATTTCTCATTGAAAATTCAGGCCGTTCGGATTACACTGCCCCACGATGCCAGGCGAGCCGGCCGTCTTCATCGACCGTGACGGGACCCTGAGCGAGGAGATCGGCTACGTCAATCATCCCCGGCGTCTGCGCCTCCTCCCCCGGAGCGCCGAGGCCATCCGCCGCCTCAACCGGTCGGGGCTCAAAGCCGTGATGGTGACGAACCAGAGCGGGGTCGCCCGGGGCTACTTCAGCGAGGAGGTCCTCCACGCCGTGAACGAGGCGCTCGTGAGCCAGCTCAAGACGGAGGGCGCCTACTTGGACGGCCTCTACGTCTGCGTCCATCACCCGACCGAGGGTGAGCCTCCGTACCGCGCTTCCTGCGACTGCCGGAAGCCCGAGCCGGGCCTCCTCCGGCGCGCCGCCGGGGACCTCGGGCTCGACCTCTCCCGCTCGTGGGTCGTGGGCGATAAGATCTCGGACGTGCTGACCGGCCGGCGCGTCGGGGCCGGCGCGATCCTGGTGCTCACGGGCTACGGGCTCGGCGAGTGGGAATATCGGCGGTCGCGCTGGCCGACCCAGCCGGATCACGTGGCCGGCGACCTCCTGGACGCCGTGGAGTGGATCCTGGCCCGGAGGGAGCGGTGATGTTTCCGGCGCAGCGCCTGCGGGCTTTCGTGGATCGGTTCGGCGGGAAAACGGTCCTGGTCGTCGGCGACCTGATCGCCGACGAGTACATCTACGGGAAGCCCTCGCGCATCTCCCGTGAGGCGCCGGTCCTCATCCTCCGCTTTTCCTCCCGCGAGGTCAGGCTCGGCGGCGCCGCCAATGCGTCCCACAACGTCCACGCCCTCGGGGCGCGCGTGCTGCCGGTGGGCGTCGTCGGCTGGGACCCGGTCGGCGAGGAGGTGCTCGCTCTCTGCCGATCCCTGGGGATTCCCACCGACGGCATCGTCAGGACCGGCGAGCGCCCCACGCCGGTGAAGACTCGGATCATGGCGGGCGGGTACCGTTCGACCCGCCAGCAGGTCGTGCGGGTGGATCGCGAGCCGGCACCGACCCTCGACCCCGCGACGGAGGCGGCGCTGATCGAGCGGGTCGCCGCCCTGGGGCCGTCGGCGGACGCGATCCTCCTCTCCGACTACGGCTACGGCCTCCTGACCCCGGCGCTCGTCGAGCAGGTCATGGACGTCTCGCGCAGGAGCGGAGGGCTCGTGACGGCCGACAGCCGCTACGATCTGCTTCGCTTCCGCGGGGTCACGGCGGCGACGCCCAACGAGCCCGAGGTCGAGGAACTGGTGGGCGGCCCGCTGGACGACGAGCCCGCGCTCGAGAAGGCCGGCCGCCAGCTCGTGGAGCGCCTGGATTGCCGCTACCTGCTCGTGACGCGGGGGAGCCGGGGGATGGCCGTGTTCGAGCGGGAGGGGCCGGCCACCTTTCTGCCGATTTACGGGAGCGACGAGATCGCCGACGTCACCGGGGCCGGGGACACCGTGATCAGCACCTTCACGCTCGCCCTGGCAGCCGGCACGCCTCCCGTCGAGGCGGCGTGGCTCGCGAACGTGGCGGGCGGCCTCGTGGTCATGAAGCGGGGAACCGCCCCGATCGTCCGCGCCGAGCTCCTCCAGGCCCTCGCGAGCGATGGCACGCCGCGTGAGTCTTGAGGACGCGGCCCTGATCGCGGGGAAGCTCAGCCGAGAGGGAAAACGTCTCGTCCTCGCCAACGGCTGCTTCGATCTTCTCCACGTCGGGCACGTCCGTTACCTCGAGGGGGCGCGCCGCCTCGGGGACGCCCTTCTGGTCGCGGTGAATTCCGATGCCTCGGTCAGGCGGCTCAAGGGGCCCGGCCGGCCCATCATGCCGGAGGGCGAGCGGGCCGAGATCCTGGGGGCGCTCTCGTGCGTGGACTACGTGCTGATCTTCGCCGACGACACGGCGGACACCCTCGTCGCCCGCCTCCGCCCTGCGGTGCACGCCAAGGGCACCGACTACACGGAGGAGAGCGTGCCGGAGCGTGAGTCGGTCCTGGCCCACGGCGGCCGCGTCGCCATCGCCGGCGATCCGAAGAGCCACTCCACCCGAGATGTGATCCAGACCATCGTCCGGGCGTTCGGCAAGCAGGGATGAAGATCGCCATCGTCAAACTCTCCTCGCTGGGCGATGTCCTGCACGCGCTGCCGGTCGCCCACGCCCTCCGTCGCCACTTCCCCCAGGCGCACCTCACCTGGATCGTCGAGGCCCGGGAGTCCGCCGTCCTGAACGGTCACCCGGCGCTCGACGCCGTGGAACCGGTGGACACCCGCCTCTGGCGGCGGCTCGTCTGGCGCCCGGCCGGGGTGCCTGAGGTCGCGCGGAAGCTCGGGCGGCTGACCGAGCGCATCCGCCGCGCCCGCTTCGACGTCGCCATTGACCTTCAGGGGCTCATGAAGAGCGGCCTCCTTACGGCGTTCACCGGAGCGCCCGTTCGCATCGGCTTCGCCCTCCGTTACTGCTGGGAGCCACTCAACGTGCTCTTCACGAACCGCCGTGTGGCGCCGCCGCCGGCCGCGGTGCACGTCGTGGACCAATGCCTGTCGCTCCTAGAGCCGCTCGGGGTGAAGCCCGCCGCGCCCGTCTGGGAACTGCCCTCGAATCCGGAGGCCGAGAGGCGGATCGACGAGTTCCTCGCGGAGCAGGGCGTCAAGCCGCACGACCGCCTGGTCACGCTCAATCCGGGGGCCGGGCATCCGGAAAAGCGGTGGCCGCTCGCGCGCTTTGGACGGCTGGCCGAGCGCCTGGCCGTCGAGGCCGGGGCGCGGGTGCTGCTCGTGTGGGGCCCTGACGAGGAGACGATGGCCCGGGGCATCGCCGCCGGGATGACCTCCCGGCCGCTCCTGGCGCCGGCGACGACGATTCCCGAGTTGTCCGCCCTCCTGCGCCGTGCATCCCTCATGGTGGCCGGGGACACAGGGCCGCTGCACCTGGCGGCGGCGCTCGGCGTCCCATGCGTCGGCCTCTACGGGCCGACCCGCGCCCTCCGCAACGGCCCGTACGGCGCCCGGTGCCGCGGCCTTCAGAGCCCGAACGGGACGCTCGCGGCGATCACCCCGGACGAGGTGTTCGGGACCGCGCTGGAGCTCCTCGAATGACTCGGCTCTCCGTGGCGGTCATCACCTGGAACGAGGAGGAGCGGCTCCGCGCCTGCCTGGAGAGCGTGGCCTGGGCGGACGAGATCGTCCTCGTGGACGCCGAGTCCACCGACAAAACGGTGCAGGTGGCGCGCGACTTCACCGATCGCATCTGGGTCCGGCCGTGGCCGGGCTTCGCGGGGCAGAAGAACTTCGCGCTGGAGCAGGCCGCCGGCGACTGGGTGCTCTCGCTGGACGCCGATGAGCAGGTCCCGGCGGAGCTCCGGCGGGAAATCGAAGCCGTGCTCGCGCGGGGCGGCCCGGCCGACGGCTATCAGATCGCCCGGAAGAATTTCTTCTGGGGCGCCTGGGTCCGTCACGGCCGGCTCTACCCCGACTACCAGCGTCGCCTCTTCCGGCGTGGCCGGGGGCGGTTCGTGGAACGGGCGGTCCACGAGTCCGTCGAGATCCGGGGGTCGGTGGGCCGGCTCGAGTCCCCGCTCCTCCACCATTCGTACCGGAGCCTGGAGGAGTTCCTCCAGCGGTCGAACCGCTACTCGATGCTGGCCGCCCAGGAGTGGCTCCAGAGCGGGCGCACCGTCCGCGCGACGGACCTGGCCCTGCGCCCGATGGGGCGCTTTCTCTCGATGTACCTCCTCCACCTGGGCTTTCTCGACGGCTGGCGGGGGTTTCTCCTGGCCGCGCTCTACGCGCACTACGTCTTCCTCAGGACGGCCAAGGCCTGGGAGTCGCGCCGCCATGCGTGAGCGGGTCCTCTCGGGGATGCGCCCCACGGGCAAGCTGCACCTGGGCAATTACCTGGGTGCCTTGGACAACTGGGTCGGGCTCCAGGCGGATTACGACTGCTTCTACTTCATCGCCAACTGGCACGCGCTCACGAGCGACCTTTCCCACGCGGCGGAGATCCCGGACAACACGGTCGAGATGCTGGCGGACTGGCTCGGCGCCGGCCTCAATCCCGAGCGCTCGACCCTCTTCGTGCAGTCGCTGGTGCCCGAGCACGCCGAGCTCCACCTCCTGTTCTCCATGATCGTCCCCGTGTCCTGGCTTGAGCGTGTGCCGACCTACAAGGAGATGATCGAGCAGCTCGGGCTCGAGTCGCCCTCCTACGGGCTCCTGGGCTACCCGCTCCTCCAGGCGGCGGACATTCTCATGTACAAGCCGCGGTACGTCCCGGTGGGGGTGGACCAGCTCCCGCACATCGAGCTGACCCGGGAGGTCGCCCGCCGGTTCAACCACGCCTTCGCGCCCATCTTTCCCGAGCCCGACGCCAAGCTCACCCTGATCCCGAAGGTCCCCGGGACCGACGGGAGAAAAATGTCCAAGAGCTACGGCAACGCCATCTACCTCTCGGACCCGCCGGAGGTGCTCACCCCCAAGATCAAGACGATGATAACCGACCCCGCCCGGAAGCGGCGGAGCGACCCCGGCAACCCGGCGGTCTGCCCGGTCTTCGACCTCCACAAGATCTTCACTCCGGAGGGGCCGCGCGAGGCGTGCGCGGCCGGGTGCCGCAGCGCGGGGATCGGCTGTCTCGACTGCAAGGGCGTGCTCCTCGAGCACCTCCTCCCCCGGCTCGGGGCGATCAGGGAGCGACGGCAGAAGTTCATCGAAAAACCAAAGGAAATCGTTGAGATCCTGACCGAAGGCTCAAAGAAAGCTCGAAGCGTCGCCCGGGCCACGATGGAAGAGGTCCGCCGGGCGGTGGGGATGGATCTATGAGCCTGACCGGAGAGTCGCCCCTGACCGTGAGGGTCGAGACGTTCGAGGGCCCTCTGGATCTGCTCCTCCACCTCTGCCGGACCAACGAGATGGACTTGAGCCAGCTGCCGATCCGGACGATCACCGACCAGTATCTGGCCCACCTCGAGTCCATCCAGTTTCGGGATCTCGAGACGGCGGGCGCCTTCATGGTGCTCGCGGCCACCCTCATCTATCTCAAGTCCAAGCTCCTCCTGCCCCCGGACGAGAGCCAGGACGAAGCCCTGGACGAGGAGGGCCTGCTGCTCCGCGAGGAGCTGGAGGTGCGCCTCAGGGAGTATGCGCGGGTCAAGGCCCTCGGCCTCTGGCTCGCCGATCGCGAGGCCGAGCAGACGCTCCTCTTCGGCCGCGCGTGGAGCGAGCTGCCGTCGGCCGACGAGATCCCCCTCGAAGACCTGAGTGTCCATCTTTTGGACCGGGCGTACCGGCGCGTGCTCGATGAGGCCAGCCGCCAGGTGGCGCGGGAGGTGGAGCCGAACCCGCTCTCCGTGCTGGAGCGCATGGGAGAGATGCTCTCTCTCCTCCGCCACACCTGGTCGCTCCTCTTCTCGTCCCTGGTCGGCAGCGCGCGCGCGCGCTCGGAGCTGGTCGTCACGCTTCTGGCGCTGCTCGAGCTCGTCCGGCTCGGGCAGGTCCGGGCCCGGCAGGGCGAGCTGTTCGGCGAG
>Ga0209515_10010726_pt1 | contig 10137 bp, 10 predicted proteins | sample Subgroupgradi54m_FD_187454 | JGI IMG/M metagenome (GOLD analysis project Ga0209515, IMG submission 187454) | Subsurface groundwater microbial communities from S. Glens Falls, New York, USA - GMW60B uncontaminated upgradient, 5.4 m (SPAdes)... ...
TTGGCAGCGCTCAACAGATTGTTGATCACCGAGAGGAGGTCATCCGCCGAGGACCGGCCCAGCTTCAGATCGACCTGCTGCTGCACGGTCAGCCGCGTGTCCAAGACGAGCTCGATCATCCCGATCAGGCCGCTCAGAGACGCGCGGAGCTCTTCGTCCATCGCAAGGAGGAGCTGGGGGCTGAGGCCGGCCGGACGCGGGTCAGGCATGCCCCTCGGCCTGAGGTTCGAGGGGGAGGGTGAACGAGAACGTGGCGCCGTGGCCCAGACTGGACGTCGCCCAGACGCGCCCGCCGTGGCGCTCGACGATCTTCTTGCAAATCGCCAGGCCGATGCCGGTGCCCGGATACGCATCGCTCGTGTGGAGGCGCTGGAAGACGACAAAGATGCGGTCGGCGTATGGTTGGTCGAAGCCGATCCCGTCGTCCGTGACTTGGAAGCGCCACACGGCCTCTTCGCGCGTGGCCGAGATCGCGATGTGCGGGGGGGCGGAGGGCTGGCGGAACTTGATGGCGTTGCCGATAAGATTTTGGAAGAGCTGCATCAGCTGGAGCTCGTCGGCCGTCACCGTGGGCAGTGGGCCGCGAGTGATCACGGCCCCGCTCTCCTCAATCGCCATCCGCAGGTTCGTCAGCACCTGCGCGAGCACCGCATCGCAGCTGGTGGGCACGAAGGGCTTGCCTTTGGTCCCCACCCGCGAGTAGTGCAACAGGTCGGCGATCAGCCGCTGCATCCGGATGGCCCCCTCCACGGCGAACGTGATGAACGCGTCGGCGTCCGGGTCCAGCTTCCCCTGGTAGCGGCGGGCGAGCAGCTGCGTGTAGCTGGCCACCATGCGCAACGGCTCCTGCAGGTCATGCGACGCGATGTAGGCGAACTGCTCGAGCTCGGCATTGGAGCGCGCCAGCTCCGCGGCGTGTCGCTGAATCGCCTCCTCGGCGCGCTTGAGCTCGCTGATGTCGCTGGCCACGCAGACGACCCCCGGCGCCTCAGCCTGGGTGTCCCGCATGACGGCGGCCGAGAACAACACCGGCACCCGTCGCCCGTCTTTCGCAACGTACGTCTTCTCCGCGTGGCTGATGTCCCACGGCTCCGGCGCGCCGGTGAGGGTGGAGGGAGGCAGAGGACACGCCCCTTCAGGGAAGATCGTGGCAAGCGGCCGCCCAATCAATTCCAGCTCCTCATAGCCCAGGAGGGCGCAGGCCGCGCGGTTCACCGTCCGGATCAGCGCCTCGGAGTCCACGACGATCAGCGTTTCGATCATGCTGCCGACGATATTCTCGACGTACGCTTTCTCGACCAGCTCGGCCCGCTGGTGCTTGAGGTCCGTGATCATCTGGTTGACCGTCGTGGCCAACATCCCGACTTCGTCTTTCGCGCGGTGCTCGACGCGACCCTCGAAGTCGCCCTTGGCGACGCGGCGGGCCACGTCGGCAACCTGGAGGATGGGACCGGTCATCCGCCGCGCCAGCACGAGGGAGAGTAGGATGGCGCCTCCCGCCGCGATGACACCCACTCCCAACATCATGACTTTCAACTGCTCGATGGGGGCGAAGGCCGTTTGCACATCCTGGGTCACGAGTGCCACCCATCCGAGTGCTGGGAAATCGAGGTAGCCGCGCGAGGAATCGTAGCCGATGAGGGCCGTGGTCCCGCGATCATCCGGTTCGACGAGGTAACCGGATTGTTCGCGGCTCGCGCGCTTCGCCGCCTCGAGGCCGTGCTCCAGGAGGTTCTTGCGGAAAATCGCCTCCTGCTCCGCAGCCGGTGCGGCGATGATGAGGCCATCTTTCCGCGTGAGGATCCGCCGATCGCGCACACCGTCAGCGCCCCAGGGGGTGCTCTGGATCATGGTCACGAGCGCGCTCGCATCCCACTTGGCGCAGAGGACGCCGATGATCTTGTCCGCCTCAAACTGCGCGTGAATGGGAAACGCGAAGGTCACCACCCATGTGTTCTGCACCGGATCGAGGTGGACATCCTGGATAAAGGGGTGTCCGCGGAGAGCCTCCTGAAAGAAGCGCTCCTCGGGAAACGTACGGCCGATGAGTTCGAGGGGGCTCGCCGCGACCACCTCGCCCTCCCGGGTGAGGACAAACAAGCTCGCCAGATCACGGTACTCCGTGCTGAGGCGAATGAGAAACGTCGAGAGGGTGTTGTCGACGTCTCGGGTCAGCACCTGATCCATCAGCTCCAAATCGGCCCAACTCCTCACGTTCTGATGGATGGCGTAGAGTCCCCGGTCGACCTTATCGATGGCCTCGTGGGCAATCCGCTGGAAGGATGACCCGAGGCTGCGTCGAATCGTCTCTTCGCCTCGACTGTAGGCCAGCCACCCAACCACCGCCAGCGGCGTCAGCGAGAGCGCGAGGAAAATGAGGACCGCTTTCACGCGGATTGGCATCGTGGACAGCTCACCATCGTCCTAGTGCCGTTCCAACTATCTCCACCAACCGGTGACATGGTTGCCACGCGATGTGAAATGTGCCATCCGGGGCATGGCAGCGTTCGGCCGTAATAGTTGGAACGGCACGAGGCGACAGGTCGGCGCTGCGACACGATATCAAATATTATGCAATGCTGTTACGTATTCAGGGAGTATACCATATCATCCCTCCCAGCATCGGGAAGGCTGAGACAGATATCGCGGCAGGTGCTTCAAGAAGCGTGAACGAAGGAGCTGAGAATCTTTCATATTCAAATGGAGATCCGGTCACACGGTCGTGTCTTATTTTCGCTGATTTCACAGATTGGGAATTGATGTCGCAGATAGGTCTATCGGCGACATCATCTCACCATCGGCGTCATCACTCCAGATTCAGACACCATCGCTCACACCAGTCCGTTGACAGCTCCCCCGGTTATCGATAACATGGGTTGACAATTTCATGATTGAGAGACACGAACACAAGAGGCGGCATGACCTTGCGGGGGGGGGTGGGCGGATGGAGAAGGAACGGCTCTGGCTCGTGGGCGTGACGGTGTTCCTGCTGAGTGCGCCAAGCGCCGTGTGGGGGGACGAGCTCTCTGAGTTGAAAGCCCAGATCGCGCAGATCCAGCAGGAAAATCAGGCCTTACGTCAACAGGTTGGAACACTCTTACCACGGATTGAGGCCCTCGAAAAACCGGGCGCGCGCGCCGTCGCTCGCGGCGCTGAGACCGCGCCCGCTCAAGAGACGCCGCGAGAACCTGCCCTGGAGAGAGAACTGGGCCCCCCCTCGTTTATCCACGTCCCGCACCTCAATGTCCGAGGCTTTGCGGATACCCAATTCAATGCCAAGTGGACGGATAGCGAGCAGAGCAATACCTTCGCCGAGGGAGCGGTGGATTTTTACGCCACCTCTGAGGTAACCGATCAAGTCAGCGCGTTGGTGGAGGCCGACTTCAATTCTGATACGGAGAACGCCGTGACCTACCGTCTGGAGCGGGCGCTGGTGAAATACGCCTTCTCCGATCTCTTGAATGTCACGATGGGACGGATGCACGTGCCGGTCGGCTACTGGTGGCCGGCCACGCATCATGGGAACTGGTTGCAGACGACGATCAATCGGCCTGACATCGCGCTGTCTGAGGGGGAGAACGGCGCCTTTATTCCGGTCCATCAAATCGGCATCAACCTCTCCGGGGTGAAGGAGTTCACTGGCGTGGATGTCGCCTACGATGCGGGGGTGTTCAACGGGAGAGGCCGGACCGTGACCGAGGTGCAGCACGTCAAAGACAAGAATGACGGGAAAGCGGTCAATCTCCGTGTGAGCCTGCACCCGCAGGCGATCGAAGGCCTGACGGTCGGCGGCAACGTGTGGTTCGATGAGATCCCCTCGAATCCGCCGACCGCCGCCAGGCGGGAAGCCATCAACGAGCTGATCCTTGGAGAATACGCCACGTATTTCCACGACAAGGTGGAGCTGATCGGTGAGCTGCTCAATATCTACCACGATGATAAGACCTCTGGGGAGGAGTTCGATACGGTCGGGCTGTATCTCCAGGGGGGATACCGGATCGAGAAATGGATGCCGTACTATCGATTCGACTACATCGACGTCGCCAATAGCGACCCCTTTTACACCACGCCTCGGAATCTGGATCGGCTGCGGCACACTTTAGGGATCCGGTGGGATTTCCTTCCGTGGAACGCGGTGAAAGTGGAGTATAGCCGGCTCAACGTGGACCAAGGGGACGACGAGCAAGCGCTGCAGGCGAATTGGTCATTCGCGTTTTGACCCAGAGGGAGCTGCCGTGATGAGAACACGACTCGTGATGGTCCTCGCGCTGCTCTTGAGTCCATCGCCATGGGGAGTCGCCGCTGCGGGAGAAGTGGCGATCGTGGTCAGTCGGGACAACCCCGTGACCGATCTCGCGTTGAAAGAGCTCGTGAAAATCTTCAGGCAGGAAAAACAGTTCTGGGCGGCTGGAAAAAAAATCTACCTCGTGATGCAAGAAACGGGAACGCCTGAGAAGACCCTCGTCATGAAGAACATTTTCCAGATGGCAGACGAGGAGCTCAAGAAATATTGGCTCGAGAAGGTGTTCAAGCAAGAGATCGCGTCATTTCCCACCACGTTCAGCTCGAATGAAGCCGTGACGCGGTTTGTCAGCCAGGTCTCCAATGCCATCGGGTTTATCGACGCCTCGGTCATCGACGACCGGGTCAAGGTGTTGCGTATCGATGGGAAGCTGCCCGGCGAACGCGGGTACGCCTTGGCCCACGACGTGGAGTAACGGTTCGTTATCCCTCAAAGCGCTCGCCGTCTTTCACAACCCTCCCGGCGTGTGGCTCCTCTGCCGCTCCAAGACCGTGGTGGTCAGTAGCTGGTCCCGGAAAAGCCGCAGGCCTTCGGTCATCTGATTGACGGCCACGGCCAGCTGACCGCTCTCGCCTCCGGCCGGCACCTGGCTGGGCACCAGCCGCCCCTGCCCGATGGCTTCCCCCCCCAAGCGTATCCCCAGTCCGCCGAAGAGCAGGACAAGGATCGACACGACCGCGTTGGTCCGGATGCTGTGGAGGAAGGTCACGGTGACAGGTCCCGCATGATGCGGGGGAGAGGGCGGACAGCGCTCGGCCTCTCAGTCGTCAGAGAGAGGCGGCCCACCGGAGAAATCGGACGAGGGGACCGCGGTGGGTGACCACGAATCGAGCAAACTGGCCGCAGGTCATCTCGTCGGCGTGGAGCAGACGTCCGTCGTCGCCGAGGATGCCGTACGTCTCCAGGCGCCAGCGCAGGAGCGGCGAGCGCCAAGGGGTGAGCACATGGGGCCAGCTCAGGCGAAGGGCGACGCAGGCCATGCGGAACCACACCATCAGCAACGGGAGACTGGAGGCGGGAAGCTAGAAGCTGGAACAACCGTACCGGACAACCGGCTTGGCTGGTTCCAGCCTCCAGCCTCCAGCCTCCAGCCTCCAGCTTCGATTGATTATCACCCTGCCAGTTGCCGGACGGCCGCGAGGGCGGCGTCGTAGTTCGGGTGCGAGGTGACTTCGGGCACGTACTCGGCGTAGCGCACGGTCCCGGCGCCGTCCACGACGAAGATGGCCCGGGTCAGAAGCCGCAGCTCCTGGATGAGCGTCCCATACGCGGTCCCGAAGGATGCGCCCCGATGGTCCGAGAGCGTCTTGATGCGGTCGACGCCGGCAGCTCCGCACCAGCGCCGCTGGGCGAAGGGCAGGTCCATGCTGATGTTGAGCGCGACGACGTTGGGCAGCTTGGCCGCCTCCTCATTGAACCGCTTCGCCTGGGCGTCGCACACCGAGGTGTCGAGCGAGTGGACCACGCTGATCAGGACGGGCTTGCCTGTGAAGCTCGACAGGGTGACGGTCGACATGTCGGTCGCCAGGGCTTGGAAATCCGGCGCCTTCGTGCCGGGTTTCAGCTCCGGACCGACGAGCGTCATCGGGCTGCCTTTGAGCGTGACGGCGTCCTTGCGGATCTGGGCAGGCGTGGACACGGTCGCGGTAGCCATGGGGGAACCCTCCTTGGTGGCTGTTGTAAGGAGTTCATCGTATCGGAAACGACGGCGATGGTCAATGGCGCCGTCAGGCAATTGGCGCTTGACGGTGCCGTTGTCTGGCGGCTAGAGTGAACCTGCGACCATGCCACTCACGCTCCTCCTCCACGGCAAGCATGGCGGGCCCGGGGTGACCTATGAACCACTCGGGCCCTGGCTCGTGCCGTGGCGGCTCCGCCCGGACGGGATGCGCGACGACTACGCCGCCCTGCGAGGCGGTACCGGCCTCGTGGACTATTCAACCCAGGCACTGCTCGAATGCCGGGGGGCCGACCGGACCGGCTTCCTCCAGCGGCTGCTCACGAACGACGTCGCCTCCCTCGCGCCCGGCGCGGGCTGCCGGGCCGCCCTGCTCACCCCCACCGCGAAGCTGGTCGCCGATCTGCTGGTGTTGGCGGAGGCCGACGCGCACTGGCTCCTCTGCGACCTGCCGCAGGCCGGGGTCGTCGCCGCGACGCTCGAGCGGTACCGGTTTACCGAGCGGGTCACGCTGACGTTCCACGAGCGGCGCCTGGCGGTCCTCGCGCTCGAGGGGCCGCGGGCGATGGAGCGACTCACGGCACTGACCGGATCCCCTCTGGCCCTTCATCGCACGGGCGACCACACGACCGCCACGCTCGACGGCGTCTCCGTCCGGCTCATCCGCCGCAGCCTCACGGGAGGGGTCGGCGCGTGGTGCGTCTTCGAGGCCGAGCAGCTGGAGAGCGTGTGGGCCCTCCTGGGCGAGCGGGGACAACCGCGTGGGGTGCGGCCGGTCGGATGGGAAGCGCTCAACGCCGCCCGCATCGAATCCGGAGAGCCGTGGGTCGGCGTGGACATGGACGAGACCGTCCTGCTGCCGGAAACCGGCCTGGACACGGTGCTGGCGAGCGACGCGAAGGGCTGTTACGTCGGGCAGGAGATCGTCGCGCGGATGCGGACGTACGGCTCCGCGAGCAAGCGGCTGATGGGGCTCATGCTCGAGGGCGAGGCCCAAGCACAGCCGGGCGACCGGATCACCACACACGGCGAGGAGGCGGGCTGGATCACGAGCGCATGCGACTCGCCGGCGCTGGGACGCCCGATCGCGATGGGCTACGTGAAGCGGGGCGCGTATGAAGCGGGCAGGCGCGTGGAGGTGGTGCACAATGGCGCGCGCCTGCGAGCGATCGTAACCGCGCTTCCATTCGTGCGGGCGTCGTCATCACACGCGTCCACCGTCAACCGTCCACCGTCCACCATCGCGTGACCCTGTGATGCGCCGTCTGTCGGTGGACGGTTGACCGTGGACGGTGGATGAGTTCAGTCCTGCCAGTAGCGGACGAACTCCTGCAGGTGGGTGAGCGTGGAGAGATCCGGCATCCGGTCAAGGAAGACCTTGCCGGCGAGATGGTCGCACTCGTGCTGGATGACGCGGGCGAAGAAGCTGCGGGCGTGGAACTTCACCTTCTCGCCCTGGCGGTTGTACGCTTCGATCTCGAGCGACTCCGCGCGCGGCACCCGGCCCCGAATATCGTTGACGCTCAGGCAACCCTCCCAATCCGTGAGCGGCTTTTTGGAGGCCTGGAGGATCTTCGGGTTGATGAGCACCGTCAGGGGAATCGGCCCCTCCCCGGGATAGCGGCGGTTCTCCTTCACCTCGATGACGGCGAGTTGCGCCGAGACGTGCACCTGGGGTGCCGCCAGCCCGACGCCGTCGTACTCGCGCATCGTCTCAATCATGTCGTCGATGAACTGCTGGAGCTTGGGCGAGGGGATGGTTTCTTTCGGCACCGCCTGCGACGGCGTGCGGATGACCGGGTGGCCCAAGCGCGCAACCTTCAAGATGGCCATCTCAGGACGGCGCCAGGAGACCGGTCATTCGCTTAGCCGCGTACCAGTGGCGCATCTTCCGGATGCCGCTTGAGATAGGCGCCGGAGATGTACGGGCAGGTGGGCTTGACGGTGAGCCGGTTCGCCTTGGCGTACTCGAATCCGGCGCCCACGACCCGCTCTGCAATGCCCCGACCGCGGAACGCCTCAGGCACAACGGTGTGGTAGAAATCCAGTTCCGTGCCGCTCGTGCGGTACGCGAGGAACGCTGCGTGGCCTTCCAGCTGCACCACGAAGCGATGGGCGGCCTCGTCATGCTTCACCATGATGTCGCCGGTCATGACGCGCTATTATAGCGGAGCAACCTCCGCAAATGCAAAAGTCAAAAGGCAACACTCAACACGACAGTTCAACAGTGACACGTGTGGCCTGTGCCATGGTGCGTTTGACTGTGGACTGTTACGTGTTGCCTGTACACTGTTCTTGTAGCTTCCATGGACCCCATCGCTCAGCTGCTTGACCTCATCGTGGACGCCCCGCCCACCGATCAGGCGGCCATGCGCCGGCTCAAGGTCCGGGTTGCCCGGGAAACCGGTTCCCCGTTCGTGCGCAACGAGGCGCTCATTGCCCGCTACCGGTACCTCGTGGCGCGCGGGATGCGGGACCGCGACGGGCGGCTGGAGCGCGCATTGACGCTCAACGCCATCCGATCCGAATCCGGTGTCGCGACCGTCACCGTCATCACCAAGCCCTACGCCTGCCCAGGTCGGTGCGTCTACTGCCCGACGGAAGCGCGCGCGCCCAAGAGCTACCTGACGAACGAGCCGGCGGTGCGCCGGGCGCTGCGCCACGACTACGATCCCTACGCGCAGGTCGCGGCCCGCCTCGAGGCGCTCGACCAGACCGGCCACCCCACCGACAAGATCGAGCTCATCATCAAGGGCGGCACCTGGTCGTTCTACCCCGAGGCGTATCAGCGCGACTTCATCCGACGCTGCTTTGAGGCGGCCAATGCATTCGGTGAAGGGTCGAGGGTCAAGGGCCAACACGAGGGTGCAGGGTCAAGGGTCCAGGGTCAAGGGGAGATCGTGCTCGGCTCTTCCCTCCACCCTGCACCCTCCACTCTTCACCCGACACCGCTTGAAGAGGCGCAGCGCATCAATGAAACAGCACACAGTCGTCTCATCGGCGTCACGATTGAGACGCGGCCTGACTACGTGACCCCGGAGGAGATCCGTCGGCTGCGCGAGCTCGGGGTCACGCGCGTGGAACTGGGCGTCCAGAGCCTGGAAGAATCGGTGCTCGCCCTGACGGTGCGCGACCACGGCGCTCCCGAGATCCGGCGCGCGACGCGGTTGTTGAAGGACGCCGCGTTCAAGGTGGCCTACCACCTCATGCCCAACCTGCCCGGCGCCACGCCGGAGAGCGACCTGGAGAGCGCCCGGCAGGTGTTCGAAGAACCCGGCTACCGCCCGGACGCCGTCAAGCTCTACCCCTGCGTCGTCATCGAGAGCGCCGAGCTCTACCAGTGGTGGCGGGATGGCCGCTACCAGCCGTATGCGGACGACGTGCTCGTCGAGCTGCTCATCGCGATCAAGCGGCTCGTGCCACCGTCCGTGCGCATCGAGCGGGTCATCCGGGATATCCCCTCGACCTCCATTCGCGCGGGCTGCACCGTGACCAACCTCCGCGAGGAGGTCCAGCGGCGCATGCGCGCCCGGGGGCAGTCCTGCCGGTGCCTCCGCTGCCGGCAGGTCCGGCAGGAGGCCGGTGGATCGTTCGTGCTGACGCGCCGTGACGACGAATCCTCGGGCGGGCTCGACAGCTTTCTGAGTTTCGAGGATCCCGTGACCGACCGGCTCGCCTCGTTCCTCCGGCTACGAATTCCTCATGGGGTCAAACCCCAAACACAAGTTTCACGCTTGGGGTCTGACCCCCTGGACGGAGCCGCCCTCGTGCGCGAGCTGCACTCTTATGGCCGCCATCTGCCGTTGGCCGCGCACAGCGAGGAGGCGGTCCAGCACCAGGGCTTCGGCCGGCGGCTCCTCCAGGAGGCGGAGCGGATCGCGCGGGAGGAGTACGGGGTGAGGCGGATGGCGGTGATCTCCGGCGTCGGCGCGCGGGAGTACTACCGGAAGTTCGGCTACGAGCTCGTCGAGACCTACATGATCAAATCGCTCGCCTGACCATTCGAACCCCGCGCAGCGAGCCGACGCCGGTCGGCGAGCGGAGTGCCGAATCGCGAGAGGGCGGTTTCAAGTTCCTAGCGCAAGAGGGACGTTGTGAAACGCTTCGCTCGGTGTCTTCCAGTTGAGCACCTTGCGTGGGCGACCGTTCAAGAGGT
>Ga0209515_10010728_pt1 | contig 10136 bp, 12 predicted proteins | sample Subgroupgradi54m_FD_187454 | JGI IMG/M metagenome (GOLD analysis project Ga0209515, IMG submission 187454) | Subsurface groundwater microbial communities from S. Glens Falls, New York, USA - GMW60B uncontaminated upgradient, 5.4 m (SPAdes)... ...
GTCGCCCGCGGGACCCCCGCAAATCGCGGTGGCCCGCTTCGATCGGGTTTTCTTTTTTTCGACGCTCGAAAGGAAAAACGATATGAAGCGCAGCGCGTTCGCCCGCTTCATGGATATCGAATGAAGTACTGCGCGGTGCTCGTCCTGGCCTGTGTCAGCGGCGTCGCGCTGGGCGCCGGCGACCCGAAGCGCGGCGTGCAGCTCTTCGGGCAGTGCATGGCCTGCCATTCCGTCAGGGAGGGCGAGCACATGACCGGGCCGAGCCTGGCGCATGTCTGGAACCGCAAGGCGGGAGCCGCGACCGGGTTCATGCGCTATTCCGATGCGGTAAAGCAATCCGGTGTCAATTGGGACGAAACGACGCTCGACAAGTGGCTGAGCGATCCCGCACGGTTTGTACCCGGCAACAGCATGACCTTCCCCGGGGTCAAGGAAGCCAAAAACCGGGCAGACCTCATCGCCTATCTCAAGGCGGTCGACGAGAACAAGGCGCCGCCAGCCCAATCGAAGGGACGCGGGATGATGGGCATGCGCAGCGAAAGGCTCGATCTGAAAAATGCACCGCCGGCCGGGCAGGTCCGCTCGATCAAGTATTGCGGCGATACCTACACCGTGGAGACCGGCGACGGCAAGACCGAGAAGATCTGGGAATTCAACCTGCGCTTCAAGTCGGACTCGAGCGGGCTGGGGCCCGCGCCGGGCAAGCCGGTCGTCGTCGGCGCCGGCATGCGGGGCGACCGCGCTTCTATCGTTTTTTCGGCGCCGGACGAAATCAGCCGCTTCATACATCCGTCATGTCCATGACCACGCCGTTGCATCGTGATTCATCGTGCCGCGCGCGCCTCCTTATCAAGGGCTGCGTGATGGCGCAAACAGGGAGCAAACGTTGATCGTAAGGAGATCATCATGAAAAAACTGCTCATCGCTGCTGCAGCACTCGGGGTGTTCTCGACGTGGTCCTATTTCGCGTTCGCCGGACAGGATCCATTGCTCACCGCGAAGATGGAGGAGTGTTTCCGGGCGCACGCGTATTTAATGGACAAGCCCACCGTGAAGAACGTCCGGGCGTGCTGGCGTGCGCACGCGCATCTGATGAAACGCGACCGCGGGGCGGACTGAGTTCTGCCGCCGGCGGTAACTGATGACAGAAAGGAGAATGCAATGAAAAGATTCGTGATTGCCTTGTTGGCCGGTTTCGCGCTCGCTGCGGGTGCAGGCGTTTTCGGTGCCTCGCCCGCCGGCATGTCGAACTTCGCGCTCGGGGTGGTACAGAACGTGGATCGCAGTGGGAGCGCCGTCACGGTGGCGCATGAGCCGGTAGCGGCACTCAACTGGCCCGCGATGGCGATGCAATTCAAGGTCGGCGAGGCGGCGCTGTGCCGCCGCGGTGAGGAGCAGCAGCAGGAACAGCACGCAGATCGGAACGCGGCGGCGGCGGCTCGGCATGATCGTCTCGACACGAGACGTAAATCAATTATGGCACGACCGCCACGCCGGGAAGAAATTCTCCGCGCGGCGGCGCGGGCGGCCTGCAGAGGCGTTCGGTGTGGCCCGGTAGCGCCAAGGTCGGTTCCTCGGAGGCTGGCGGTTCCCCACCGCACGCTCTGACCTCGGTGGTGACGGTCCAGCCATGGGTGATGACCAGACGGCGCGCGGGACGCCAGATCTGACGACAACGAAATTTCGGTCGACCCGACGCCTATGGTAGAAAGGTGGACGAGGTGGACAGTAGAGCGCTCCGAACGGTCGCCGTCGCCGCGGTCGGCCTCTTGGCCATCTTGGCGCTCGCCTACCAGGTGGCTGTCCTCGTCCCTCGCCCGCGAGCCCCTCACCTCTCCGGAGCGCCGCCGACGGCATCTCCACCGACGGCGTCTCAAGCGGCTCAGCCCACTCCGCCCTCATCTTCGACCCCCGAAACATTCAGCGATGAGGTGACGCGAGTCTCAATGGCAAAGCCCGAGGGGTGGTTTATGTTGACCGGGGATGCTCTCAGGGAGCGAGTGGAGGAAGAAGCCCAACGGTTGGGCACACCGAGTGTCGGCTCGCCGCCGGAGGGAGCGCCCAATCAGTTACTTGCCCGGATCACCCGCTACGCACCCGGTTCGGCTCCAGGACCGAATCCGACGATCGTCGTGACGCGGTTTGACGTCCAGCGGCTTCCACCGGGCACGACGGAGAGTGATTTGCTCCGTATGGGGACATCGTCCGCCAGCGTGGCGAGCAGTCCGACCCGAGTCGCGTTCGGCGGGCGCGGCTGGCAGAAATTGACGGCGATGCGGGAGGTGTCTCGCCCAGATGGAGTGTCGATGGAGGCGATGCAGGAAATCTACGTCACCCTCGACCAGGATTGGGCCCTTGGAGTCGTCATCTCCGCGACACGCCGGCAGTTTGTCGAATATCGGGCCGCATTCGACGCCGTCTTGAGCAGTATCACCTTCAAATAACGTCCCCTCCGCAGACTCACACCAAGGCCGGCGCTCCGCGCGGCGCGGGGGGCCACACCACCGCGCCATCCACGTCGCGATGGACAGCACGGGTATTTGCCGAAAGCCGGTGTACTCCTCCGCGAGGCGCGCACGCCACGCGTGCTCGTCAACGTGGCCCCCTGTACTCGCGCTGATCGACCCGATCGTTTTGCCCACGTTGGAGCCCTTGACGATCCCGTCCGGACAGACTACGGTCTGGAGCATGATTAGTCTTCTCTATTATCTTTACGAACGGCGGCTCCTCCGTCAGGTTCGCCACGGCGCGGTCCCGCGGCACGTCGGCATCATCCTCGACGGCAACCGACGGTACGCTCGACAGCGTGGTCTGGCGGATCCCGGCGATGCCTACAGGCTGGGCGCCCAAAAGCTCGACGAGATCCTCGAGTGGTGCGCTGATCTTCGAATCGCCGCCGTCACTCTTTGGGTGTTCTCGACCGAGAACTTGAAGCGCACGCCGGCCGAGGTGAACGGGATCCTGTCCGTCATCGAGGCGAAGCTCGTGCAGCTGGCTCAGGCCGCCCGGATTCACTCTCTCGGTGTTCGGGTCCGGGCCGTGGGGAAGCTCGACGCCTTGCCGGACTCCATCCTGTCGGCGATCCGCGTCGCCGAGCAGGCCACGGCTGCGCATAACACCATGGTCCTCACGATCGCCGTCGCCTACGGTGGGCGCCAGGAGATCGCCGATGCCGTTGGAGCCCTGCTCCGAGAGCGCGCGAAGCAGGGGGAGAACCTCGAAGCGATCATCGACAACATCACAGAAGAGGCAATTGCCCGCTACCTCTACACGACCGATCTCCCGGACCCCGATCTCATCATCCGGACCAGTGGTGAGATCCGCCTCTCAGGATTCCTACTCTGGCAAAGCGCATACAGCGAGTTCTACTTCTGTGACGTCTACTGGCCCGCCTTTCGCAAGATCGATTTTTTACGGGCCGTGCGCACCTTTCAACAGCGCGACCGTCGCTTCGGGCGCTAAGACCCCCTCACCCGTTCTGGCTCTCACGGAGCATGTACGCGTTGACCTTATGAGCATCACTTCGCTCCTTTGGCGAGTCCCCGCCTTTCTCTCCGGACCGGCCGACCAGCCCCACATTTTTTCGTGCCCCCAGGTTGTGGTTTGTTCTATGATTCCGCGGTGACCATGACATTCGAGGCGGGAGTCCCCCTCTCGGACCGATTGGTGGCGCTCGACTCGCTCGACCCGCGGCACTCGCCGCGCTGGTATGCCGTTCGGACCCGATCCCGCCACGAGAAGAAAGTGCTGGACCAGCTCCACGCCAGGAGGATCGAGAGCTTCCTCCCTCTGTACGAGCGCTGGAGCCAGTGGAAGGACCGGAGGAAGAAGGTCAAGTTCCCGCTCTTCTCCGGCTACTGCTTCGCGCGGTTCCCGCTGGCCGACCGGCTCCGGGTGCTGACGGCGGTCGGTGTGGCAGGGTTGGTCGGCATCAATGGCGTGGCGGAGCCCGTCGAGGACAAAGAGATCGAAGCGGTCCGACGGCTCGTGGACACCCTTCTGCCCTACGATCCCCATCCGTTCCTCACGGAGGGGATGGAGGTGGAGGTAATCCGCGGCCCTCTGGCCGGCGTCCGCGGCAAGCTCCTGCGGAAGGACCGCTCGACGCGCCTCGTGCTCGCGGTCACGCTGATTCGGCAGGCGGCCGTCCTCGAGATCCACCCGGCCGACGTCGCCCCCGTCTGAGCCGGCGCCATTCAGCCCCCGCGCGAGTCGCGAAGCAGCGCCTGCGCCTGACGGGCGGCGGCACTGCCCGGGTACTCCTTCACCACGCGAGTCCACGCCGCTCGGGCCTTGGTCGCCTCGCCGAGCTTGCGCTGGCAGAGCCCGATCTTGACCAGCACGTCTGCCGTCTTGACGCCGGCCGGCGTTTGGGCGAGCAGCGACTCGAGCTCCGAGAGCGCGCCGCGAAAGTTCTTCTGAGCATAGTAGATGTCCGCCACCTGTATCTGCGCCGGCGTGCGGAGCGGGTGATTGGGGTAGTTGGCGATCAGGTCGTAGAAGACGAGCAGCGCCGCGTCGAGTTCGCCCGCGCGGTGCTTCACCAAGCCCGTGCCGAAGAGATCCTCGGGCGTCGTGATCGCCGATGAGGACGCGGGGGGCGGCGTCCGACTCGGCTCCGACGGCGCGAACCCCTGCGGTGCCGGAGCCACTCCGTCTCGCGCGCGGTCCGCCAGCTCGCCGAGACGGCGCTGGATGGCCTGGAGCTCGCCGTCGTGCCGCTGCGTGGTCGCCATGACGCGCGCGAGCGCGTTCTGGAGATCACTCAGCTCTCCCGCGACTCGCGAGAGCTGCTCCCGGAGCTGCGCCTGATCGGCCGGCGGGGTCGCCGCGACGGGCGCCGGCCGCGCCTCCGGTGCTGGCCGCGCCTCCGGTGCTGGCCGTGCCTCCGGTGCCGGCCGCGTCTCGGACACGGGCGGCGGCGAGACGGGATTCGGTCGCTTCCAGAAAGCGCAGCCGCTGAGGGCGAGTGCCGCCACCATCGCCATGGCCCAGATCCGCGGGTGTCTCATGGTGTCCGGCTCAGGGTGATCGTCACGCGGGTCACCGGCCACGTCGCGGTCGCCGCCTTCAGCTCCAGCACGGCGGTCGCCTCGCGGCTCACGGGAATCGCGACCAACCAGGTCCACGGACCAGGACGCTGGAGCGGGGCGTAGGCCCGCCAGATCTCGCCGCGGACGAAGGACGGACGATCGCCCGCGAGGTCGAAGACCTGCTCGCCGACGATCAGGGTGCCCTCGCGGGTGACGCCCAGCACGTACTCGACGGCCTGCGGGGGGGACGCGCGCACGAGGCGGGCAGCGCGCGCCCGGTCCCCGAGCGGCTGCGCGAGAGCCGTCGTCATCTCGTAGAGGGTGCTGAAGGCGACGGGGGCCTCGCGGAAGACCGTGAGCCGGCTGCCCCATGACTCGACCTGAAACGCGTCATCGAGACGAATCGAGGCCAGCACCGCGGCCGGCGGCGGCACGAGACCAAGCAGGATCACGGCGAGGAGGCTCCATTCCATTCACACCATCCGAGCCGGCGCGCCTTGCACCGCGATCCACCCGCTCCGTCCCGCCACCCGTCCTCGCGCGACGGGCGCCGCGGGCAGGCAAGCGTCCGCGAGCGCGCTCTCGGCGGCCTCGCCGAGGCGGACAACTCTGACTCCGGCCCTCCGGATACCTTCGAGGAAGCTCCGAAACGGCTCGAGCAGCGGCCCACCCTCGACCTCGGCGTGCAGCGTGAACACGTTGAGTCCCGGACGGAGCGAGGCCTCCAGGATCCTGACCGGGTGTCGAGTCCGTCCCAGCAGCTCGTCCATGGTCGGCATCGTCGTCGGAATCTGGAGTGTCTTCAGCGCCTGATCCTCCACCAAAGGCCGGAACGGCCGGGACCCGCGGACGTCGCTCGCGTAGCGGTAGCCCCGCTCCTCCTGGAGGACGAGCGCCTCGGCGGTCGTTCGCCACCCGGGCGCCGCGCTCGCCTCGGGCGCGCGTCCGAGGGCCACCCCGAACGCCCGCGCGGCCGCCGCAAGATCGTCCGTGATCCGCGCGGCGCCCAGGCGCTCGACGTTGTCCTGCCAGCCCACGTGATCGTATCCGTGCGGAGCGACCTCGTGGCCTTCGGCGGCGATCTCCCGCAGCAGCTCCGGACGCCCCGCGCCGACCAGTGTAGCGCGAAGCAGGGTCCCGGAGAGCATCGTGCGCAGGCCGTAGAGACGGAACGGGTTTGTGCGGAGCATTTTGAGGAGGAAGCTCGGCCGCCACGCGCGACGGATGGCCGCCCCCGACCGGTCGGGCCCCATCGTCACGAAAAACGAGGCGGTCAGACCGGTGCGATGGAACAGGTCGAGGAGGCGCGGCACGCCGACTTCGAGCCCGCGCCGCGTATCCACGTCGACGCGCAGCGCTACTGTCGCTTGAACCACTCGATCGTCCGGTGGAGCCCCTCCGCGAGCGGGACCTGCGCGCGCACGCCGAGCAGCTCGTGCAGGCGCCGGACCGCCGGCACGCGGCGCGGGATGTCCTCGTACCCCCGGTCGTAGACCGCCTCCTGGGGCACGGAGACGATGCCGGACGGCGAGCCGGAGATCCGGACCATGAGCCGCGCGAGGTCCAGGATCGAGATCTCTTCCTCGGACCCGACATTGATGGCCTGGCCCACCGCCTCCGGCCGCAGCCCGGCCTGAACGGTCGCGGCGACCGCATCGTCCACGTACGTGAAGGTCCGCGTCTGCGAGCCGTCCCCGATGACCGTGAGCGGCTCGCCGCGCAGGAGCTGTCCCATGAAGATCGTGATGACGCGCCCGCGATCCATCTGGTCGAGGCGGGGCCCATAGACATTGAAGTACCGGAGGACGACGACCGGCAGCGCCATGCGGGCGAAGGCGAAGCAGAGGTGCTCGCCGGCCGCCTTCGAGGTCGAGTAGCACCAGCGGTCGACGCGGGTGGAGCCGAGCACCCGATCGCTGTCCTCGTCGAAGGGCACCTGCGGGTTGCGGCCGTAGACCTCGGACGTCGAGCTGAAGACGACCTTGCGGCCGTGACGGAAGGCCGCGGCCAGCACCTGCTGAGTGCCGTTGATGTTCACCGTCAGGACCTGGTAGGGATCGCCCACGTAATGCTCGACGCCGACGACGGCCGCCAGATGGTACACGACCTCGGCCCACGCCACCAGGCCCTCGAGGATGTCACGGTTCAGCACCGACTCGCGGATGATCCGGAAGCGGGGATGGGCGACCAGGTGCCGCACCTTGGCGTCAGGCGCCGGATCGAGCACCGTCACCTCGTCGCCGCGCTCGATGAAGGCGTCGGCGAGGTGCGATCCGAGGAAGCCCGCCCCCCCGGTGATCAACACTCTCATCCGGCGTGAACGAGGGCCCCGGGGCGAAGGCCCAGGCGGAGCGCCCAGTGATCCGCGGGCTCCTCCACGACACCGGCCTCCTGGATGCGGGTCACGAGCAGGCTCCCCGACGCCGTCGCGACCGCGATACCCTGCCCCGGCCGGACGTCGAGGAGCGTCCCGGGCGGCGCGACCGCAGGGGACTGGCTGTCAACCCGTCCCGCCCACAGAAAAAGCCGGTCGCTCCCGTCACCCACGAAGGCGCCCGGGAACGGATGGCTCACGGCCCGGATCATGTTGGCGATCCGCTCGGCCGGCCACTCCCAGCGCACGCGCCCGTCCTCCGGTCGGCGCCGCCCGAAGCAACTGGCGCGGGCAGGGTCCTGAGGAATGCGGGGCGCCGTCCCCGCCAGCACGTGCGGATAGACGTCCACGAGCAGCTCCACGCCGACCTTGATCATCCGCTCGTAGAGGGTGACGGCGGTGTCCTCGGGGTCGATGTCGATCGGCGTCTGGGCGACGATGTCGCCGGCGTCGGCCTCGGCGGTCATGTGGTGGAGGGTCACGCCGGTCCGGCGCTCGCCGTTCACCAGCACCCAGTTCACCGGCGCGCGGCCGCGGTAGGCCGGGAGGAGCGAGCCGTGCAGGTTGAGGGCGGCGATGCGGGGCAGTGCGAGCAAGTCCGGGCCGAGCAGGCGGCGGTACCAGACCGAGAGGACGACGTCGGGGACGAGGGTGGCGAGGGTCCCGGCGAGGGCGGGGATGTCCGGCGACGGGGGGATGAAGAGGGGGAGTCGCCGCACGCGAGCGATGTCGGCGACAGACTCGAACCAGTCGCCTTCCGCCGGGTCGTCGCGGTGGGTGACCACGGCGACGACTTCCTCCTCGCGGCCGAGGAGGGATTCGAGGGCCCGCGCGCCGAAAGTGTGGTAGGCGAAGACGACCCAGCGGGCTCGGGTCACTCCAGGATCTCGCTGATCACGTAGCGCGGCCGCCTCCGCACCTCCTGGTAGATCCGCCCGACGTACTCCCCGATCAGGCCGAGCGCGAGGATCTGAAGGCCGACGAAGAAGAAGAGGATGGCGAAGAGCGTGAACACGCCCTCCACCTCGGGGCCGACCAGCAGGCGCCGGATTCCCAGGAAGACGGCGAAGCCGAGGCCGAGCGCCGCGACGCCCATCCCGGCGAGGCTCACCGCCTGGATCGGGAGCAGCGAGAAGCCCGTCAGGAGGTCGAACGTGAGCCGGAGGAGGCGGAACAGCCCGTACCTGGATCGGCCGTCCCGGCGGGGGGCATGGGCGACGGGCACCTCGGCCACGGACGCGGCAAAGATGTTCGCGAGCGCCGGGATGAAGCGCGAGATCTCGGCGCAGCCGACGATCTGGTCGACGACCGGCCGGCGGTAGGCGCGAAGCATGCAACCGTAGTCGCGCATCCGCACCCCGACCACGGCCGAGGTCACGCGGTTCATGGCCCAGGAGGCGGCCCGGCGGAGCCAGGGGTCGCGACGCCCCACGCGCCGGCCTCCCACCACCTCGATGCCGTCATCGATGCGCGCGAGGAGGCGGGGGATCTCCTCCGGCGGGTTCTGGAGGTCCGCGTCGAGCGTGACCACGATCTCGCCGCGGGCATGCGCCAGTCCCGCCAGCACCGCGGCATGCTGCCCGTAGTTCCGGTTGAAGCGGATCACGCGGACGGCCGCGTCTTCCAGGTGCAGCGCGTTCAGGACCGATGCGGAGGCGTCGGTGCTGCCGTCGTCCACGAACACGACCTCGTACGGCCGCCCGATCTCCTTGAGGGTCCCGACGAGCCGCGCGTGCAGGTCCACCAGCGTGCCGGCCTCGTTGAAGACCGGGACGACGACCGACAGCTCGGGGCTGTTCGTCACGCGCGCCTCTCCCCTCCGGCGTCGACGGCGCGCACGAGCAGGCAGTCGTTGTGGCCGCCGAAGCCGAACGAGTTCGAGATGGCGGCGCGGATCACCGCCGCCCGGGGAGCGTTCGGCACGTAGTCGAGGTCGCAGTCGGGATCCCGGACCTGATAGTTGATGGTGGGCGGGGCGACCTGGTTGCGCAGGGCCAGCACCGTGGTGACCAGCTCGATGGCGCCCGCGGCCGAGATCGTATGCCCGATCATGGACTTGGTCGAGCTGATCAGCAGGCGCCCGGCGTGGGCCCCGAAGACGCGCTTGATCGCCGCGGTCTCCACGCGGTCGTTCATCGGCGTCGAGGTGCCATGGGCGTTGACGTAGTCGACCGCGGACGGTCCGAGCCCCGCGGCGGCGAGAGCGGCCCGCATGGCGCGGACGGCGCCGTGGCCGTCGGGCGCCTCGTCGGTGATCCGGTACGCGTCGCACGTGCTCCCGTAGCCCGCCAGCTCGGCGAGCGCCTGCACTCCCCGCGCCCGCGCGTGCTCGGCGCTCTCGAGCACGAGGAACCCGGCGCCCTCGCCCATCACGAAGCCGTCCCGGCGGGCGTCGAAGGGCCGGCTCGCCGTCTCGGGCCTATCGTTCTGCTTCGAGAGCACGGCGAGCAGGCAGAAGATCTGCACCTCGATCGGCGAGACGATGCAATCCGTCCCCCCGGCGAGCGCGACGTCGATGGCACCCCGGCGAATGACGCAAAAGGCCTCGCCGATCGCCTGCGCTGACGATGTGCAGGCGGTCTGCACGGTGGTGGCCGGCCCCTCGATGCCGAACATCCCCGCCAGTCGCGCGGCCAGGTATTGGGGAAGAAGGCGCTCGAAGTGTCCGGTAGCGGCCCGGCGCGCGAACTCCTGTGCGAAGCCGGCGGGGGTGATCGAGCCATCCGCCC
>Ga0209515_10010729_pt1 | contig 10136 bp, 11 predicted proteins | sample Subgroupgradi54m_FD_187454 | JGI IMG/M metagenome (GOLD analysis project Ga0209515, IMG submission 187454) | Subsurface groundwater microbial communities from S. Glens Falls, New York, USA - GMW60B uncontaminated upgradient, 5.4 m (SPAdes)... ...
AGCACTCGGCCTCCCCGGACTTTCGGGATTTGTGAGCGAGGTGCTCTGCTTCTTGGGAGGCTTCAAGACCTTCCGTCTCTATACGATCGTCTCGGCGAGCGGCGTCGTCCTGACCGCCGCCTATATGCTCTGGACGTTCCAACGGGTCTTTTTGGGACCGTTGAATGAAAAATATGCGAAAATTTCGGAGATCAATGCGCGGGAAATGCTGATGTTGGTCCCTCTGGCGATGATCGTCATCGCCGCCGGGGTCTACCCCAAACTCATTCTCGATCTCTTGAATCCTTCGCTCACAGCGTTGAGTGCAACGATGAGTCATTGGACGGCGGCAGGATTATAAAATGGCACAAGACCTTCTCTATTTTCTCCCCCAATGGATTTTGATCGGGACGATTATCGTCCTTTTCTTTTGTGATTTTTTCATTGGGATCAAAAAACAGGGAATCTACCCGCTTGTCGCTGCGGCCGGAATCGTCGGTATGATGATCGCCAACGGCTCGATCGCCTCTCTGGCCTCAAAACATCTCTTTTCCGGGATGATCACCTTCGATGCGATGGGGCATTTTTTCCATTATCTCTTCGGCGCGGCGGGTCTTTTTGGAATCTTTCTTTCCTGGAAATCGCCGGAAGTCGAAAAGACCGATCAGACGAGCTATTTCACCCTCCTGGTCGCCCTCGTCCTCGGGATGATGCTCTTGTCGACCTCGAATCATCTGCTGATGCTCTATCTCTCGCTCGAGATGGTCAGCGTTCTCTCTTATATCCTGACCGGGTACCTGCGGGGAGTCCGGCGTTCGACCGAGGCTTCCTTAAAGTATGTGATCTATGGAGGGGTCGCCTCCGCGATCATGGTCTATGGGATCTCGCTCCTCTACGGTCTGACCGGGAGTCTAAGCTTCCCCGAAATCGCCTCCTTTATAAAGACCCATGCCGTCGACCGACCGGTTCTTTTTACCTCCGTCCTGATGATGATGGCCGGGCTTGGGTTCAAGGTGGCGGCCGTTCCTTTCCATTTCTGGTGTCCCGATGTCTATGAAGGGGCGCCGACTCCGTTTACGGCGTTCCTGTCGGTCGGCCCGAAGGCGGCGGGGGTGGCGATTTTGCTCCGTTTCTTCTTCGTCGGACTTTCCCAAAAGACCCCGGAAGGATTCGTCTTGGTCAAGACGACCGGTTGGGTGGAGATGATGACGATCCTCTCGATCGCCACGATGACGGTCGGGAATCTGGCCGCCTTGGTGCAGACCAACATGAAGAGGCTTCTCGCCTACTCCTCGATCGCGCACGCCGGCTATCTCCTGATGGGGGTCGCTGCGCTCAATCAAGAGGCGTTGACCGCCACCCTTTTTTATCTGGTCGTCTACCTGATCATGAATATGGGGGCCTTCCTGGTCGTCATCATTATTGCGAATCAATTGGGGACCGAAGAGGTGAACGGGTATCGAGGCCTCGGAAGGCGGGGAGGGCAGGGAACTCTTTTGGCTCTCTCGATGGCGGTCTTTCTCTTTTCGCTCACCGGCATTCCCCCGATGGCGGGATTCATCGGAAAATTTTATCTCTTCGGCGCCGTCATCCGTTCAGGACTCTACGGCCTGGCGATCGTCGGCGTCCTCAACAGCGTCGTCTCTCTTTATTATTACGTCCGCATCGTCAAGCTGATGTTCTTCGACGCCCCGGCCGATCATGCCCCGAAAATCACGACCGCCCCAAGCCTCGCCCATTCCTGGGTCGTCTCCGGCCTGGCCCTTCTGACCCTTACTCTGGGACTTTTCTGGGACGGCCTGGCGGGTATCGTCTCGCGGTCGGCAGGATTGTTTTTCTAGCGTTTCCCAATTGTCAAAAAATTAATTTGTGTTAGGTTGTTCCTCACTTTTCCGATGATGAGGCTTACTACTTTAAAAATTTCGTTTGTTTTGTTTTTTCTCTGCCTGACCGCGAACGGTTGGGCGGTCACCACCCGCTTCACCGCGTTTCAAGTCTGGCCTTCGGTCGGCGATAAGCACTACTTCTCCATCTCCTCGACCGATCCGTTGTACTCTCGTCAATTCAGTCTCGAGGTGTCGAATGCCTTTGTCTATCACCCTTTAGTGGTTCAAACCGCGGCGGGAGCCGTCAGACCGGCCGTCTCTTATCTGATCGGCCATACGGTCTCGGCAGGAATTGGTCTGACAAATTTTTGGCAATTGGGAGCTACCTTGCCGGTCTTCAGCGTTGCGCGAACACAAGATCCCACCGTGACCCCCGCACCCGGCTTGAGCAGCGCGATGAAGCTGGGAGATCTCCGCGTCTCTTCCAAGGTGCGCCTTCTGGATAGCTCTCGCACCCGATGGGGAGTGGCCCTCGAGCCTTTTGCCACGATCCCGATCGGGGCCGAAGAGCAGTATTTAGGAGAGTCCAAGGCGACCGCGGGGGGGAATCTCCTCACCGACTTTTTACTGAGTCCAAAAATGAGGATGACTCTCAATGTCGGTGCAACGGGGCGATTCGAGCGCGTGGTCGTCAGCAATATTGATGACAATCATCAATTTCATACCGGCTTGGGATTCGCAGCCGATTTGACCCGAAATGTCGCCGTTTCCGTGGAATCACTCGCCAGCACCACTTTTTCGCATTTTTTCTCGGACAAGAACATGACGCCGGTCGAGTTCTTGGGAGGCGTTCAGTGGGAGATCGGAAACAGCGGCCTGGTCGTCGGGGCCGGTGGGGGAACCTGTGCCGTCTGCGGCATACGCGGGGCCAAGGCCCGTGGTTTCCTAAACATCGGTTATCGGTTTCAGTCCGAGCGGATTGCCCGTTTGAACGAAGAAAAAGAACAGAGGAGTGCCGCCCGCTTCCAATCCAAGGCTCAAACCGTCGCGGACAAGATCGTCTATTGGCGGGAGAACTGTCCGCAAAATCCCAAAGACTTTGATCCGAAACAGCATGACGCCGACTGTTCGCGCTATTACAATATTGAGCAACAGATCGTCGAATTGTCTTCGCGTTCGGAAAAAGAGGTTTTCAACGAAGTGGTCTTGGCCTTGCAAAAAAATTGTCCCGAAGATCCGGCTCAATTCGACCCTAAAAAACATGATGCGAACTGCTCGAAGTATTTCAATTTGAAACAAGAGATCGTCGCCCTCTCTCGGGCGAAGCCTCAAGAGGTTGTCCTGACCCCCAAGGAATCAAAACAAAAATTCGCCGATGTGGTTTTGGCTTATCAGAAAAATTGTCCTGAGGACCCGGCTCAGTTTGATCCGGAGAAACACGACGCGGGCTGCTCGAAGTATTTCAACTTGAAACAAGAGATCGTCGCCCTCTCGACCGGAGTTAAGCCTCAGGAAGTCGTTCTAGGCTCCAAGGAGTCGCAGCAGAAATTCGCCGAGGTGATTCTGGCCTATCAGAAAAATTGCCCCGCCGACCCCAGCAAATTTAACCCGGAGATCCATGACCCGGGATGCGCCAAATTCCTCAATCTGAGACAACAGATCGTCACCTTGTCGCCGCACTACGAACCTGAGGCGGTTCTGTACGTTCAGGCGGTGAAGAAAAAGGAGATCGTCGTCGATAACGAAGGCTCCAAGGAGGGCATCCGTCTGGTCAAGGGGCAGATCTGGACCCAGCAGCCGGTTGCTTTCCCGTTTAATCAGGTGTTCGTGACGGTGCAGGGGGCCAAGATTTTGAGCGGTCTCGTGGAATTTCTCGAAGCGCACCCGAAGATCAAGCAGGTGGAAATCGTGGGACATGCCGATCCGATCGGGACTCCCGAGGCGGTCGAATCGGTCTCTCACACCAGGGCCGTCGAGGTCATTCAATACCTGAGACAGTGCGGACTTTCGGAAAATATCAAATTAGTCCCGTTGGGAGCGGGGGCCAAGGAACCGGTCGGACCGAATGAAACCCCGCAAGGCCGGGCCCTCAATCGGCGCGTCATGTTCTACATCAAAAAATAAATGAGCCCCTACATCTCGCTTTTGTTCCTGTTTGCCATCGTCGGTCTTTTAGGCGGGGCGATCCTCCTGATTTCCCATCTCCTTGGCCCCAAGCGAAAAGATGCCGCAAAAGAGCTCACCTACGAATGCGGCCTCGATCCGATCGGAGATCCGCACCAGAGGGTCTCGGTCAAATTCTACCGCGTCGCAATGCTCTTCATCCTCTTCGATGTCGAGGTGGTCTTCCTCTACCCCTGGGCGGTCCTCTACCGCGATTCCGTCCGGGCCGGTTACGGCCTCTTTGTCTTCACCGAAATGGCGGTCTTTTTAGGAATCTTGGTGGTCGGCCTCACCTACATCTACGGCCGCCGGGCATTGGAGTGGGAGTAAGCCAGCTTACTTCTTTCGGATCAGCGATTGATGGAACAAGACGAGTGATTGAAAGTCATGATTGTCTGCATCACGAAGGGCGCTTAAATATTGTCGCCGCATCTTGGAAGATTCCAACAGCAGTTTTTCGGGCCATTCGACCAGAGACATTCCATTTTTCTTGAGATGAATATTGATGACCAGCCTGGCCCATCGACCGTTTCCATTTTCGATCGGAATAATCTCTTGACCATTCAATTGACTAGACCTATATTTAGGTCGTCCTAAATAGGAGGTGTTGTGGAGAAGGTCCTTTCTTTATCTGAAGCCAAGATGAAGCTCAACAAGCTGATCGACCAGATCGTCGCGGAGGAGGGGGAGTTCGTCATCACGAAGAACGGCTCCCCGGTAGCCGCCTTAATCCCGACCGCTCTCTACGAAGGGTGGAAAGAGACCGGCGAGATCCGATCTGATCCGGAATTGATGAAGGAAATTAGGCAAGGGATCGACCGCCTTCGAAAAAAGGGAAGGCGATATCGTTTTGAAGATGTCTTCGGCGAGCCGTTGAAGTGACCTACCAGCTCGATATGGATGGGGAGACGAGAACCCTCATCACTCACATGGCCCCCGTCCAAAAACGAAGAATCAAAGAAGCCCTGCGAACCATTGCCGGGAATCCTTTGGGAGGAAAGGCATTACAAGATGAACTTGAGGGTTTTTACAGTTATCGGGTGACCGGCCTGCGGATCGTTTATTCCATTCATCCCACCCAAAAGCTCGTCCAGGTCATCACCATCGGTCCCCGGCGGACGATTTATCAAGAATTGGAACAACTTTTGAGCCGCAAGCCCCGCTTGACACATCGGTGACTCGCTCTTATCTTCGCTTTCCATGGCAACAACCGATCTCTTCGGCGGCGCGGTGATCACCACGAAGGTCAAAGAGGTGATCGCCTGGGGGCGAAAATATTCCCTCTGGCCGATGGCGTACGCGACCGCCTGCTGCGGTATCGAGTTTATGGGGACGGTGTCGTCTTACTTCGATATCTCGCGGTTCGGCGCCGAATTTGTTCGCTTCACTCCGAGACAAGCTGATCTTCTGATCGTCCTCGGGACGATCAATTACAAACAGGCCCCCATTTTAAAACGAATCTACGACCAGATGTGCGAACCGAAGTGGGTCATCTCCGCCGGCGCCTGCGCCTCTTCGGGGGGATTTTACAACAACTACAGCGTCGTGCAGGGGATCGATGAGTTGATTCCGGTCGATGTCTACGTCCCGGGCTGTCCTCCGAGACCGGAAGCGATTCTTAATGCGGTCATCAAGGTTCAAGAGAAAATCGATCGGCAAGCTAAGGAAAAGGCGGCGTGATTCTCGAAAAACTGCAGGAAAAATTCGGCTCTGAAATTTTGGAGACTGATGGGGACGTCGCCGTCATCATCAAAAAAGACCGCTGCCGCGAAACCCTTCGGTTTTTGAAGGAAGATCCCGACTTTTTATTTGAAATGCTCATGGACCTCTGCGGCGTCGATTATCTGCCGATGGGCCTTAAGCCTCGGTTCGAGGTCGTCTATCACCTTTATTCCCTCACCCATAACCATCGGCTCCGAATCCGAGTCAAAGTTTCGGAAGAGGATATGTCTCTCTCCACCGTGACCGATCTCTGGAAAACGGCCGATTGGTTTGAACGGGAGGCGGCGGAGATGTTTGGGTTCCGTTTTGAAGGGCACCCGAACCCGAAGAAGCTCCTTCTCTTCGAAGGCTTCGAAGGACATCCGCTTCGAAAAGATTATCCGATTGAGCAACGTCAGAAAATTCCGGTGCCGGAGGTAAAGCCGACATGAAGAGCGACAGTTCCGAAAAGATGGTTCTCAACATCGGCCCTTCGCACCCGGCGACGCACGGGGCGCTTCGTTTCTATGTCGAGCTCGACGGCGAGACGATCACGAAGGCCTCGACCGAGATCGGCTACCTCCATCGCGCCTTTGAAAAACATTCTGAGGTCAGCACCTGGAGCCAGGTGATTCCCTACACCGATCGTCTCAACTATTGCTCCTCGATGATGAACAACGTCGGCTACTGCATGGCGGTCGAAAAGTTGCTCGCGATCACGATCCCGGAGCGGGCGCAATATATCCGAGTGATCGTCTCCGAGCTTTCGCGGATCATGGATCACCTGATCTGTGTCGGAACCTCGGCGGTCGACCTCGGGGCGTTGTCCAATTTCTGGTATTTTTTCAACGTCCGCGAAAAGATCTACGACTTCACGGAAAAGATCTGCGGGGCGCGCCTCACGACGAGCTACACGCGGATCGGCGGCGTGATGAGAGACCTTTCTCCCGACTTCTCCGAAGGAATCCGAAAGGTCTTGAAAGATCTCGACCGGGCGATCGGCGACGTAACGCGGCTCTTGGAGCGAAACAAAATCTTCATGGATAGGACCCAGGGGGTCGGCGTGATCTCGAAAGAAGACGCGATCAGCTGGGGATTCACCGGGCCGTGTCTGCGTGCGACCGGCGTGCCGTATGATCTCCGACGGGCCGAGCCGTATTATCACTACGACGAATTCGATTTTGAAATCCCGGTCGGCACGGCCGGCGACACCTACGACCGTTTGATCCTCCGGATCGAGGAGATGCGGCAGAGTTCTAAAATTGTCATTCAGGCGCTCGACCGACTCCCGGAGGGGCCGGTGATGGTCGACGATCCGAGGATCTCGTTGCCCCCGAAAGACAAGGTCTACGGCAGCATCGAAGGGCTGATGAATCACTTCATGCTCCTGACCGACGGGATCAAACCGCCGAAGGGAGAAATTTACTCTGCCACCGAAGCGGCCAACGGCGAGCTCGGCTTTTACATCATCAGCGACGGCGGTCCCCGTCCTTATCGGATTCATGTGCGCGGGCCCTGCTTTCCGCTCGCCTCGGCCTACGCCCAGCTGATCGAAGGCAAAATGATCGCGGATGCGGTCGCGGTTTTAGGAAGTTTAAATATCGTGGTCGGAGAATTGGATCGATAAATGGGATTCAATCCACAGAGCCAGAAAGAAATTGCCGAAATTCTGGAAAGATATCCGATCAAGCAAGCGGCCCTTTTGCCGGTCCTTTGGATCGCCCAAAAAGAATTCGGCTGGATCTCCCCCGAGACAATCGAGCTGGTCGCCCAGACCCTCGACCTCTCGCCCGCGCACGTCTATGGCGTCGTCACCTTTTATACGATGTATTATCGGGAACCTCCCGGAAAATATCATCTCCAGGTCTGTCGCACGCTTCCCTGCGCATTGATGGGATGCGAGTCTTTGACCCAACATCTCAAAGAAAAGCTCGGGGTCGGCGTTGGAGAAACGACCTCTGATCGAAAATTCACCCTCTCGACTGTCGAATGCCTCGCCTCCTGCGACACCGGCCCCGTCATGATGGTGAACGAAAAGTATTATGAGAATTTAAACGCGGAAAAGGCCGATCAGATTTTGGAAAAACTAAAATAATGGACCGCGTACTGACAAAAAATTTCGGTCTCCCCGATTCCCATACGATCGAGGTTTATGAAAAGTCGGGCGGCTATCAGTCGCTTCAAAAGGCGCTCTCGATGACGCCCGAACAGGCGATCGACGAGACGAAGAGATCGGGGCTTCGGGGCCGCGGCGGCGCCGGGTTTCCGGCGGGGATGAAATGGGGTTTTGTCCCGCAAAATACGGGTAAGCCGATTTATCTCTGCGTCAATGCGGACGAGAGCGAGCCGGGAACCTTCAAAGACCGGGCGCTTTTGGAAAAAGATCCGCATCGGTTGATCGAAGGAACGATCATCGCCGCCTATGCGATCCGTGCGAAGGCCGCCTACATTTATATCCGCGGCGAATTCGACCTGCCGCGACGACGTCTCGAACAGGCGATCGCCGAGGCGACGCAAAAAGGCCGTCTCGGAGAGCTGAAGATTTTTGTCCATCGCGGCGCCGGGGCCTACATCTGCGGTGAAGAGACGGCGCTCATCGAATCGCTCGAAGGAAAGAGAGGGTACCCAAGGATCAAGCCTCCGTTTCCAGCGGTGCAAGGGCTCTTCGGCTCTCCCACGGTCGTCAACAATGTCGAAACCCTTTCGGCGATCCCCTACATTTTTGAAAAAGGGGCGGAGGCTTACAAAAAAATGGGGACCGAGCAGAGCCCCGGGACCAAACTTTTTTCCGTCTGCGGTCCGGTCGCCAAACCGGGGGTCTTTGAGGTCGAACTTGGGACCCCGATGAGAAAATTTCTCACCGAAGAGGTCGGTTGGATGAAACCGGGGAAGGTCTTGAAGGCGGTGATCCCGGGCGGCTCTTCCGTCCCGGTCTTGAACGCCCAGGAAGTGGAGCAGGTCAATCTCGATTACGAATCGATGCAAAAAAACGGCTCCCTCTTAGGCTCCGGCGGGATGATCGTGATCGACGAAGAGACCTGCATGGTCCGGGCGCTCGCGAACCTCGCCCATTTTTATTCGCACGAGTCGTGCGGCCAATGCTCCCCCTGCCGCGAAGGGACCGGCTGGGCCAACAAGGTCCTGCAAAGAATGGAAAAAGGGGACGCGAAGCCGGGAGACATTGAATTGTTGCTCGATATCGGCAAGAAGATGACCGGAACGACGATCTGCGTCCTGGCCGATTCACTCGCGATGCCGATCGCGAGCTATATCGCCAAATTCAGAGAAGAGTTTGAAGCTCATGTGCAGGGAAGTTGTGAAATATGTAAGCCGAAGATCGGGCTTGGCCCGTCTTCGGCGCGGGGTTTGGGGCCATCGGAGGCGCTGCCAGAAATATGAAGACGCGAGTAGCAACCTTCAGTGCCGGACGGGGCCCCAATGCCAAAGCCGCCGGCGGGAATCGGTTTCTTGACCCCCCTTGGGGATGATGTTACAAATAGAGACAAAGGTCCCGGATGTTAGGTCCTTCATCTTATGAAAAATGAAAATTTACTCAGCAGGATTTCCATTGATTCAGACATCTGCTTCGGAAAGCCCTGCATTAAAGGACATCGTCTTTGGGTCTCTCTTATCCTTGATTTTTTGGCGAGTGGGATGACTATTCAGACTATCCTTAACAACTATCCGGGATTGCAAGAGGAGGATGTTCTGGCCTGTATCGCCTATGGCGCAGAAATGTCGCGGGAGCGATATGTCGAAGTCCCCTTGACGAAAAATCATGCGTCTGAAGCTCGATGAAAATCTTGGGGACCGCGGTGCTCAACTCCTTCGCGATGCCGGCCATGACGTGGCTACTGTTCCGGAACAAGGGCTCTGTTCAGCAGACGATAAAAAAGTCATCGCTGTTTGTCGTCGAGAAAAAAGATGCCTGGTGACCTTGGATCTTGAATTCGGCAATCCTCTTCTCTTCGACCCTTCAAATTATTCCGGAATCGCTGTACTACGTCTCCCACATCGCCCGACACCCGAGGATCTCTTGATGGAAATTGAAACGCTCATCGGTGGTTTGTCGGATAAAAACATCGAGGGAAAACTTTGGATCATCCAGACCAAAAAGATACGCGAATACCAGCCCGATAATTGACACATTCTCAAGATGCCTAAACTGACGTCCATCTGATCTCAATATTCCTGAAAAAATCCCCACCGATCACGATCCTTCATCTTTCGATGATCTACGAATGACCGGTGGGGCAGTGCGCTCTTCGGTCTCCCTTTCGGCAGACCAGGAGGATCGATCGGGACTCCCTCAAACGCTCTCCCGGATTCCTTGAAATCCGGGACTCTGGCTTGAAGCCTATGGCTCCCTTGTGGGAGTGCTGGGGAGCAGCCGCGCCCACCCGAAGCCCGATATTCTTGTTGCGGTTGTCGGGGTGGTTGTTGTTGCGGTAAGCGGCCCGCAAGTTG
>Ga0209515_10010731_pt1 | contig 10135 bp, 8 predicted proteins | sample Subgroupgradi54m_FD_187454 | JGI IMG/M metagenome (GOLD analysis project Ga0209515, IMG submission 187454) | Subsurface groundwater microbial communities from S. Glens Falls, New York, USA - GMW60B uncontaminated upgradient, 5.4 m (SPAdes)... ...
GCTTTAACATCGACTGCTCAAAACTCAACTGACCATCAGACACGAAAAAACACCTCGTGCACAAATAATGCACGAGGTTGCTAATAAGAATTTATGAAAAAATCGAGGTTAATCAAACCTCTCAATAAAATATATGATTAAACTACTAGAAAAAAATGAGGAAGATCTGTCCAAACTACTAAACAAAAATATTGATTTCGATGGAAAAAAGGAGGAAGTAAGATTATTTTTTCAAACACTACACTTCACACTAGATCGGAGTTACCCTAATTCAATGAAGCCAATAACATATTTCATGACATGTATTTCGGCAGGAAATATGAGAACGGCGCTCGAAATGTTCAACCATTTTCTTTCATCCGGAAATACAAAAATGGCTGAAATAATAAGCAAAGTTACTAAGGGCGAATACTACCACATTCACGAATACCAATTTTTAAAATCGGTAATTCTTAGCGATCACAAGTATTATTCACAAGAAAAGAGCAACATCATGAACATTTTTGATTTTAATACTGAGTTATATGCGAGTCATTTCATACATCTTCGAATACTAAATTATGCATATATAAATAAAGATAATCAAACCAGTAAAGGGCGTGGGTTTATCCAAATCAACAAATTAATCACGGAAGCCGGAGAACTATTTATTCCAACTGAAGCAATACAAGAATCTCTTAAAATTCTACTCATCCATAATTTAATAATTGCAGATACGCAATCAAAAACACAATTTGAAAACGCGACTCATTTTAAAATTACATCAACCGGAACTTATTATTTAACACAGCTAGTGAAACAATTCATATATTTGGATCTAATACAGTTCGATACGCCCGTAGCAGATGTAAATTTAGTAAAAAGACTTAGAGCACAAATCGATGAAGAATATATGGATAGAAGAATAGACAGATGCTATGCGTTTATAGAATATTTATGTGAAGCAGAAAAAATAGAATTTGAAGAACACCCAGAATACAAAAATAGTGAATTAACAAGCAGACTTTTTATGCCAGATATAATAAGCATATATCTACAAGAAACGGCAATAATATTAGACAAAGTAAGAAGGAAAAGAGCAAACATGTCCAAAAATTAATTAGGAATTAGAAAAAAATATTTTTGACTGTAGTATTTAGTTGCCGTGCATAGCATGAAACCCGGTTTGAGGATTCCCTTGGGTGTTTAGTGCAGGTAGGCTTAACATCTCGCCGAAGCTCGATGCTTACACCGCCTGCCTATCGAACCGGTCTTTTGCCGGAACCCTTGTCCCTAGTCCTCATGGTTTTACCCATGAAGGTTCAGGATTGAATATCTCTTTTCAGGGACTTCTTCGAGCTTAGATGCTTTCAGCTCTTATAAGTTATGGCGTGGCTACCCGGCGTGTGCCCTGTCGGACAACCGGCTAACTAGAGGCCACGAGGCTCCGTTCCTCTCGTACTCAGAGCTCCTTCCCCTCAGATATTCCACAACCCCAATAGATAGTAACCAAACTGGCTCGCACCGTTCTTAACCCAACTAACGTTCGGTTTTAATCAGTTAACACCTGCACCCTTGGCAGCTTATGCACTGCCAGGATACCAAGAGCCGACGGCGAGGTCGCAAACCGCGGGGTCGATGTGAACTCTCACCCGCGACCACTCGGTTACCCCCAGGGTAAGTTCACTGTTAGACCAGAGCGCCATACAAGCGCTTCTGGCGTTCGCTAAACCCTGCTTTCGCATCCACGATCCTTGCTATGTAGATCATGGTCAAGCACGCTTTTACTTTTGCATTCAACCGTGAATTTCTGACTCACGTGAGCGTACCTTTGGGCGCCCCTGATACCTTTTCAGGGGCGTGCCGCCCCAGCCTAACCACCCACCTATCGGTGTCCCCTTCCGGGTAAGCGGTATAGTTTCCGAAGGATGGTGTTTCATTGTTGCTCCCCAGTTCCTAGCGAAACTGGATCGACGCTCCCATCTACGCTAGACATCGGAAACCATACCACAACAACAGGCTGTGGTAAACCTCCGTGGGGTCTTCTCTTCCCATTGGGATTCCGCGGCATATTCACCGCGCAGCAAGTTCATCAGCCGCCTGTTCGGGACAGCATGGATCTCGTTACTCCGTTGGACAAGCCGGCAATCAACCGGCAAGGCATCATGCTACCATGAGAGCCTCAGAGTTAGGCCCGCTCTTCACCAGCGCTTAGGCCCGTTGAACCGGGGTTTCACGTACTGGCAGTGAGCAGGAGTCAGCGGCTATGCAAACCATTGCTGGCTGGCAGCCTCCTGTGTTTTTGATAAACAGTCGGATCCATCGGGTTATTGAAACCTGCGATTTGCATCGCAGGCACCCCTTATACCGAAGGTACGGGGCCAATATTGCCGAATTCCCTGAACAGACTTATACGCTGCGACGTCTTGGCCTTCTCAGCCAGGGGCACCCTTCTCGGTTCTTGGTACGGTCACACAGAATCCTTCCGGTTTCCATTTTCACGGGCTCCAGGCCTCAATCCTAGGTTTCCCCTATTCCAAGCTTTGCCCCCCTTCTCGCCATAACGGCTCTCCAGGGGCCTATGCTTGTTAAATCCAGCGACGGCTGGACAGGACATAGCCCAAAGCGTCTGAAAACCGGCTATCGTTGCCGAAGACGTATCTGTATGGCACGCGAATATGAACGCGTTTCCCTTTCGTTCGCACCGCATTACGGGCGAACTTAGGACCGGCTAACCCTTAGCTAACGATTAGCGCTAAGGAACCCTTGCCCTTTCGACGGAGAGGATTTTCACCTCTCTTTATTATTACTAGCACGAGGATCCATATCTCGAACGGTTCCACAGGACATTGCTGCCCTGCTTCTGTACCATCCGAGCACCTCCCTACCAAAGTTATCTTAGACAACATTCCCGGGTATCGGCAGCGGATTTTAGCCCAGATTATTTTCAAGGCCCTTCCCCTAGATGTGTGAGCTGTTACGCTTTCTTTAAAGGATGGCTGCTTCTAAGCCTACCTCCACATTGTTTTAGGAAAAGGACGCTTTTCACCCTTTCACACTTAATCCGCATTTATGGGCCTTAACCCGAGTCTGGGTTGTTCCCCTCAAGGATGTCAAGTTTACCCCGGACACCCCTACTCCTAGCTTCTACGGCGGTTGCAGATTGGGAGTTTGAGAAGAAAGCTGTAAGTTTCCAAACAGTACTTTCTAATCAGTAACTCTACCCCACGACCTACCTCAGCTAAGACTTGCCTAAGGGCAACTTCGGGAGGAACCTGCTATCACCAGGTTCGAATGGCATTTTACTCCTATTCCCATATCACCCGAGCAGTTAGACTAGCACCGGTTGCGGCCCTCCACCCCCCGGATGGGGGGTTTCAGCCTGTAAAGGAATAGATCACCTGGTTTCAGGTCTGAATGCCGTGACTTGGGCGCTATTCACACCCTGCCCCTCATCCCTTGCGGAACTGCGGGCACTCGCTTTCGCTACGGCTTCTCCACGTAGTGGATTAACCTCGCCACGACATTCAACTCCCTCGCTCGTGTTTCGGGACGAACGACAAGACACTGAGTCATTTTCTTAGTTCCATTGGTTACCCAACTTCACTTGGGAAAACTTTACCTCTTCCGTGCCTTGCCCGCCTATGGCCGCTTAGTTTCAGGCGCTTTTAACCCCCTATCAAGGGTACTTTTCAACTTTCCCTCACGGTACTAGTGAGCTATCGGACTTGGGTAGTATTTAGGATTACCAGTATATGACTGGCGTGTTTTGACGCGATATCCGACGCGCCATACTCGGGATACCCTTCAATCAGCTCCTCGCCCCTTCATCTACGCGGCTATCACGCTCTTTGGCAGAACGTTCCAGTTCACTTCGACTCAGAGCAGGACCTGTAAAAGGGTCCACACCCCACATCTCCCCAACCTCGCGATTGGGGATTCGGTTTGTCCTCTTCTGCCTTCGGTCGACCCTACTGACAGAATCGCTATTGCTTTCTTTTCCTGCCGGTACTGAGATGCTTCAGTTCCCGGCGTTCCCATTCCTTACGGAACAGTTAGGGGATCCACGGTTCAAAGCCTGCATGCGGCTCGCCGTGGCTTATCGCAGCTTGCCACGCCCTTCAACGGCTCCCAAGCCTAGTCATCCACTAAGCGGCTTACGGAATCCTCAAACCGACTGATCTGCTATGCACGACGTCATCACAAATCCGCTACAGTCAATATTTGGCGGATATGCTACATCAATCAACCCGATTTCACTCGCGTTGACCTTACGTGTAAAATATTTCGTAAGCGTAAACTTTCTGAACTTTTTTTCTCACCGAATTTTCTTTTTGCGCATTTCGCAAAACACTTTTCTTTTTGGTACAGCTTTTTCTTTTCGTGTAACGAAAAGAAAAAGGTGTGGACCCTACGGGATTTGAACCCGTGGCCTCTCCGATGCAAACGGAGCGCTCTACCCCTGAGCTAAGGGCCCGTGAAAACTCACGTGCAACCTCCAGCTCTCCAGGGCGATTTTAACGCGCACAGTTGCATGTGAGAGTCCTTTCTCTTTTGTTGTTGGTTTGCTCAATGCAAATCAAAACTTTTCAGTTTCGGACTTGCAGCCATCAAAGTTCCAAGCGGGAACATGATTACTTGCATAATCAAGTCCCGGCCACTCCGAAGAAAGGCCGGGAAATCCTTTTTGCCCGGCAGTTCGCCGGACGTTTTTAGGAGGTGATCCGTCCGCAGGTTCCCCTACGGACACCTTGTTACAACTTAGCCCCCCTCGCGGAGCCTTGGATCGACCACCCTCAAAAAGAGGATGGGCTCACCAAAACCCCACTCAGCTGGCTTGATGGGCGGTGTGTGCAAGACGCAGGGACTAATTCACCGCGCGATAGTGACGCGCGATTACTGGGGATTCCATCTTCATGAGGGTGAGTTACAACCCTCAATCCGAACTGAGGATAAGTTTCTGGGATTACCTTACCCTTTCGGGTTTGAGACTCATTGTCTTATCCATTGTATGCCGCGTGTTGCCCAGGAGATTCGGGCCATACAGATCTACCGTGGACCACTCCTTCCTCAGCATTGCTGCTGCAGTCCCCATAGAGTGCACCCCCGGAATCGGAGGCTAGCAACTATGGGCGTGGGTCTCGCCCGTTGCCTGAGTTGACAGGACGCTTCATAGTACGAGCTGACGATGACCATACAACACCTCTCAGCGCGTCAGGAAAGCCCTTCAGACTGACCATCATACTGCTGTCGCCCCTGGTGAGTTATCTGGCGTTGTGTCCAATTAAACCGCAGCATCCACCCCTTGTAGTGCGTCCCCGCCAATTCCATTAAGTTTCACCCTTGCGAGTATACTTCCCAGGCGGCGGACTTAAGACCTTCGCTTCGGCACTCCCGCGCTACGTGAGCGCTAGAACACCTAGTCCGCATCGTTGACGGCTGGGACTAACCGGGTATCTAATCCGGGTCGCTCCCCCAGCTTTCGCTCCTCACCGTCAGAGCCGTACTCGTGAATCGCCTTCGCTACTGGTGGTCCTTCCGGGATCACAACATTTCACCGTTACTCCGGAAATTCCATTCACGTCTTCCGGTCTCGAGCCCTGCAGTATCTCTGGCAATTCGACTCCTTAGGAGAGCCGATTTCACCAAAGACTTACAGGACCGGCTACGAGCGCTTTAGGCCCAATATAAGGGGATACCACTTGAGCCTTGCGTATTACCGCGGCGGCTGGCACGCATATTACCCAGCTCTTATTCGCCAACCTTTCTAAAGTTGGCAAAAGCCCCGTGAGGGGCACTCGAATTCCCTCTGTCACGCTTTCGCGCATTGCAGAATTTTCGCGCCTGCTGCACCCCGTAGGGCTAGGGTCCTTATCTCAGTACCCTTCTCCGGGCTCCCTCTCTCAAGGCCCGTATGGATCTTCGGCTTGGTGGGCAGTTACCCCGCCAACTACCTAATCCACCGCAGACCCATCCTATAGCGGAAATCCCCAGCATAGGGGGACGCCATTTGGGAAACAGAACATTCCAGTATCTGTTTCCTATGAAGGATTAGCCCCAGTTTCCCGGGATTAGCTTCTCTATAGGGTAGGTTATCCACGTGTTACTGAGCAGTATGCCAGAAGCAATTTGGCTTTGCTTCTAAGACTTGCATGGCTTAGTCGAAATTCGAGAGCAGTACCCGCCAGCAGGATCAGCTGGAATTGTATCCAACCAAAACTCTGGTATTGGAATATCGCTCAATGGAATTGGTTTTCGAACACAAAAAAAATCCATGGCCACACAGGCCACTTCATGTTTTCTTGGATGCGAAAAATTTTATTTAGGGTTTTCCCGCTTGGAAAACCTCTGGCTATGGCTGAAATAAATTCAACCATTCAAGCAACCAACATCATACCCAATTTCACTCGGGTACTCATTAAGTGTCATCACGCCAACCCAGGGAGTCACAAGCACGCAGCGCACCGAAATGGCACGCTGATATGTATTTCCCCCAAACTCACGTCATTGGCCACAATGGCTTAAAACCAATCAATTGGCCTATTCGAGTCGTTTAAAGCTATTTTATTTGGAAGCTAATGGGTTGATGTTCCTACTATATCCAGCGCATTTCCTTTATAAAGCTAACGCCGGCGCAAGACAGAATTTCGGCATTTGAAGCAATTATTTGCCTTTTAAGGGACGTTTTACTTTTTCATCAATTAATTCAATTATTTTTATTGCCTTTTGATTAGCTTCGTCTCCCGCATTGAGAGTAGGGGAGTCACCCATAACATCTAACCCTGATATACCCCTATACATTGTGTCCGTCAGAGCTAAAATTCGTTTATACACATCAATATCAAGTTTAGTATGAAGGGGAGATATAATATCCAATATCTGCCTTCGATTTTTCTCTAAGATAGATTTGGCTGATTTGGGGTCAAAGGAGTGATGTCTATACTGTTCCCATTCTACTCCGAAACGCCACACAGGTTGACGTAAGAGCAAATAGCATTCACTTATTTCATCGACACTCCCTTTCCATTTCATTGCCAATGCCCATGCCTTTTCAAGAAGAAAACTTACAGCAATTGGCTCCATAAAACTATAATGTTAGCACAAACATTTAAAACATGTTTACATGTCAAACAATTAGTGGTGCCATGATAATTACCGTGCGCGATGTCGAAGAGGACGATTTCAAGGAGTTCCGGGCGGCCGTGGTGTCAAAGGGAATAAAGACTGGAACTGCCCTTAGCCAGGCGATGCGCGAGTGGGCCGGAAAGCCTGAATCCAAAAAGCGCAAGGGCAAGAGCCTCTTTGACCTAAAGCCCGTGGACTGGGGGAAAGGAAGCGAACAGTACAGCAGCAGGTTTGACGAGTATCTTTATGGTGGTAAGAAGTGAGCGTTTTTCTCGACAGCACATTTTTCATCGCCTTCACAAACACCAAGGACCCCAACCACCGCAAGGCGAGGGAAATTTCTGAAATGATAAAGGAAGGGCAGTTTGGAAGCATCTATATCTCCACCTATATTTTTGACGAAGTGCTGGCGTTCACCTTGAGCAGGAACAGCCACGGGCTTGCGGTAGGCCTTGGCGAGGTAATGCTCGGCGAGGACATGACAATGCTGGATATTCCAAAAGCCATTTTTGACCAGTCGTGGGAGCTTTTCAAGGAACGGGAAAACCTGAGCTTTACGGACTGCACAACGGCAAAGCTTGCCGAGAATTACAAAATAAAGAACATCGTCACTTTCGACAATGGCTTTAAGCAATTCAAATCGCTCAACATTCTTTCCTGAAAAAAGGAAAAGTGAAAATGGGGCTATTTTTTCATAATCATTTGGTAAAGCGCCTCGGTTTCATCCGCAATTTTTTGCACCGAGTATTTTTTGGCCGTGGCCACCGCATTTTTGCCCATTTTTTTGCGCAGCGCCGATGAAGTTGTGAGCTTTTTTATTTTGAGCGCGAGCGCGTGGAAATCATACGGCTTGAAGAGGTACCCGTTCACGCCTTCTTTTATCGAATCTTTTATTCCGAGATAGTCCGCGCCGATGCAGGGCAATCCCGCCGCCATCGCCTCGAGAACGGTAAGGCCCTGCGTTTCGATTGTTGAAGCCGTTACGAAAATATCGTGCGAGGCAACGTGCTTTGAGAGTTCATCTCCGCCCAGCGCGCCCTGGAACGTTACATGCGCGGAGATGTTTTCGCCCTCTGCAATAGCCTTGAGATAATCCGTTGCCGGCCCGGAGCCGGTAATTGTCAGTGAAACATTTTTGCCCTCGCGAATAACGCTTTTTAGCGCGTGCAAAAGCACCTCGATATTTTTCTCATAGCTAACGCGCCCGAAGTAAATGAGCCTTGGCTTTTTCGCCTCGTATTTTTTCTTCGCGTGCTTGTTGAACTTTGCAAAATCAATCGCGTTTGGAAGGGCAATTATTTCCTTTGTAACGCCGTTGCGCGAGAGTTCCTCTTTCATCTGCGAAGTTGGAGTGGTCACAATTGCGCAGGAGTTGTAGAAAAAATTCGTGTACTTCCACGCAAGGGTTTTGGCAAGCGTGGTATCCTTTAGGAATGGGATTGGCAAATACGCCATAAACTCCGGGAGCAGGGTGTGGTATGTGCCCACAAGCGGCGCGCGCAGGCGCTTTGCGCAGTTCACCCCGAGCCAGCCAACACCAAATGGCGTGTGCACATGCACAACATCAGGCCTGAATTTTTTGAGTTCCCTAAAAACCCGCGGCGAGATGAAGTGCGTGATGCGGTAATCTTTGTAAGTGGGAAACGCGATCGAAGGAAGCAGCACCTCCATGAGTTTGCCGCTTTTTTTCTCTGAAAATTTCATATCAGGCGAAGGCCCGACAATCATCACTTCGTGCCCGCGCGAGAGGAACTCGCCGCTGATGTTTTTTATCTGCGTGACAACGCCGTTTATCTGCGGAGAGTAGCTGTCGGAAAAAATCGCAACCCTCACTTTATTCACCTCACGTCCTCATAATCCGAATGTGATTTGCCTGTGAGATGGTATTTGATTGCGTTCGCGATGTGATAGGCAACAAAGCGCGGGTAGCCCCATTTTTTCACCCTGCGCGCCGAAACATCAATCGAGAGGCTGTCGAGATATTTCACCCCACCGAGCCGCTCCATCCTGCGTGTGAGGTCGAGGTCCTCTGCGGTGCGAAGCGAGGTGTTAAACCCGCCGGCCTTTTCAAAAACCGAGAGGCGCACGGCAAAATTCGAGCCGATTGTGTTGTGCGCCCCTACAAGCGAAGTGAGAAGCATGAATGCCGGCATTATGGTTTTGCTCAAAATATAGTCAAGCGGCCCGGCATCTGAAAAATAAACCGGCCCGTAGAGAAGGCAAAGATTTGGATCTGCGGAAAATTCAGCTGCGATTTTCTCAACCCAATCAGAGGGGACTTTCGCATCCGCATCCGTGAATGCAATCACTTCCCCGCGCGCAACTTTTGTTCCTGCCTGGCGCTCCCACGCGGCCGAGCGGTTCTTTTCTTTCACAACCTTCGCGCCCATTTTTTTGGCGATTTTTACGGTAGCATCTTCACTATACCCATCACCAACTATGAGCTCAATTTTGTGGCGCGTTTTCTGCGCCTTCACCGAATTAATCGTGGCGCCGATGTACTTTTCCTCGTTGAGCGCGCCGATTACAACCGAGACAAGCATAGAAGACAATTAAGCGCTCTTCACTTATAAAAAGGTATTTGAAAAATGAAAAAACGTGGCCAAAGGCCACAAAAATAAGTAGAATTCAGGGACAGCCCTTTAGACTGCCCGGGCTCTCATGTATTTGCGTTTGCGCTTCTTTCTGCGCATCTTCTTCTTGTGCCACTTCCATCTCTGCCTAGCATGCGTCTTTTTGTAGCGCGAAGTGTCGTTAGCCCTATGACTCAAGAATGCTCACCAAAAAATGACTAATACAAGGAAGCATTATTGTGACATATTTATAAATGTTGTTGGGGCGGCTCCCCTAGAATCGCCAATTACCTGCGTTTAAAGGGCTTTGCCTGCGCTCCCGATTTTGGCAGGTAGGTTAGCAGCCAGCGCACGGTCCTCTTTTGCGTTGGGTGGATGAACTCAGGATAGAGCTCGACCATCGCGCTTAGCACATCCATTCGGGCGTGTGATTGCGGGGGCGAAATGATAAGGCCGGG
>Ga0209515_10010732_pt1 | contig 10134 bp, 6 predicted proteins | sample Subgroupgradi54m_FD_187454 | JGI IMG/M metagenome (GOLD analysis project Ga0209515, IMG submission 187454) | Subsurface groundwater microbial communities from S. Glens Falls, New York, USA - GMW60B uncontaminated upgradient, 5.4 m (SPAdes)... ...
GCGTGTCAAAGAGTCCCTTTGGCAATTTTTAAAGCTCCTCTTGTGACGGCGCGAGAACCTTCGCATGCCAGAACTTGGTTTTAAAGGTTTTGGTGATTTCTTTTAGCTCTTCATTTTTCAAAAGATACAGCACTAAAATAGCCGCTAGTATGCCCAAAATGCCGGAAATAAATCCCTGCAAAAATACGCCCCAGAAGGTGACATTGCCGAATAAAGGAGAAAGAATATTTAGACTAATATAAGCTACCAGCCCAAGAAAAAAAGAAGCGCCCAAGCTTTGAAAAAAAGTCTTGGTGATGAAAGACTCATTTGGCATAAAATCTTTTTTCACAAAAATCCAGTGCAGGATAAAATTTAAAATAGTGCCGATAGAATACGCAAGCGGAAGCATTAAAACTTCTGTGCCCGGAATGTCGCTCACTTTGAGCAAGGATTCTATAAAGTAGCGGAATATAAGCACATTTTCAAAAAGAAAGGTCAGCGCGTAAGACAAAATTATAATTAAAACCGAGCAGGAAAAATTCACGATGAGCGGGCGTTTGGTGTTGCCTGTCGCATAATATGAACGGGACAAAAGCGTAATCATGCCCTGCGCGATCACGGAAACAGAAAAAATCGCGAGCGACGCCGCGACCAAACGGGTATTTTCCCAAGAAAAACTTCCGGAACCAAGTATCACTCGGACAATCTGCGCCCGAACCACGATAAAAAGAAAAGTTACCGGCAAAGACCAAAAAATTATAGCGCGAGCGGCAGATTTTAAATGCGCTTTGAATTCTTCCATTTTGCCGAGGGAAATTGATTTAGCTAAAGTTGGAAAAGCCGCGACCGCATAAGATATACCGATGATATTAAGCGGGACTGACTGCAAATTAAATGAAAGGTTAAAAATTGAAATAGATCCTGCTTTTAGATATGAAGCGAGAGCAATAATAGAAATGAGAGCAATGTTGTTGAAAGCTAGACCCAGGGTTCTCGGAAGCGATGTCAGAGCAATAGCCTTTATATCTTTAAAATTAATAGCGCCAGAGAGTCGAGGCGTAAAGCCACAGCTAACAGATGCGAGCGCCTGAATGCCGAAATGCATAAAAGCCCCAAAAGCCACTCCGATGGCAAGTCCGGAAATTTTAAAAAGCGGATACAAAAATATCACGCCAAAAATAATCCCAAGGTTGTAAAAAATCGGACTTAAAGAATAAATAAAAAACTTGCGAAAAAGCTGAGTAACCGTGCCGAAAAAATTTGAAAGCCCCATTAATATCGGCGAGAGCAGCATAATACGCGAAAGCATGATTACTTTTGCCTGGATTATGGCAGAAAAACCCGGAGCGATAAAAGATGCCAAATATGGCATTAGAAAAAAAGCAACAAGAGAGACAAACATTATCGCAGTTAAAAAAACGGTGAAGACATCGTTAAGATATTTGCGTGCTTCATTCGTCACTTCCTTTTTTCCATTCATTTTTGCCGCAATAAAAGGAATAAGCACGGTGACGGAAGCAAGAGACGCTATACAAATAAAAATAAGGTCGGGTATTCGAAAAGCCGCGTAGTAAGCATCGAGCAAAGCTCCCGGTCCGATAAAATGCGCAATCGCGCGGTCGCGAAAAAGCGCTAGAATTTGCGAAAGAAAAGCAAAAAAACCCAAAAGAAACGCGGCCTGATTGATACTGCTATATTCTTTGCCAAAAATCCTCAAAATCCTATCCATTTTGTTACTTTTTCTTTATGGAAGTATCTTTTATTTTAGGAGTTGGGTCGGAAGTAGTAGTGGTAAGAGGAGGAACAGATGCGCTCCCAGAACTTTGATTTTTTAATGAATCAACATATTTTATCAAATTTTGGTTGTCAGGAATGATAGAAAGGGCTGTTTGCGCGTAAGAAAGCGCACTCCCGCCGTCCCCTTCGCTCTTGGCTATTTGAGAAAGAACAAGCCAAGCATCGACATAGTCAGGTTTAAGGGTAAGCGCAGCCTTAAGATAGTTTTTTGCCTCAGTATTTTTTTTGTCAGCAAAAGAAGCAGTAGCCATAGAAAGCTTGAGCGCTGGATTGTTTGGATTAAGAGTAGCAGCTGTTTTATAAGCTTCAATCGCGCTCTGGTAGGCAGTTTTGTCACCAAATACACCGAGAGTTTCATACAAAGAGCCAAGCGCTTGAAAGTTCAAATAGTTTTTGGGATTATATTTAACAGCCTCATTTGCGCCAAGCACCGCTTGCTCTATGCTTGTTTTTATATCAGCCTTGTCTGTCTTAGATAATTCCGTTTCCTTTTTTTGAACTAGAGAATTTAATTTCACAAATTGTATCTGCGAGTAAGTGCGCAAATATAAATCGTTGGGATATAAATTTAGAGCTTTACCAATAGCGGCAAGGGCGTCGGGAACAGTCGCAGCTGTTAGAGCTTTCTGAAAATATGGAACAGAAGCCAGACGCTCTATATATTTAAATGAAATAGCCGCGGAAGTGATAATCAAAAGAACGATGAACAGCATAGAGAAAAAACTTTTTCGATGATCATTTAAAAATTCGAGCGTTATTTCGCCATTTTGACTATTCGAGGCAGATAAACCCGCGAATACTCCGGCGAATGCGAGAGCTAATAAAAATGTTACTGGTCCGGTGGAATAAAAGAAAGAGGAAACAAATAAATAAAGAGACAAGACGAAAAACGCCATCGTTTCCCAATTTATTCCATTCTTAATACTCGTAAAAATTGACTTGACTCCGCTAATGATAAGTAAAGCAAAAAAGATAAGCCAGGCAATAATACCCGCATAGCCCGTGGTAGCAACTAAAGTCGGCAGTAATCCTGAACCATAATTAACATAAATACTCCACAAGCTGCCGTTTATGGGAGCATTTACTCCAAGAGGCTTGTACATTGCCCAAGCTTCGGCAAATTTATTTGGACCTATACCTAACAGCAGATTGTCTTCGAGAACCGATTTAGTAATTCCCATTGTAGCCCCCAAGGAAATGCTAACTTCATCGTTTTGTATTCCCAAACTTTTTGGCAAAGCTCCTCCAATAAACTGTCCAGACATGAAGAACAAAAGAGCTATCATTATGATAGTAAAAGAAAGCACCGGAAAACGCGCCTTTTCACTCGAAGTATTTACAATATTTATGGCTCCCTCTGCAACCTTTTCTCTAGAAGAAATTGAAATTTTATAAACAAAAATAATCAAAGCAGATATTCCAAAGAGCCCCCAGACAAATGAAAAATTGACGGCCGCAATCAAGAACATCGAAAGTACAATCAATATGTGAAGAATCAATTTTTCGATTTTAGTCGTTGAAAAAAATTCAACCATGAGGAGCGACATCAAAGCGGAAAAGCCGGCAAAAATGCCCAGCTCATTCCAAGAACCCAAAAGATTGCTTGTTTTTAAAGTTGGATCCAGAACTCCCAACGACAATTCAGGCTTAAACAAATGGATACATTGAAAAAATAAAAGAGCCGCGGAAGACAGTATCGCTCCAAATAAAATAACTCTAGCGCTTTTTTGGTCTCGAAAAACGATAGAACACATTAGCATCAAAAGAAAACCAGCAAAGATAAACCAAAAACTGCCAATATCAAACATCGTGCCAAAAAAAGATACCTCCGAACTTTTCACAAAAAGAGCCGATAATAAAACCGCCAACACAACTCCCACGCCCCCGAGCAGTGAAGCAGATCGGGGTAAATTTATTTTACCGTCAAAAAATCTGGCAAGGCTCCAAAAAATAACTGAGAAAACAAGTCCGACTACCAAAAGCGCCCCTTTCGCATTCTCAATTGGGATATGAGTAAAAGGTAAAAAGAAAAATGGTAATAATGTTATAACAAAAAAAAGAGACAAAAACGAAAGCCTGCCAAATATATTTGTGTGCATGGAGCTATTGTACTACATCCTTGCGCCTTATCGCAAGTTAAAATAAATAGGAGTCTATAATTCCCCCCATAACCATTGCTCTCACTTCTTTCTCAAGTTCTTCAACAACTCTTATTGCTTCATTTAACTGGGATTTTTCAACTACTTTCTCAGCTTTATCTAATATTTGAGCTGCACTTTCAGTAACAACTATTTTTTCTAAAATAGTCTATTCTTTTATTTATTCTTTCAACATCAGTTTTAGTTGCCATCTTTGCTTCCATTCTTGATTCTAGATTTTTAAGATCCTCTTTAGTAGCCATTTTTTCTTCCAACCTCTCAAAGCTGTTATTCATCATAATAGCCAGTTTATCTATTGTCATCTTTTGGGTTTTTACTTCCTTTTTCATATCTTGATTTGATTATACTACTAATTAATTTTAAAAAGCAACCAAAAAATTTAGACTACTATGTTGATAAGTCGGTTGTTGATGTAGATCACTTTCTTGATGGTCTGACCGGCGATGTGCCTTCGTACAACTTCATTCTCTATGGCTTTTCCTTTTATATCTTCTTCGGAATCCCCCGCTTCTATCATCATTTCACCGCGAAGTTTGCCGTTTATTTGTATTACGATTTTTATTTCTTCATCTTTGATTTTCGAAGCGTCGTGTGCCGGCCATGATTCCAAATTGATTGATTTTTTATGACCTAATATTTGCCATAACTCTTCTGTGATATGGGGTGCAAACGGCGAAAGAATTTTTAAAAATGTTTCATACACACCTTGCGATATGGATTCGGATTTCGAGATTTCATTTACAAAAATCATAAGCGTAGAAATAGCTGTATTGAATTTCATTGTTTCAATATCTTCGGTGACTTTCTTTATTGTTTCATTTAAAATTCTATCCACCCCCTCCCGACCTCCCCCAAAGGGGGAGGCTTTGAATTCCTCCCTCCCCTTTGGGGAGGGCTGGGGAGGGGTTATTTTATCTTGCAAATTCCACGCGCGCTCTAAAAATCTTCGCGGACCAATCATGCTGTCTGAACTCCACGCAACAGATTGGTCAAACGGACCCATGAACATCTCATACATGCGAAGCGTATCCGCGCCGTAAGTTTTTATCAAATCATCCGGATTCACCACATTGTCTTTGGATTTGGACATCTTGTCGCCGCCCTCCGCAAGTATCATTCCGTGCGAAGTGCGCTTCATGTATGGCTCGCTAGTCGGCACCAACTTCAAATCGTATAAAAATTTATGCCAAAAACGGGAATACAAAAGGTGCAATGTAGTGTGTTCCATACCGCCGTTGTACCAATCTACCGGCGTCCAGTATTTTAAATTTTCCTTGCTGGCAAATTCTTTATTATTTTTCGGATCAGTATAACGAAGGTAGTACCAGCTGGAACCAGCCCAGTTTGGCATTGTGTCCGTCTCGCGTTTTGCTTTGCCTTTACACTTTGGGCATTTAACATTCACCCATTTTGGAATATTGGCTAGTGGTGATTCACCACTAGCCGTCGGTTGATAATTCTTAACTTTGGGAAGTTCCACCGGCAAATCTTTTTCGGGGACTGGAATCCATCCGCCATCTTCCTTGCCCGCCGAAGCCTTGGCGCAGGAGGGACAATGTATTACCGGTATCGGTTCACCCCAATATCTCTGACGAGAAAAAATCCAATCGCGAAGTTTGAATGTGACTTTTTCTTTTCCTCCGACAAATTTTATGATTTCTTTTTTAGCTTTTTCCGAATCCATTCCAGAAAATTGACCAGAATTAATCAACACACCTCCGTCATCATATGATAAATTATTTTTTCCTATATTTTCAAACTTTGCCGTGCTGGTAGTCAAAAAGGATTTAACTTTATCGCTCGGAACCCAAACTATAGAATGTTTTTCTTTTTCTTCTTTTGCGATTTCATCGTGCTCCGTATTTTCAAGTTCAAAATAAAGCCCATAAAAATCTGCTCTTCGATTCTCATTTTTTCCAGGATGATAAAATTCAACACGTAATGGTGTACCTAATTCCTTAATAAATTTTAAATTTTTATACCCGGTCTCTTCATAAATTTCTCGACGCGCTGCTTGTATCATATCTTCTCCTTTTTCCACACCTCCAGTTATGCCTGTTCTCCATTTTGCCTTTTTCCATTCAAGCATGAGAAAAGTATTATCTTTAGGATTTCGTACATAGCAATCAACAGCCTTTCGATAAATAAAGGGCATTTCTTCCTTTGGAGGATCAACCACTTCTTTTTCTACTTGCGCGACAACATACCTTATTTCTAAACCATATTTCTTTGCAAATTCAAAATCCCGCTCATCGTGCGCTGGCACGCCCATTATCGCGCCAGTGCCGTAATCCGCAGACACATAATTGACCGCAAACACGGGTATGAGCTCACCACTCGCGGGATTCTTTGCCTTAAGTCCAGTATCAACACCAACCTTTTCTTTATTATCTCGATCGGTATCCACTTTTATACCGTAGTCTTTGCTTGTTATTTTTTTGGCAATTTCAGGTGCTAGAGCCAAAAACGTGGCACCAAAAATTGTGTCCGGACGAGTGGTAAATACTTTTACAGAATCGAAACCACGTTCAATATTAAAAATAATTTCTGCTCCTTCAGACCTCCCTATCCAATTCCTCTGCCCGAGTTTAATCTGCGGAAGGTAATCAACATTATCCAAATCTTTATAAAGTCTATCGGCGTATTTTGTGATCGCCAGCATCCACTGTTCTTTCTCTCTTTTTTCCACTACCGTCCCGCAACGCTCGCAGACACCGTCCCCGCCCGAACGACCGGAGTCGTCCGGTCGGGCGGGGACGACTTCTTCATTAGCCAGACCAATCTTGTCCTTCGGGCACCAATTGATCAGCATCTTGGCTTTGTATGCCAAACCTTTTTTTAACAACTGCAAAAATATCCACTGCGTCCATTTATAATATTTCGGATCGGTGGTGTTTATTTCCCGCAACCAGTCAAAAGAAAAGCCGAGAGACTTCAACTGCTTCCGAAAAGTGTCTGTATTATCTTTCGTAACCTTTATCGGATGAATACCAGTCTTGATTGCGTAGTTTTCAGTTGGGAGTCCGAAAGCATCCCAGCCGATCGGGTAAAGCACATTGAACCCTTCCATGCGACGCTTGCGGGAAATTATATCCATGGCGGTATTGCTACGAATATGCCCCACATGCATCCCAGCGCCGGAAGGATAAGGAAATTCAATTAAACTATAATATTTGGGTTTTTTAGAATTATTCTGGGCATGGTAAATTCCACTCTTTTCCCATTCTTTCTGCCATTTTCGCTCAATTTTTTTATGGTCGTATTCTTTCATCAGTAAGGCATTGGCAGCACTGCCTTAGGATAAGGAGGATAGTCGTTTGGATTTATTGTTTCCATGAAACAATAGTGCCCAGCCGGATGAATCCAGAATGAATCCCCATAAGGATAATAATTCGGCGTATTTTTATCGCCTATTGCTTTGTTAAATTCAGCGCAAAGATTGTATGTCGTTTCAGCAGTTTTTACATACTCATATTGTTTTTGATTTTGAGAATCAACTTTAGCAACATAATAATTTCCATTCGACATTGCCTCGATAGTTTTCGGCAAAGTTCTTTTATCAGAATAATAACTCCTGACTTGATTGTTTATGCCCTGTAAGTCACTTACTTTCTGCTCGTCATACTTTATGAGCCTCTGCGTCCTCGGAGAACCAAGAACGGCAAAACCCCAGATTATTGAACCAATAATAATTGCGGTTGCAAAAATTCTCCAAAAAATTCGGAGCGGCGGCGTTAATTTACCCCTCAAGTCAGAAATATAATAAATAAACAGACTGGAAAAAATAACTAGTAGCACAAAAACCTTCAAAAGAAATCCGGTCGTCAGCTCTTGCCCGTCAATGAAATAATAAATAGCGGTCACCAAATCTCCGGCGATAACACAACCGGAAATAAATAGCGTTATATATGTCAGCCCTTTGTGAATCAGGCTATTTTGCCTTTCCGATTCTATTCTATAATCCTTTTCCAAAAACCACACCAAAAGCACAAAGATAGGAAAGAAAACAATTAAGGAAGCGACAGGCCAGCTGATAGACTGGCTTCCATAATAGTTATACCCGTCCGAAATTTTCGGATAAGCCGTGTTGATAACAGTAAATAATAAACTGATAAGACTCCCCACTATCGTATATAGTGATATAAAAGCCCCCAAATTTAAGAGGAAATCTTTTGCCGTGGTTTTTGGCCTCATTTGATTCGGATCCATGTTGTTATTGCGATTATTAAAAAGGGCGACGACGCCGATTATTATAATAATTAAGACAAAAAGCGGAACTAGAAGATAAAGCAGGTAATAATCAAACATATTTATATAATCAACCGTTAAAATGATAAGGCGACACTGCTAGTATATTATACACTCCACACCGCCGTATTAGCAAGCGGGATGATGCGATTATTGGACTTTTCCAAAACACAAAGCTCGCCTGCCTCGACATTTCCCCCGAAATCTTTCATCATTTCCTCAAGGCTATAGCCTAAAGAAAGCGAGGAAGAGTCTACCGCGTACGAAGTCAAAATAACAAAGAGAGGTTTGTCACTTAAAACTTTCCGCGCACCCGAGAGAAGTTTTGGTAGCATTTCCTCTATTTTCCAGACTTCCCCTTTCGGTCCCCTGCCAAATTTTGGCGGATCCATAATTATGGCGTCATATTTATTTCCCCTCTTTGCTTCTCGTTCCAAAAATTTTATAGCGTCGTCTTCTATCACCCGCATTGGTAAATTTTCTAAACCCGAAAGTGTTTGATTTTCTTTTGCCCAATTCAAAGTTTGTTTGGAAGCATCCAGATGTGTGACCTCCGCGCCAGCGCGCAAAGCAAAAAGGCTCGCGACACCTGTGTAGCCGAACAAATTTAAAAACTTTACTTTCTGCGGAAGCCTTGCTTCCGCAGATTTAATTTTTTCCTCAATAAAATCCCAGTGGCTCGCCTGCTCCGGAAAAAATCCCAAATGCCGAAAAGGCGTCGGCGTCGCCAAAAACTTGATGCCTTTATACTGCATTTCCCATTTTTTGAGCAAGGACTCCCCTTGCTCATTTTTGTTCATCTTCCATCCAGCTTTCGCGCCAACTTTTGAACTCCAAAATTTACCGTCCACTTTGTTCCACTCTTTTTCCCCGAGAGTTTTCGGCCATACAGCATTTTCATAAGGCCGCACGAAAGCATAAGGACCGAATTTCTCCAGCTTCTCCCCTTCGCCTGTGTCTAGGAGTTCGTAATCAACCCAATCCTTCGAAACGAAAATTTTAATTTGTGTTGTCATATCAAAAATTCTATCACATCGCCGTCTTTGACGATGTATTCTTTGCCTTCGGTGCGCACCCAGCCTTTTTCTCTGGCTTTGGCGAAACTTCCGGCTTCCATGAGCTGATTATAGGACACCACTTCCGCCCGGATAAATTTCTGCTGAAAGTCGGTGTGAATGGAACGACCGGCAAAAGGCGCCGTCGCCCCGCGGAGAGTCGTCCACGCTCTCGATTCATCTTCGCCGGTAGTAAAAAAAGTAATTAAATTCAGCAGGTCATAACCAGCCTTAATCAGATTATCCAGACCTGTACCAAAAATTGGGTCGACTACTAGATATGGCCCGGGGATTTTTGATAGAAAATCCCCGGGCCTTCCATCAATCTCCCCCTGAACCCCCTTGTGTTCCCCCTTGTCAGGGGGAATCATATTGTCCTCCCCTGATAAGGGGAGGCTCGGAGGGGTTTGGGGAGTGCCCTTTAGGGCGAGGGGGTCTAAGGCTGAAGTATTCAAAACATACAATGTCGGCTTTTTAATTCCTGCCGCTTCCAATTCAAAATTTATAACTTCAATATCAAAAAGCGGATCAATCTTGTCGTGTACATGAATCATTGCTTTGTCTTCAAAAATTCGCACGACTTCAATGATGGCGTCCACTTCGCGGATATGCGAGAGAAATTTATTGCCGAGACCAGCGCCCTCCGATGCGCCTTTGACCAGTCCCGCAATATCCACAAACTCCACTACTGCTGGAATAGTCTTTTTGGATTTAGAAATAACTGAGAGCTTGGCGAGCCGCTCGTCCGGCATCGGCACAATACCCACCGAGGGATCAATGGTGCAAAAAGGATAATTCTCCGTCGGTACATTCTTTTTTGTCAGCGCATTAAAAAGCGTCGACTTTCCGACGTTTGGCAGACCGACAATCCCGATTTTCATAAAATTATTTCC
>Ga0209515_10010733_pt1 | contig 10134 bp, 9 predicted proteins | sample Subgroupgradi54m_FD_187454 | JGI IMG/M metagenome (GOLD analysis project Ga0209515, IMG submission 187454) | Subsurface groundwater microbial communities from S. Glens Falls, New York, USA - GMW60B uncontaminated upgradient, 5.4 m (SPAdes)... ...
CAAGCGTCGCAGTTCCGCCGCCGACGAGGCCGCGGCCGCCGAAGCGGATGCGGCCGTACTCGGGCGACTGCCATCCGACGACGAGCCCGCCATACGCAAGCTTGAAGTCGCGTTCTTCGTTGGCCAGCCAGTAGCCCGCGCCGCCGATGAGGAGCGTGCCGTCGAACACGCGCCCGCCGTACGCGCCGGCGAGCTCGCCGGTGCGGTTGTCGAAATCGGTCACCTTGAAGTCGGGAGCCACGACCCAGCCGTCGTGAATCCGCTCGAGCACCAGCGGCCCGTTCGTGGGCGCAGGCGTGGTCTGCGCGTACGCCGCCGGGGCGGCCAGCAGCGCGGCGACGAAGACGATCGTGTTGCGCATGATGCGTCCCCCGTTATTGACGCGAGAGGCTGACGTTGACGGTTGATGTCTCTCCAGGCCGCACCTCGATATCGGACTGGTAGGTGCGATAGCCGTCGCGTCTCACTTCCACATGATGCAGTCCGGGCGAGACCTGCACGACGAGCCGCTCGTCGCCGGACGGTCCGTCCCAGCGCTCGCCGTCGATGAGCACATCGGCGCTCGCCGGCTGCACGCGAACCGACAGCGTGCCCGCGTCGGATCGCACGTCAGCTCGATTGCCCTGCTGCTGCGGCGCGCCCGGCGGCGGGCCTTGCGGCCGTGGAGGCGGACCGCCTCGTTGCGGCGGCGGCGGTGGATAGACGTTGGGTCCCGCCGGCCCGGGTCCTGCCTGCGGTTGCGGAGGGGGAGGCTCCAGCGGACGCGGCTCCGCGACATCGCCGGGAGCGAGCGGCTGCATCACGTAGCGCAGGCGGAAGGTGCCGGTCGGCTGCACGTAGATCCGCTGGCGAACCGTGCGATAGCCGTCGAGATAGAGCGTGATGTCGTGCGATCCCGGCTCGAGGTGCAGCCGCTGGAAGAGCCCGTCGAAGTCGTCGACGATGCCGGCGTAGTAATTGTCGATGTAGACCTCTGTCTCGCGCGGCGAGACTTCCAGCCGCACGGCGGAGCTGCCGTCAAAGAAGCGCCGGCCGTACCCGAACTGGCTGTACCCGGCCTGCGGATACCAGTAGAACGGCCGGTAGTAGGGCCGGTAGAACGCGTCGTAATAAAAGGGGTTGTAGAACGGCCGGTAGTAAGGACGCCGGTACCCGCCAACCACGACAACCGCGCGCGCGCGCGGCGCCCCGATGCGCACCGCACCGCGAACTCGAACCTGAGCGTCAGCGTGACCGCTCCAGAAAATGCCGGTCGCGAGGACGATGGCGAGCGGCGCGAGAGTGACCTTCACGAAAGACCTCCCATTTGTCCGCCGTAGCCCGCAGGGCGAAGGCGGATGGCAGACTGCCCGCCGGGAGGCAATGGCTGTGCCGTTTGTGACACGCGCAAAAAAGGGGCGAATTGAATCAGGCGCGGCTGCTCGCGTCGTCCAGCGATGACGCGCGCGTCCGATCCCGATGACGTAGGGCGGGCCTTTACGGCCCGCCGTGTCCACGCGGCAGGAGTATCTCGAACACCGCCCCTCCCTCGTTGCGCGCCGAGATCGATCCGCCGTGGCGCTCGACGATCGCCTTCACGATCGACAGGCCCAGGCCGCTGCCACCCGATGCTTTCCGGGAGGCGTCCGCTTTGTAGAAGCGATCGAAGATGAGCGGCAGGTGGTCGGGGTGGATCCCCTCCCCGCTGTTGCGCACCCGCAGCCGCAGCCTGTCGCCGGCCACGTCGGCCGAGAGCGCGATCTCGCCGCCGTCCGGCGTGTGCCGCAGCGCGTTGGCGGCCAGATTCTGCAGCGCCTGCTCGAGGCGATCGGGATCGCCGTAGACCGTCTCCGCGCCGGGTCCGATCTCGCTCACGAACCTGATCGATCTCGTCGTCAGCTCGCGCTCGTGTCGCGAGTGGACGCGGTCGAACAGCGCGCGCACCGGAACGTGCTCGTGCGTCATCGCGGTGCCGCCGCCCTCGAGCCGCGCGAGGTCGAGTAGATCGCCGACGATCCGCTCGAGGCGATGCGTTTCCTCGTCGATGATCCCGAGATAGCGGTCGCGCGTCGCCTGGTCGAGATTGAGCTCCGGCATCGACAGCGTCTCGACGTAGCCGCGCATGGCGGTGAGCGGCGTCATCAGCTCGTGCGAAACGTCGGCCAGCAGCTGGCGGCGCGCCCTGTCGGAGGCCTCGAGCGCCCGCGCGCGATTGGCGAGCTCGTCGCCCATCTGGTTGAACGATCGCGCCAGCGCCGCGACCTCATCGCCTCCGCGATCCGGCGCGCGCGCGGTCATGTCGCCCGCGCCGAAGCGCACCGTGGCCTCCTGCAGCTGCTTCATCCTGCGGCGCGCGGGACCGAAGACGAACAGCGCGATCAACCCCGAGCCCAGCGCCAGCACCGATCCGCCGACGAGCGCCATCGTCGGCGCGAACTCGCGCACGACCATGCCCATGGGCGGACGGCCGAGCAGCACGGCCACCGTCCCGACCGGGACGCCGTTGAAGAAGACCGCCGCGAACTCACCCAGCCGGAACGGCGGCGGTCCTCCCGGCCGTCGATCGCCCTGCGACAGCTGGCGCGGCACGAACACGCGGCCGCGGGCCGGGAGCTCGCCGCGCGACATCTCCATGCGCAGCGCGTTCCGCACGTCCTCGGGAATCCCCGCGGGGTGATTGGCGACCTCGCGGCCGTCGCGCATCAGCACGACGAACGGCTGGAAGACGTTCGAGTACTGATCCTTGACGTATTGATCGATGTCGATTGCCGGATCGGTATCGAGCGCGGCGCTCAGGTCCGACGCGACCAGCACCGCCAGCCGGCGCGGCGAGGTCGCGGGCATCGAGCCCGCGATGCGGTCGCTCGTCCAGATGAAGAGCGCTCCCTGCGCCACGAGCATGAGCGCAAGGAACGCGACCAGGCCGACGGCGATGCGCCAGTACAGGCTGCGATACCAGGGATAGGTATGGGTGACGCGCGCGACGGGATTGCCGTCAGACATCGGCTGCCTTGTAGCCGGCTCCCCACACGGTGAGGATGACGGCCGGATCCGCCGCGTTCTTCTCGATCTTCTTCCGCAGCCGCTTGATCAGCGTGTCGACGCTGCGGACGGTCACGAACGTCTGATCCTTCCACACGCGCGACAGCAGCGCTTCGCGGCTGAAGACGATGCCGGGGTTCGAGAGGAGCACGTAGAGCAGCTGAAACTCGTTCGAGGTCAGATCCACGTCCTTGCTGCCGACACGCACGCGGCGCCGCGCGGGATCCATCTCGATGTGCTTGTAGGTAATCGGCCGCGCCGCTTCCCGTGACGCGCCCACGATCGGACGCGGGCCTCGACGCAGCAGCGCGCGGACGCGCGCGATGAGCTCGCGCACGCTGAACGGCTTGGTCAGGTAATCGTCGGCGCCGCTCTCGAGGCCCACCACCTTGTCGGATTCCTCGCGGCGGGCCGTGAGCATCAGCACCGGGACGTCGGGGTTCTCGGACTCGCGGCGGATCGCCCGGCACACGGTGACGCCGTCGAGGCCGGGCAGCATCAGGTCGAGGATCACGAGATCGAAGCGGCGCGTGCGCGCGAGCTTCAGCGCGGCTTCGCCGTCCGCGCAGGGGACGCACTCGTAGTTCTCCAGGCCGAGGTGGAGGCAGACCAGATCGCGGATGTTCGCCTCGTCTTCGACGACAAGGATGGACGGTCGAGGAGCGGTCGCGGCTTCCATCGGTGCGGCGGCCGCCCGTGCAGGCGGACCTTCAGGTCCGCCAGTGTAGCTCGCCGAGTCTGTCGACATCCTTAGTCATTCCAGCCCACCCAGGTGATTCGCCGTTGACGCATCTGTGAAGAAACGATGGCAGGCCCTGGCGCGCCGAAGCCTTCGGCGGAGGCGGCCACTGATTTGTCATCGCCCCGTCATCGGAGGGCCATGGGGATCACGTCGAATTGGGAGGAGAAAGAGAGCCAAGCCGCCGGTCCGCCTCCATCAGGGCGTCGACCGCGAAGCGCAGATCGCGTAGGAAACGATGGGTAAGGAGCAGCCATCATGTCCCTGTTGATGACGTTGGTTGTCGCGCTCAAGGCGCTTCGCAGGAACGCCATGCGTACGGCGCTGACCGCGCTCGGCATGATCATCGGCGTCGCCGCCGTAATCGTCATGGTCGCCATTGGCACCGGCGCGAGCGCGTCGATTCAGAAGCAGATCGGCGCTGCCGGCTCCAACATCGTCATGGTCACGGCCGGCTCGGGCGACGCGATCGGGCTTGCGCTCGGGTTCGGAATCTCGTACGCGGTCACGGCCTGAGGCAGTGGTCGGCGGTGGTCACCGCATCCGCAGTCGCGATGTCGTTCGGGGTGGCGGCGGCCATCGGCGTGTTCTTCGGGTTCTACCCCGCGCGCAAGGCGGCGCAGCTCAATCCGATCGACGCGCTTCGGTACGAGTGAGGCGGAAATGAAGCTTGCAACGACGGCAATCGTCCTCGTGAGCCTGATCGCTACTCTGATCGCCGGCAGCACGCTCGTCTCGGCGCATCGATCGCCGCGCGGGTTCCATCAATTGCCGCGGCTTCTCGGGGCGACGGCGCGCCTGGTCGCCGCGGCGCTGGTGCCGTTGGACGGGTCGTCATTGCTGGCCGCGGCGCAGGATCTCGCGGCGGCGCAGACCAACGTGCGCCACAGGATTGTCACAGGGCCGGCGCTTCCCGGGGGCCAACTCCGGGTTCACACGCATCGTCAGACATGGTGGAGGTAGAAATGACCCGTTTCAGGAAATTCACGTTGAGCGCGGTGATCGTCGCGATGGCCGGCAGCGGCGCCGCGGCTCTGTATGCGCAGGGTGGCGCGGGTGGGCGCGGGGCCGGGCAGTTCGGGCCTGGCGGGCGCGGCTTCGGGGCCGGCTTTGCGCTGGGACGGCTCGATCTGAGCGACGCCCAGAAGCAGCAGATCCGCGACATCACGAAGCGTCATCGCGACCAGACGCAGCCGCTCATGCAACGCCTGCAGCAGGCGATGGAGGCGCAGCGCGTCGCGATCGAGACCATCCCGGTGAACGAGCCGGGGGTGCGGTCGGCGGCCCAGGACGTCGCGGCGGCGCAGGCGGACATGGCGGTGGAGCAGGCGCGGCTGCACAGCGACATCTTCTCGGTGCTCACCGTGGAGCAGCAGACCAAGGCGAAGCAGCTCGAAGGGCAGGCACAGGCGCAGGCGAAGGAGCGGCGGCAGAGGGCTCCGCGCCAGCCGAAGGGCCAGGTCTAAGAAGAAATTACGCGGCGTCGACTTCGCCGCGGGGGCGATCGATCTCCATCCCGAAGCGCAGGCGCTTGAGGTAGAGGCCCTTGCGCGAGAGGCCGAGGCGCTTCGCGGCTTCATCCACGCCGCCGGCCTTCGCGAGCGCGGATGTCACCATCGCGCGCTCCAGATGCTGCACGGCGGCGGTCATCGGCTGATCGACGCGGACGACGATCTCGCTGTCGTCGAGGATGCGTTCCGAGGGCGGCACGGTCCGCCGGGACGCCGCGATGTTCGAAGACAGGTGCTCCGGCATCAGCACGGCGCCCGGTTCGGCCAGCGCGGCCAGGCGGCGCATCTCGTTCGCGATTTGGCGAACGTTGCCCGGCCATCGATAGAGCACGAGATACTCCATCGTTTCTTCCGAGAGGCGGAGGTCGCCCTTGCCCATCTCCCTGGCGTACTTCTGCAGGTAGTGACTGGCGAAGGACGGGATCTCGACGCGACGCTCGCGCAGCGGCGGGACATGCAGCCGCACGACGTTGAGGCGATAGAAGAGGTCCTCGCGAAAGCGTCCTTCGGACACGAGCGTATCGATGTCGGCGTTGGTCGCCGCGATCACGCGCACATCGACGCGCTGGGGGTGGGTCTCGCCGATCGGATGGACTTCGCCTGATTCGAGGAAGCGCAGGAGCTTCGGCTGAATGTCGAGCGTGTTCTCCCCGATCTCGTCGAGGAAGAGCGTGCCGCCGGCGGCGGCCCGGATGACGCCGGCGAAATGCTCGGTCGCGCCGGTGAAGGCGCCCTTGCGGTGACCAAAGAGCTGGGCGTCGAGCATGTCACGCGGCGTGGCGCTGCAATTGAAGGGCAGGAATGTCCTGGATGCGCGAGGCGAGTAGCCGTGAATCAGCCGCGCCAGGACTTCCTTGCCGGTGCCTGTCTCGCCCGTGATGAGGACCGGAATATTTGCGGCGGCGACGCGCCGCGCGGTCGCGAGCAGGGCCTGCATATCCTCGGTGATGAACAGAGCGCCCGCCTGCTCCTCGATCGGGGTTGCGGGCCAGATCGCCGCGCGGCTGCGCTCGTCCTGTTTCGCTTTCTCGAGCGCCACCGCTGCCCGGCCGATGCGAAATATGTCGGCAAGTACAACAGCCTTTGCGGGATCATTTGGAATGGTGCACCGAAGGAAGACACTGGCACCCTCGTTTTCTCCAAGCTGCAATAGAGCTTCGCGAGATCTGTCGTGCGTTGGATTCTTCTTGCGCGTTTCCACGACCGCGGCGTCGGGCCCGCATTGAGTCGCGTTGATCGCCGACACGAGCTCATGACCGACGAGCCGGGGACTGTACGCAAGATCGATCGCCGCGGCGAGCGCATCCGCTACGCACTCTACGGTCGACGCTATTTCGGGCTCAGCACGGTGAGCGGCCCTGAGATCCGCTCTGGCTTGTTCCACATCTAACGGGCCTTCTTCGATTTCCAGTCGCGTTGCAACCAGGCCCTGAACGGCCCATAACCGGAGAGCTCGATTTCTCAGTTGGTCCTTCAACACCGCAGAATCGGGTAGGGCTGATGCGCAAGCGTAATAGTAATGGCCCTGTAGCTCGCGATGATGAATGACGCCAGCTTCGTCGGCGCTGAACAAACGGCGCGCGGCCTCGGGGCCGCGCCCAGTGCGCGTTAGTACTTGAGCCGTTGCGAGCTGCATTGCAGCGACCAAAGAAACATCCGGAACGAGTTTTTGGCATTCACTTTCAAGTCTGCCAAGTTGTTCGAGCGCCTCAATGTGCGCTCCGCGACGTGTCAACAACCGCGCGTGCGTGATCCCGGCCCACCGAGTGATATAGGCGGGAACGTCTTCGTCACCGGCGGCACGAAGCCTTACCAACTGGAACTCACATTCATCAAGTTGGTTGAGGGCAAGGTGCAGCCGAGCGGATGTTTCGCGTACCGGTTGTTTGCGAAATTCGCTGATTCCAGGGTCATCGAGAATTCCGGCGAATCTTCGTTGCGCGCTTGAGAATTGTCCGGTCTGCAACTGCACATAACCGAGCGAACCGTCAATGTTGATTGACACGAGATTGCTGCTGACCGCGTACGCATCCTTCGCGGCTTGAAGATACGTTTCAGCCTTTTCGAATTCACAATTCAGCGAGCAGATACCAGCCCTGTTCAAAAGGGAATTACGGAGAATCCAAGCATTGGGCCCACTATCTAGTAGCGATTCGGAAAGCTGGCAGTGTCTCCAGGCTTCGTCGGGTCGGCCCGTTTGGCCCTCCAATGTTGAAACGCAGCAATGGAGATACGCCGTCGCGTGCCTCACGCCGGCCAGCAAGACCGCCTTTCGGACGACAGGGAGAATGCTCAGCACAACATCAGTCGGGTGAAAATCGATATAGAAACGAAGTAGATGAAGGTAGGTCCACGCAAGGCCCTCTGGATCTTTGGATTCTGTAGCAAGACGTAAAGCTGACTGGAAGTGTTTTGCGGCGGACGACACATCACCACTCCACCAAGCGCTGAGCGCTAAGATGCATTCGGCGTACGAGCGAACGGACGTATCGTTTGCCGGATCCGCATAACGGCGTGCGAGTTCGCTGGCGGCCGCCGAGTCTCCAGCAAGCACCAGCGCATTGGCAAGTCTTAGCCGCTGCCGCGCGTCTGCTTTCGGCTCTCCGGCGATTGAACCCGCCAGGCTAATGAACTTAAGGAATTCGCCTCGTCGAAAAAGGTCGTCAGCATTCTCGGAGCTGGTGTTCATACCCACCTCGTTAAGGACGGTTGAGCTCGGAGGGCTAACGCTTCTGAATGGGAAACGCCACAACACCGGGCGCCTTGTGAGAGACTCGCGGAATTTGATTTTGGAGCTCGGTCACTACCTGTTCAAAGACGTAGCGATCCGATTCTTGAAATGCCCCCTCCTGGTTGGCGTACGCAGTAAAGACTCCAACCAGTTGTTCTCCGTTCGTCACTGGGACGCTAAGAGTACTGCGAAGCGGTGGAGAGTAACGCGTCGCAATTTGTGCCAAGTCCAATGACGCATCAGCATTCACTGACACGCGCCGAGTTGCAGCTGACCAGCCAGTCACCTTAGCGCCGACAGGGATCGACAGGCCTTCAAGCAGTCCCAGCTTGTCTCCAACGGCGTTCTCGCACGTGAGCAGGTCGAGATCCTTATCGTATCGGTAAAACGCATACACAGTGGCGGCGGTTAGCTGACGTAAGCATTGGGCAGCTATCGTCAGCGCTTCGGCGAAGGACTTTGCAGTACCTATGCGTCTGCGGTACGCATCCAGCAAAGAGGCCTCTGTCGCGTTGACCCTAATATGCTCGAGAGACGTCGCCGGAGCGACGGACCGTTGGTCTGAAAATCCAGAAACAGTCAGTAGCCCTGTTGCCTCTTCGCCAGCCCGCATGGCGGCCGGCGCGATTTGAGGGTACGCCTTAACAAAGGTGTCGACTACCAGTGGATCGTACAGAGAACCGCGAGCTTGAACGATGGTTGCGAATGCGTCTTCCGTCGTCAATCTCGGGCGGTACGGACGGTCAGAGGTTAAGGCGTCGAAACAATCCACCACCGACAGGATTCGGGCACCGAGTGGGATGTCCGTGCCCGATATTCCAGCGGGGTAACCTTTGCCGTCCCAGTGTTCGTGATGATGTCGAACGATTGGAACAACGGGATATGGAAATTTGATCGCGGATAGTAAGTCAGCCCCAATGTCCGCGTGACGTTTCATCTTGTCAAATTCCGGAACCGTGAGTTTGCCAGGTTTATTGAGGATGTGTTCCGGAATCGCCAGTTTTCCCATGTCGTGGAGTAACGCCGCAGCCTCAATCGCCTTCAATTGCCCTTCGTCTCTTACTCCGAGCAATTTCGCCAACTCCAGAGCGTAGATTTGAACCCGACGGATGTGGCCGTGTGTGATTTGGTCTTTCGCATCGACCGCCATCGCGAGTGTTTCGATCGTAGACAGATAAAGATCGCTGAGCTGTTCAACGTGTCGTTTCGAGTCGTCGATCCGCCCCAGCGACGTTCGATGCGTCAGGTAGGTGATCAACAGCAGTGGAAGAATGATTCCGATCGCGCGGAGATCAACGGAGCGGGTGTACGAGACCATCAACGCGGCAACAGAGACACCGCCGAAGTAATTCAGACTGAACCAGGTAAAGTTCTGCCACCATAGGACGACGACGTTCGTACGCTTCTCAAACGCCAGAGCGGAAGCAATCAGCCACGTATTGAGGAGGTAGTACAAAGAAGCTAGAGCGAATAACTGCCAAAGGTGATTCTCGAGTGGTAAGAGGTGATCCAAGTCACCTGGCCGGATGCCAACCAGCCAAAAAAATCCTTGAGATGCAAGCCAGATCGCGAGCGCGACCGCAGACAGATTGAATAGAGAACGGATGGGAGAGCGAAATTCCTTGGTAAGCCAAAGTGAGATTACGAAGCAGTCAACCGCAACGATTACGGTGGCGGGTGCTGGGCCGAATAGGAGAACCGAAGCGAAGACGAATGCGTCAGATACTGAAAAGCGCGCCGCGATCGACGGAAGCTTTACCGAGAATGATCCTGTTAGTAGGGTTAGGGCCGCAAGGATCAGCCATTGGTTTGAAACAGGCTGAACGATCAAAAGGACGGCGGAGTACGCTGTTACCGCCACGCCTGCAGCGATGACGCAAGCTACGTATACGTAGCCTGCTTTTGACAGATGCTGTTGGGCGTGCATAGGTCGGCGCGCGTCAAACGCACCGACTCTACCTATCGGATCATTCACCCCAGATAATTAATCTCTGCACGGATCCCCCCAAATGAGTTCGTGATTGGAAATGGCCTGTAGGGCTTACTCGCCCCAGACGACGTGTTCGCCCCAGACGACGTGTTCGCCCCAGACGACGTGTTCGCCCCAGACGACGTGTTCGCCCCAGACGACG
>Ga0209515_10010735_pt1 | contig 10132 bp, 10 predicted proteins | sample Subgroupgradi54m_FD_187454 | JGI IMG/M metagenome (GOLD analysis project Ga0209515, IMG submission 187454) | Subsurface groundwater microbial communities from S. Glens Falls, New York, USA - GMW60B uncontaminated upgradient, 5.4 m (SPAdes)... ...
CGCGCCGCTCATGGCGCCCGGCAGTACGATTATCAACTTCGTGGGCGGAGGAGAAGGCGCCTATCCGCATTTTTCATCCTATGTTGCGGCAAAAGGCGGCATTGCCCGGTTTACGGAAACCGTCGCCGCGGAGCTGAAGAACAAAGGCATTGCGGTGAACGCCATTGCGCCCGGGGCGGTGAATACAAAATTATTAGACGATCTTCTGAAGGCCGGCCCAGAAAAATCCGGCAAAGAAAATTATGAAAAAGCCATGAAGCAAAAGAACTCGGGTGGCGTCTCGCCCGAGAAGGCAGCCTCCCTCTGCGTCTGGCTTGCCTCGGATGCCTCAAAGGGGTTGACCGGGAAAATTCTCTCTGCCGTATGGGACAACTTCGAAAAAATTCCAGAACGAATGGAAGATATCATGAAATCAGATGTGTACACGTTCCGCCGCGTGCGGCCGAAGGATAGAGAATTTAAGTGGGATGAAAAATTGTGATTATCGTACTACTAAGTCCTAAGTTCTAAATCCTAAGTCCTATAGTTATGATCACGCAAGCCATTATCTCCGCGGGCGGATTCGGGACGCGGCTCAAACCACATACGGACACGATGCCGAAGCCGATGATCCCTATCCTCGGAAAACCAATGCTCGAGTGGCACATCCAGCAATTCAAAAAGCAGGGCGTGACGGATCTCTTCGTGACACTCCACTATCTGCCCGAGGTCGTCATGGACCATTTTGGCGACGGTTCGAAGTTTGGCGTGCGCACGCACTATTTCGTCGAGAAGATTCCACTTGGGTCTGCGGGAGCACTTAGAGCATTCGCACCGGAGCTTAATGATCTTTTCTACTATATCTACGGCGACACGTTTTCGTTGATGGATTATTCAAAAATGGCCGCAGCGTACGCGACGAAAAAAGACCCTATCGGCATGCAGAGGATGAAACGCACGGAGGATTACGCCGATGCGGATGTGGCCGAGCTTGATGATGCGGGCCGGTTCGTAGCGATCCATGCAAAGCCGCATACGGAAAAGTATCCGAACGCCTACCGTATGCGCGGTTCATTCATTCTCGACAAAAAAATCCTTCCCTACATTCCGGAAAACACTGCATCCGATCTTGCGCAAGACGTGCTCCCCAAGGCGCTCGCGGACGGCAAAAACTTCTACGGCTATGAGTGCGATGACTACTCCAGGGGGATCGATACCAAGGAGAAGTGGCAGGAAGTTGAAGCGTACGTAAGGAGTCATGCCATCACGCCAGAGTGGTAGCTACAGCTACTAGATTTTCGTTCTAAGTCCTATGCACATCCTCGGCATCTCAGCGTTCTATCACGATAGCGCGGCGGCGCTCGTGCGCGACGGGGAGATTGTCGCGGCGGCACAGGAAGAGCGTTTTACCCGCAAAAAACACGACGAGCGCTTTCCTCATCACGCGATCGAGTACTGTCTTCAAGAAGCGGGGGTGAGCGTGCGCGATCTCGACCTTGTGGCATTTTATGAAAAACCATTTCTGAAATTCGAGCGGCTCCTCGAAACCTATCTTGCCTATGCGCCGCAGGGACTCACCTCATTCCTGCGCGCGATGCCGCTTTGGATCACGGAAAAGCTCTGGATGAAAGCGCTCATTGCCCGGGAGCTTGGCTACGAAGGAAAAATTCTTTTTCCCGAGCATCACGCGTCGCACGCAGCGTCGGCATTCTTTCCCTCGCCTTTCGAGCGGTCGGCGGTGCTTACGATGGACGGCGTGGGGGAATGGACGACGACGAGCTACGGCGTGGGAGTAGGGAATAAGCTCGCAATCCAGGCAGACATTAAATTCCCACATTCACTGGGGCTACTGTATTCTGCATTCACCTACTACACGGGTTTTCGGGTGAACTCCGGCGAATACAAAGTGATGGGCCTCGCGCCGTACGGCGTGCCGAAATACAAACAAATGATCCTCAAAGAATTGATCGATGTAAAAGAAGACGGCTCATTCCAGTTGAATATGGACTATTTCAACTATGCGCAGGGCCTCACAATGACGAACGAGAAGTTCCATCGCCTCTTTGGTGGCCCGCCACGGAAACCCGAATCGAAGCTCACACAACGCGAGATGGACCTCGCGCGTTCGCTCCAAGAAGTGACGGAAGACGTGGTGGTGAACATGGCTCGCCACATCAAGCGCGAGACCGGAGAAAAGTTCTTGTGTCTCGCCGGCGGCGTGGCGCTTAATTGCGTGGCGAATGGAAAACTCCTTCGCGAAAAGATTTTCGACGACATCTGGATCCAGCCGGCGGCGGGGGACGCGGGGGGTGCCTTGGGAGCGGCCCTTCTTGCGTGGTACGGTTATTATGGCAACAAAAGAACTTCGAATGGCCGATCGGATATGATGAAAGGCGCATATCTGGGGCCGGAGTGGAAAGATGAGGAAATAAAGAAGTATCTTGCCGCGAACGGGATTCCCTATGAGCGGTTGGACACGATCCGTCTTCTCGAGCGCGTCGCGGATCTCTTGGCGCAGGAAAAAGTAGTGGGATGGTTCGAGGGGCGGATGGAGTTCGGACCGCGCGCGCTCGGCGCGCGGTCAATATTGGGCGATGCCCGGTCTCCGAAGATGCAGGAAGTGATGAATCTCAAAATAAAATTTCGCGAAAGCTTTCGGCCATTCGCGCCCTCAGTGCTCGCAGAAGAAGTTTCGCGCTGGTTCGAGCTCGACCGGCCGAGCCCGTACATGCTCCTTGTTGCCGACGTTAAAAAGGAGCACCGAAAAAGAGCGCCGGAAGGAAGCGAAAAACTTTTCGGCATCGAGAAGCTGAAAGCGATCCGTTCTGAAATCCCCGCAGTAACCCACGTGGATTACTCGGCGCGGGTGCAAACCGTGCACAAGGATACAAATCCGCTCTATCACGCGCTTATCGAAACGTTTTTTAAGAAATACCATTGCCCCGTGATCGTGAACACGTCGTTCAACGTGCGGGGCGAGCCCATCGTCTGCACGCCGGAGGACGCCTATCGCTGTTTCATGCGAACCAATATCGACTACCTCGCGATGGGGAATTTCCTTCTCGACAAAAAGGCGCAGCCGGCATTCAACGATGCGGGAGATTGGAAAAAAGAATTTGCGCTCGACTGAATAGTGAGATACTAATATACCAATGCATGCGAATGATGTTAATCATACGAATCACGTGATTTGTACTATTCGTATCATTAGTAGCATTCGTGTATTGGCATCATAATGTACATGCTTAATGAGTTGAAGAAGAAAAAATCTGTTGCGGAACTCCGGAAATTCGGATTCATACTGGGGGGCGCACTCATCGTGCTGAGCGTCCTCCTGCTGATTCTTGGGAGGACCGGGTCGCCGCGCCTGCTCTCGCTTCTTGGATGTATCCTTGTGGGGTTTGCATTCTTTGCGCCAAATGCGCTTGCTCCTTTCGAATGGGGGTGGACGAAGCTGGGGAACGCCTTAGGGTCTGTGGTCACGCGCATCATTCTTGTTGTATTCTTCTTTCTTGTGATGACGCCTGTAGCTCTCGTCGCCCGCCTTTCGGGGAAACGTTTCTTGGAACTTGGCTTTCGAGATCCCTCGCGAAAGACCTACTGGAATACGCGAAATGATTCGGAGCAAGACGCGTCAGAATTCGAGAGGCAATTTTAATGTTATACTTATTCGTATACTCGTAAGAAGTTCGTATTTCGTAGCCTCACATGTATAAGCTTTCCATCCTCAAAGAATTCTTTGAATTTTTAAAAGAACGGAAAAAGTGGTGGCTTCTCCCCGTCGTGGTATTCCTCGTTCTTCTTGGCGCGCTTCTCTTCTTGTCACAAGGATCGGCTCTTGCCCCGTTCATCTATACTATTTTTTAGAGTATAAGAGTCATTGCGGGCGGCTCGGTTCTTGCTACTGCTCAACTTATAAAGCTATGGTTAAAAAAAGAGTTCTCATTACTGGAGGAGCGGGATTTATCGGCAGCCACACTGCCGATGCCCTTCGCAAGAAGGGATATCGCGTGCGTATCATGGACGCGCTCTTGCCGCCCGTGCATGACGGCCGTTGGCCTTCGTATGTGAAAGGGAAAGGATACGAACTTCTGCGGGGAGACGTGCGGGAGAGGGGGGCATGGGTGCGTGCCCTGCGCGGGGTATCCTTGGTGTACCATTTGGCGGCCTATCAGGACCAGCGCGCGGACTTCAGCACTTTTTTTGCAACGAATACGGTCTCGACCGCACTGCTCTACGAAACTGTTATTGGTTGTAAGTTACCGGTCAAGAAGGTTATCCTCGCGAGCTCGCAATTTGTCTACGGCGATGGGCGGTATACCTGCCCCCACACCGGAAAAGAATTCTATCCAGAACTGCGCACCCTCGCACAATTCACGCGGAAAACATTCGATATCCTCTGTCCGCATGGCGCTCCCGCAAAATTTTCGCCGTTTCGCGAGAATCAGCCTGTGACGCCGACAAACTCTTACGGTCTTTCGAAGATTGCATTGGAGCAGCTTGGAATGCGGCTGGGGAAAACCTACGGCATTCCGACAGTTTCACTTCGCTATTCGATCGTGCAGGGCGAGCGGCAGTCGCCCCGCAATCTCTACTCCGGCGCGCTCCGGATTTTCGTGACCCAGGCGCTTGCGGGGAAGCCGATCACGGTTTATGAGGACGGCGGACAGCGGCGCGATTTTGTGAACATCCACGATGTGGTGCGGGCGAATCTTCTTCCTCTCACGAACGCCCGCGCAGATTTTCAGGTGTTCAATGTAGGAGGCGGTACGTCGTACACCGTATTGCAGTTTGCACAACTCACAAAAGAAATCACCGGATCGAAATCAAAGATCATAATCAGCGGTTTCCGGAGGACCGACACGCGGAATGCCGTTTCCGATATTTCTAAAATAAAAAAACTGGGTTGGCGGCCAAAGTTCGCGCCGGAACAATCCGTGCGTGATTACCTTGCGTGGTACCGCAAAGACAAAACATAGAGGTAGAGGCGTGAGAGATTGGTTCATATCAAAAAGCGGCCGCCTCAAGCGACCGCTTTTTGTGTTTCTCTTCGATCACGTCACTCGTACTACATCCCGTTCACAAACTTTCTCGTGAGAGGCCCGAAGAAGCCGGTTGCGGGCTTAATGCCCATGGCCTTCTGGAATTCCATCAATGCTTTCCTGGTGAGAGACCCGAAATATTTACTGGTCCCGTTCTTCTTCAGTGCGGCGGCCGCGGGTCCCGCGTTTTTCTGAATCAGGAAGTTCTGCAAACTGCGGACATCCTCGCTCGCCGCTCCCTGTTTAAGGTCTTTCTTGAATGCACCAGCGGGAGCCGAACCGGCTTTTGCGGTCAAGCCCTGCAACTGCTGTTGCAATTGGGCTAACTTATCCTTATCTGAAAGAGCGACTTGGGGAGCCGGCTTTGGGGTTGGACTTGGCGAGGGAGAAAGCGGAACATAACTGCCTCCGCCTCCACCACCACCTCCACCACCGCCGCCTCCACCTCCACCACCGCCAGTGCTGGTGCCTCCTCCGCCGCTGCCTGAGCTACAGGGAGTGCTTATGGGATTCACGGTAACGCCGGCAGTTGTGCCGCTTCCAAGCCTCAATCTCAACGTAGCAGTATTGCTGTTCGTGTTATCACAGGTGAGATTCACCGTGACGTTCGTGATATCGCCTCCGACCACGAGATCTTTCCCGACGGACGTGAAGGAGATATCCGTGTCCGTTTCCAACGTTACGCTGACATTTGAGGCGTTCACGGTCACCGCTCCGGCTTTTCCACCGGAGACTACCGTGACATTTGTTGCCGAGGGAAGCGAGAGCAGGGTACTGGTCGAGAAGGTCACTGAAGCGGCCTCTGCCGTGCCGGCTGCGAGTACGAGTGATATGACCCCGAGAAACGCCGCGATGCGCCCCTTGCGCGAGCGGACGTATAAAATGAATGTGTTCATGAGTGGGTCATATTTCGACTATTTGGGTTAATGGTAATGCGTGTTGGTTCTGCTTTCCGAATCTATTGGGTCACTAAAGAGAACCGTAGAGAAATAACTAGGCCCCAAACCCGAAGCACTGGTAATCGAATACCGCTGCGCTGAACTGCGAAGATGACGCGGTCGAGATGATAAGCGTCGTCGAAGCAGGCGTAATGATCGCCGTGGTGCTCGCTTGCATAGCAGTGGTTTCCGATGAAATTCTACACGAGGGCTTGTTGGCAAATGGAGTCCCGAACGTGATCGTGCACGTTGAGGAAGCAAGCGTCCCTGTCGTAACGATACCTACACCGTTCGCTCCTATGATGCTGGGAGATGGTCCGCACGCAGACACCGTGTCCACCGTTCCCGTGGAGTTTATGGGTCCCCTGAACCGAGACGACGATGCTACCGTAAGCGTGGTGCTCACGTTCAGCGTGGTGCTGACGTTGACTGAGTTCACTGGTCCGCCGAACGTGATAAGCCCAGAACCCGTCGTGATCGGGCCGTTGCCGGTCGTCTGGATCGAAAGCGTGTTGCCGCTACCCAGATCGAGCGTGGACGCGCCCGCTCCCGTGAGGGTCAATGCGCCATCGCTCACGACCGAGGTGTTCGAAAGCGTAAGTGCCGCGAACGCTACGGAAGCGCCCGAGAGAAGAATGACGAGGGAAACGCTGGAAACCTTTTTGAGTACTCGCATTGCGGTTGTGTGTAATTTAGTATTCATTGTTCATTCATTTACTTTTCTATGCGACCTTTGGCACATACGGCTCCTGCCGTACAAAGCTGTGTTTTGCATAAGTATACAACATCTCATTCTCCCGAGTTATCCACAGCCCTCTCATGCGCCAAATGTCGCACGCATGGGTTTATTTCAATCTTGGTCGGTTCTACTTTCTTAATCTATTGAGCCACGAAGAGAACCGTAGAGAAATGACTAGGCTCCGAACCCGAAGCACTGGTAATCGAATGTCGCCGCGCTGAACTGCGAAGACGAAGCCGTCGAGATGATGAGCGTCGTCGAAGCAGGCGTAATGATGGCCGTGGTGCTCGCGGCCATGGCAGTGGTTTCCGGTGAAATCCTGCACGAGGGCTTATTGCTGAATGCCCTTCCGAACGTGATGGTGCACGTTGAAGAAGCAAGTGCTGATGTCGTGACGATACCCATGCCGTTCGCTCCTATGATCGAGGGAGTTGCTCCGCACGCAGAAACCGTATCCGCCGTTCCCGTGGAGTTTATGGGACCCTGGAACGTAGACGACCCGGTAACCGACAATGCGGCGAGGGTCGAGGTGGCGACCACATTCAACGTAGTGCTCACGTTCATAGTGGTGCTTGCAAAGACCGCTCCGACTGCCGTGAGCGTGCCGACTATCCTTGCCGTACTGCTCACGTTCAACGTAGTGCTCACGTTCACCGCTCCGCCCGCCGTAAGCGCGCCGCCTATGGTAGCCGTACTGCTCACGTTCAAGGTACTGCTCCCGTTTAAGGCGCCCGCCACGCTCAACGCTCCTCCCAATGTCACAAGCCCGGTTCCCGCAGTAATGGGGCCGTTGTTCGTCGTCTGGAGCGAAAGCGTATTGCCGCTGCCCAGATCAAGCGTTGACGCGGCGGCTCCGGTCAATGTTAACGCGCCATCACTCACGACCGAGGTGTTCGAGAGCGTAAGCGCCGCAAACGCTACGGACGCACCTGACAAAAGAACGACAAGCGAAACGCTGGAAACCTTTTTGAGGACCCGCGCCGTTTTACTGTCTAGATTAGTATTCATTGTTATTTATTTGTTTTCGGTCATTTTTACTTTTTTCGCGACCTTTCACGCGAACGGCTGTCGCCGTAAAAAACCGTGCTTTATAGATGCCATTATACAACACCCGCCTTCCTAAGTTATCCACAGGCCCCAGAAGGCGGTATGTAAGCGCCTTATTTTGACAATATAATATTTTTGGCGTAGAGTATGCCTACTTCAATGATCGTCATACGCGCGCCATTGCGCATCAGTTTTGTGGGGGGCGGGACCGACCTCCCCGATTTCTACCGCCGCACGCCCGGGCGGGTCGTCTCTACCGCCATCGACAAGTTTGTGTACCTCGTGGTGAACCGGACCCCCTTGATCGACAAGGTCTCCGCGCGCTACTCCATCTCCGAGACCGTCGGACATCCCTCCGAGCTTCAGCATACGCGCATCAAAGCGGCGCTCACGGATATGGGCATAGATAGAAATATCGAGATCGGCTCCTTTGCATCGCTTCCTGCGAAGACCGGCCTCGGCTCGTCTTCAAGTTTTTCCGTGGCTTTGATGAAAGGCCTCCATGCCTTTCAGGGGAAAAAAATTGATAAGCATGCCGCAGCAGAAGCGGCAAGTCGGCTCGAGATCGAGCTCGTGGGCGAGCCGATCGGCAAACAGGACCAATACGCGGCCTCATTCGGCGGATTCAATGTATTTCAATTTAATCCGGATGAATCCGTGCACGTGGAGCCGGTCTTGATGGATTGGAAAACGCGCCTCGGCCTCGAGGATCGCCTCCTGCTCTTTTTCACCGGCATCACGCGCGCGGCATCGAGCGTTTTGACTGAACAAAAACTGAACATCAAGGACGAAACGAAATTCGACACCATGAGGGCAATGGCGGATTCGGTGCCCGAATTTGCCGCGCGCCTGCTCCGCGCCGACTTCGAGGGGCTGGGGAAAATGCTCCACGAGGGATGGCTCCGGAAAAAAACGCTCGCCTCAAATCTTTCGAATTCATTGATCGACGATCTCTACGCGGCGGGAATGGAGGGCGGCGCATGGGGTGGGAAAATTCTGGGCGCAGGGGGAGGCGGCTGTCTCTTGTTTCTCGTCGCTCCCGAGAAGAAAGGCGCGGTGCGCGCCGCGCTCCTTGCGCAGGCAAAAGAAAAGAACCTCACTGAATTCCGTGAAATTCCGATAAAATTCGCCCAGTCCGGCACCGAGATTCTCTACAACGGCGACCACTACCATACGATGGTGGGTTAGGGGAAATGGATCCCTCACCTTCGAAAGATTATTATGGCTTTCTCAGGTTCAAACATCACTCAAAGTAATCTCGTGGCATCTACAAAAATAAGACGCTTCTTTGTCGCGAAGCGATGTATCTTTCGAAGGTGAGGGATGGACGAATTCATTCATAAATTTTCAGAGCGGGCGATCGCGGCGATCCGCAATCTGCCGGTGCACGAAATCGCAAAGGCGATCAATATCCTTCAGGCGTGCTATGAGCGCGACGGCCGCGTGTATATCTTCGGCAACGGAGGATCGTGGGCGATCGCGGGCCATTGGGTGACCGATTTCAATAAAACCGTATTTGGAAAATATCTCGATAAGAACCACCGGCGGTTCCGGGTGAGCCGCATCCCCCCCACAGAAGAAGAGCTCACTGCGTGGGCGAACGATATCGGGTATGACATGGTGTTCGCGGGGCCGCTCAAAAACATATTGGAAGATACCGATGTGGTGATCGCTATTTCGAGTTCCGGCAGTTCTCCCAACATCGTGAATGCCGTCCAAGTGGCAAAGGACAGTAAGGTGCCCGTCATCGGCCTCTCGGGGTTCGACGGGGGAAAATTGAATCAGCTTGCGGATGTGAAGATTCTTGTCGAGACGCCGAAAGACGATTATGAGCTCGTGGAATCCACTCATGACACGATTATGCACCTTATGACGGTGTATTTCAGAGAGTATTTCACGCATTTGGCGGAAACGAAAAAGTGAGAGAAATCAATTACGGAGGACAATGCGCGCTAAAGCCATATTTTTAGATCGTGATGGCGTCTTGAATAGGGAAGTGGATGTGCTCCGCGATGTAAAGCAACTGCGCGTGCTCCCCGGCGTTGCTGTGGCACTCCGAACGTTTACGAAGCGGGGATTTTTGAATATCATCATCACGAACCAGCCGGTCATCGCGCGCGGATGGCTCACCGAACGCGGCGTGGAACATATCAACGAGGTGCTGCTGCAGCGCCTTGCCGCGCGCGGCGCAAGGATCGATGCAGTATATTATTGTCCGCACCACCCGAACGCGAACCTCAAAAAATATCGGGTGAAGTGCGCCTGCCGCAAACCGGCGGTCGGCATGATCAAAAACGCGGTAAAAGATTTTCAAATCGATCTCAAAAAGAGTTTCTTCGTGGGGGACACCACGATGGATATCATGACAGGCAGGAACGCGAAGCTAA
>Ga0209515_10010737_pt1 | contig 10130 bp, 11 predicted proteins | sample Subgroupgradi54m_FD_187454 | JGI IMG/M metagenome (GOLD analysis project Ga0209515, IMG submission 187454) | Subsurface groundwater microbial communities from S. Glens Falls, New York, USA - GMW60B uncontaminated upgradient, 5.4 m (SPAdes)... ...
CTTTTAACCCTTTTGCTGGCAGTTGTATTTTCTCTACCTTTTTGGTTAAGCTTTAAACCGTTCGGGTCGGGAATTGGGGTACTTTGCGCACCAAATTTTTTGACTGATATCGGAAAACTGGGCCCAATTTTATTTGAAAAGGACCATTGCGGTCGCTCACCCCTTTGGATGCTCTCCGTTCTTTATGGGTTCTTCTATTTCACTCTCTACGGATTCGCCGCCAAAATAGGAAAAAAAATAAGTCTGACAGATAAACTAGTCTTAATACTTGTTCTGTTTGCCACTGTTTTGATAATCATTCCGGAAATTGTTTATGTCAAAGATATTTATCCTGCCCACTATCGGGCTAATACTGTTTTCAAATTTGGTTTCCAGGCTTTTATGGTTTTAGCTCTCAGTTCAAGTTATATGATCTTTAGGATTTACACCCAAGTGAAATGGAAATTTCCCATTATTCTTTATTCATTCTTCATTCTTCTATTTTTTGGCCTGGTTGCCATTTATCCTTATTTCACTATCCGTTCTTACTACGGAAATTTAAATGAGTATAAAGGACTTGACGGCCTAAACTATCTTCAAAACCTTTATCCTTCGGATTACAAAGCCATTTTATGGATTAAAGAATTTATTATAGGACAACCGACCATACTTGAAGGGGTTGGGGAATCTTATACGGATTATGCTAGAGTTTCTTCAAACACCGGGCTTCCAACCGTCATCGGGTGGCCGGTTCATGAATGGCTGTGGAGAGGTTCTCCTGATGAAGGGACCCGACGGCTGGAGGATGTCAAGCTAATTTATGAGGATCCGGATTTAACAAAAACTGCCGCTCTTTTAAAGAAATATCAAATTTCGCTAATTTTTCTGGGCACTTTGGAGAAGCAAAAATATCCTAAATTGCTGGAGGAGAAATTCTCAAAAATTGGCCAAATAATTTTTCAGGATGGAGAGACCAAAATATACCTGATCAATTAATATTCATTTAATTTGCCAAAAATCCAGGGGGTATTGGTTTTAAAAGGAAGTTTTTTTTCAGATTTTAGTGCTTTCTTGATTTCACCCTTATCAATCATTCTGGCTACCCGAACCACGGTATCGGTACCTACTTTAAGTTGTTTAGCTATATTTCTAATAGATAAACCTTCATCTAAGAGGCCGGCAATTTGCCAGCGGTTTTTAAGCATCCGAATCTCGGATGGGGTCAAAAGCGACCATAAGGCTTCCGTTGGAATTTGCACTTTTATACCTGATTTGGGCTTAGACATGTATCCATACAATATTACAAATTGGTTATTTTAGTCAAGCAATCAATTATTCCTGCTAAATTTATCTGAGGTATCCTCCACTTGTTGTTTTAGCTTCAAAAAAGAATAATATTCCGGAGCCGGAGTTTTGTCCAAAATTCTACTGAAAATAATTCCGGCTTTTTGATTTATGGACAACAACTTATTTATAGCATTGGAAACACTTACCCCCCTTGATTCCCGGTTTATTTCATCAATAGCCTTTTGTTCGTTTTCCAAAAACAATTGCGCCATCTCAAGCAATTGTTTTGGGCTACCATTTTTATTCTCTAATCTAACTAACTCATCCAACCTCCTATCTGCAAGAGTCATATAGGCGCTGGCTCTTTGTCCGCGATCAAGCTCGGTAGTTGACAACTGAAGCTGCTCTAAAATGCCCTTCACCTGATAAAGAGGTTCATTTGGGAGACTATCCCAGGCAATTTTTAGGATCAAAAAAAATCCGCCAATCAAAAAAATAAGTATTAGCAGAAAAATGAATATTCCACCGCGTTCTCTCATTAACTTTAAGTGTAGACGTTTGTGGTAGAGATGGCAAGATTAGTTAGTAGGGTGAGGCTGCGCCGCGTCCAGCCAGTACAAAATAAATGACTGCATAAATAATTCCGCCAATAACAACATAAATTAAAATCCACTGCCAAAGGGGTCTTTTGCCGTAGCCGGAATTTTTCGGATCTTCATCAGCCATACTTTAAGTAAAACACTTTTTTAAACCAGTTGTCAACCCCGAATTTATCGGAGCCAACAGATTAAAAGTATTGACTTTTAGTAAAAATTATAAGATTATAGACGCATGTTTGGGGCTTTGAGACAATCTCTGTATTTATTTTTATTTCTGATGGTTTTTTTGAGATCGGGGGAAACAGCTCAGGCGGCAACAATCGCATCACAAACCACCGGCTATTCTTCTATTCTCAATGTTTGGCAATTGATACAGGAGTTGGGGGATAACTTAAACGGAACTGCCGGCTCTTTTACTTTCAGAGTTTCAACCTCTTCGCCCAATTCCGACCAATTTGATTCAACTGCCGGAAATTCTCAAATTATCGACAAAACAGACAGCTCCACTTTTATCAAACCTTGTCTCCCTCCGGGTTCACTCCAACCTCCGCAAAGCGGCTTAAGCTTTAACACAATTGGTGTGCCTTCGGGCTATGAGGATGTCACTTTTGATTTTTCCTGCAGAAATTTCCAGTTTATTCCGGGTCATAGATATTTAATATTAATCAGCAATGCCAATATGTGCAGCGGCTGTATTAAATTTACCTTTGTCGCCTATGGGCCGGGTTCGCAGACAGATTTTTTTCCCGGAGGGGGCTTGCGGTTTAGCAATGGCAATCCTTACGATTGGCTTCACCATTCTGGAAGTTGTGCGCCTTATCTCTATATTTGGCAAGACCCGACAGTTAATCCGGCCAGCGGTTGTAACATTTGGGGCACTCCCAATGATGATTTGTATTTTTCCTTAACCAATACTGCTCCTGACCCAACTCCTACACCTACTCCAAGTCCAACTCCAACTCCCAGTCCTACTTTAACTCCCACCCCTACTCCGATTCCGGGTCCGGCTCCTTTTTTAGATTTGCCCTGGGATTATCAAGGAAAAGGTTTAAGTTTTAATGATGCAGCACAGTCGATGACCTCCTTTTTTGACCACCAATACCCTTTTCTTAGTAGCGGATTATCAGAACCAGCTAGCACATCTAGTAATATTGTTAAGTTTGATGGCGAAACTACTATTGACCCCTATTCATCCCATGACGGCTATGATTATGCAAATGTGGCTAAAGTTCATTTAGGTGATCCAGTTTTGGCTGCTGCGGCAGGTACTGCCACTTATGTTGATAACTGCAGCGCCTGTGGCAATATGATTGTGATTGATCACGGCAATGGCTACCAAACCAGGTATATGCACCTCCAAAAAGCAGGTTTAATTTCCTCTGTCCCGGGACAAAAAGTTCCGGTAACTGACAGGCAAATTATCGGCAAGGTCGGGGCCACCGGCCATGTTTCTCCTCCGGGAGATTTTGGGGCTCATATTCATTTCGGTGTTTTTCAGGATAAAAATAAAGACGGCAATTTTGATGACAATGTCCCGGACGGAGTAACGGATCCCTTTGGCTGGCAGTCTAAAACGGCTGATCCCTGGCCCGCCTATACCTTTGACTACCTTGGACAAAGGAGAACCGGAAATGCTAGTTACTATTTATGGAAGAAACAACTCGATAATTTAGACTCGACTTTAACAGCAAACGCCGCCGTCTTTAATGCCGGCCATTTTAGCCTCAATTTTCCGGCCGGTTCAACTAACTCCAGCCTTAAAATTAGCATTTTATCTTCACCAATAGTTAAGGCCTCCAATATATTACAATCCATCGGCGCCTCAATAACAGCCACCGCCACCGATACTCTAGGAAATATAATAAATCAATTCCAAAATTTGTTTACTCTGACGATTGATTTTGGCTCATCCGATTTAACTCCGTATGACACCAGTACCATCTCCATTTATTCCAGCCAGGACGGCCTCAATTGGACTAAGGAAAATACTTCGGTTAACCTTCAAACCAAAACTGCCAGTGCTCAGCTTAATCACTTTACTCACTTTGCTTTAATGGCAGTAAGGAGAGACGCTACTCCTCCGACAACTACTGCTTCTTTTAGTGGCACTTCTGAGATTCAAATTGCCCTAAGCGCTCAGGATAATCCCGGCGGCTCGGGCGTTGATTATACCTTATTTAGCCTTGATGGCAGTGATTGGGATACTTATACCTCTCCTTTAAAAGTCACTACCGAGGGTCATCACAAAATTGACTTTTATTCGGCCGATAAAGACGGCAATTTAGAAACAGTAAAATCCGCTGAGTTTGATATCAACACCCCAACTCCAACTGTCGGTAACACTTCTCAAACTCAATCCGCATCAAGTACTAATTCATCCTCAAATACAACCTCAGCCTCCGGCAACTCCTCTGACAATCCGGCAGTTTTAGGAATAACCAAAACGGATACTGGCAGTCAGGACAATCAAAAGGATATAATTGGGATAGCGGCAGAAAATATGACTAAAAATGAGGCTAAAATTCAATCCAATAAGATTCCTTTAATTCTGGCAGTACTGGGAATATTAATTCTGGGCGTTCTCTTTTATTATAAATTCTACTCTGTGAAACAGATTGCTAACAACAATTCCAACAATTTTAGCAACGCCGGAGCAGAACAAACCAAAAACTTTACCTCAAAAAACCTAAAATTCTCGATTAACGCTGATTCCAGATTCGATATTGAAGAAAAGTTTACAACTATAGTGCTTAAGTCAGGCATGGATCAGATAGTAGTTAGTAGAGTTGCTACAAACTTTAAAGATATCGACAGTTATTTAAAAGACTTAAGTGTTAAAAATAAATTTACTTTAAGTAATTCTGAACACAAATCACTTGGTAAATTCCAAAGCGTTTCAGGTGAGATCAAATCTTCTTCAGATCAATCGTTAAATGGTAAATCGTACTTTATATATGCCGATGGCTGGATTTACACCCTATCTACAAACTCCCCATCCCTCTACTCCGACCTTGACAAAATTGCCCAAAGCTTCCGCTACATGCCTTAACCCTTTTATAACACTAATATTGACAGGTACTAATATTAGTAATATATTTACTTAAATGGAAAGAGATTCGGGAATAGACCATTTAAGAAAACTGAGAAAATCGGGAAAGTTTAATCATTTTTATTTAAGCTTTCCACTTAATACCACAACCTACACTTGGCTTTTGATCCTGATTTACTTTTTGACCGGAAAGAAGATCGTCAATAGCTGCCCTTAAATCGCCTCCTGTTACAGGGATATCGCTGCCCGGCCGGCTGTCATCCAACTGGCCCCGGTAAGCCAGTTTTTTTTGACTATCAAATAAAAATGTATCCGGTGTGCAGGCTGCGGTAAACATTTTCGCTACTTCCTGAGATTCATCATAAAGGTAAGGAAAGTTAAATCCAACCTCTTCTGCTTGTTCTTTTAAAGAATCCGGGGAGTCTTCCGGGTAAGCTTCAATGTCATTTGAAGATATAGCCACAATCCCGATTTTGCCCTCATAATCTTTACCTATCCTTGCCAGCTCATCCTGTACATGTTTAACATAAGGGCAATGCCGGCAAATAAACATAGCCACTAAAGGTCTATTGGGAAAATCATCGGCTGAAACGGTTTTCCCGGATACCACATCATTCAAAGAAAAATGTGGAAGAATTGTGCCGAGAGGCATGGGAAATTGATCTGCCATAGCGCTCAGTTTATCACAAGCTCCGGCTCAAAAACAATCCGAAAGTCAAGAACTAATTGGGAAATTTCAATGAGAGGGGGATTAAAGCACTTTCAACTGTATAAGTCTTTCACGAATAAGCATTCTGGCTGTGGTGGAAGTTCCAATGCCTTTTACTCTTGCTACTTTTTCAATAGCTTTCTTTGTCTCATCATCAAATCTAATGGGCACAACCTTCCTGAAACTTCTTGCTCCATTTAAATAAACAGATTTTAAATTCTTTGAAAATTTAACATCAGGTGCCGGCTTCCAAAATTCCGAATAATCTTCAGTTGAATGAGTATCCCAAAAATTTGCCTCTTCTTCTATACTTTTAAATTTAGGAACAGTCTTAGCTTTTTTCATTTTTAAATCTTCTTCTTTCTTTGTCGTCGGCATCCCTTGCGCTAAAAGGATAAAAATTGCCTTTTGGCCTGAGTGATAAGATTATTGTTAAATATCTGCCATTTTCTGTTTGACCAACCATCTTATAGCTACCGCTTCTGCCTTTTGTAAACAGATTCTTGCTCCTGCAAACCTCTTCAACTTCCTCAGGTTCAACGCTGTGCCTGGCAATATGTTCTATATTCCACTCATCCCAAATAAGTTTACCAATTATCATTGTATTACATTAGACTATCTTTGTAAATACTCATCTTAGACAATCATATTTTATACTTTACACCGAAGCAAACCCAAAAGTCAATAATCCAATTCTGTGGGTTCATGTTTGTCCTGCCAACTTGTCCCTCGAAGCCGAAGCGAAGTGGGAAATTTCAATGAAGGTAGGACCTGCCGCGGCCAGAATCAAAAAATCCCAGAACCATCCCCGATTTCTTCTCCTAAATTATTTCTTAGTTTTATTTAACAGTTTTTTCGTCATTTGATCAAAATCAGAGATATATTCTTTATCTTCGGATTTTTTAAATTGCACAAACTCATTATCCGCTTTTTCTTCCGCTTTCAACATCCTTACTCTTCCTGCATCCTTAAGTACCCCTTTACCCATCAAGACTAAATATTCATCCAGTTTCTTAATCCAGTCTTTCATAGTCATGGCTTTTTCACTCATTGCCTGAATTTCGGCAAAAGAAAGATAGGCATCAACTATCCGATTAAGCATTCCCAGCTCTTTCTTATTCAGATAATTCTTTGCGATGTAGATGTCTCTTTTAATCGGATGGTAACCCGGAAAGTTAGTAAGACCTAAATTTAGTTTTTTGCTGTTAACTCTATCTGAAATAATTTCAGCTGCAGTTTTACCTGTTACTGCAAAATGTAATTTGTTTTGAACGGTTTTGAAAAACAGATCAGTTTCCTCAGCTTCTTTTCGATAATCAATTGCCGTCGCATAGATATCTGTTACTTTCTGATAGAGCATCCGTTCACTGCTCCTGATGTCACGAATTCTCTGCAGAAGTTCTTCAAAAAATCTTGATTTGTGCCCGCCATGCTTAAGACGGACATCATCCATAGTAAATCCCTTGATGATATACTCTTTAAGTCGTTCATTTGCCCATTGCCGAAACTGCGTACCACGAACCGAATTTACCCGGAATCCAACGGCAATAATTGCTTCCAAGTTGTAGTGTTTCGTCTTATACCTTTTTCCATCCGAGGCAGTTATCGAGTATTCCTCGGTAACTGAATGTGGATCAAGTTCATGTTCCAAAAAAATATTTTTAAGATGTAGCGAGACATTATCAATACTGCAACCAAACAATTCCGCCATTAACTTTTGCGTTAGCCAGACGCTTTCATTCTCGAACAATACCTCAATGTGAACTTGGCCATCTTCAGATTTATAAATTATGATCTGATCTTGTGAAGTTATTTTTTTACCCATAAGAAGTACAATACACCGAAGCAAACCCAAAAGTCAATAATCCAATTCTGTGGGTTCATGTTTGCCTGCCGGCTTGTCCCTCGAAGCCGAAGCGAAGTGGGAAATTTCAATAAAGATGGGGATTTACCTGCAGTGAGCCTATCGAACTGTCAAAAACAGAATCAAAAAATTCCAGAATTGTTCCCCAATTATCACCTAACTTTATTACCAATAGCGACTGTATTTTCTCCCTCATCTAAAATAGCTATATCTAGATTTTCAAACGTATTATCAATAAACTTATTATTAATCCCTCTATTAAGTATTCCTACCTTATTTTTACTTCCTAGTTTTAGGTTTATATTTGGTGATAATTTTATTAAATTGTAATCGATCATAAATTTCACCCCCTCTCAATTTTCTCTCCGAACTCCTTGAAACTTTCCACCGGTAGTTTTAACATCCATCCACTGACCATTGTCAGCATTCCTTTTCTGGTATAAACCTGTTAATGGATTCTGGAATTGTGATCTACTATCTACCATTCCTTCTCTCCCACCGCCCAATTGACCATTTTTAGCCATAAATATCACCTCATTTCTTTAAATTTATGCCTAAGTCAGAATTCCCTAGGCATGACTACCATAACATGTTGGATACATAGGGTGTCAAGATACAAGATATTGTGCAGAATTAGCTAAAACTTTAATTTTAGGGTATTCTTCGATTAGCTTCAATAAAGTTTGATATTTTTTGTGTAGTTTTCAGGAAGTTTTTCTCGATCTGACATTCCCAAATAATCTTTATCCTCCATCTCTCTTTTTTTAGATTCTTCAAAACTAATCGGTCTCGCTGTGTATTCTTTCCCAGCTTTTCATCCCAGAAACCCTTATTGGTTTTTGGAATAACTGAATTTTTGCATCCATGCAGATGCCAGAAACAGCCATGAATGAAAATAGCAATTTTCTTTTTCGGAAAGACTATATCCGGTTTTCCGTATATCGGGTAATGAATTCTATAACGGAAGCCTGATTTGCGGAGATATTTCCTCAATTTCATCTCCGGACTGGTATTTTCTGATCTGATTCTGGACATATTCCAGCTCCTGCGCTCTACTGTAATCCTGTCCATATGTACCTTGTATTTTAGTAGAATTTATAGTTTTTATCATCTCTTTCGCTATTGCGGAAACAAGTGGGACACAGAGAGCATTACCAAACTGCTTATAAGCCTGTGTATCTGAGACTACAATCTTAAAACTGTCATCAAAACCCATTAATCTGGCACACTCTCTCGGCGTGAGCCTTCTGGGATTTTTACCCTTTTGTTTAACGAGAATCTCTGAACCATCTTTATAGTATCTAGCGCTTAAGGTTCTTGTAATAGTATCTTTTTCAGGATTAATGAGCCCGAATCCAAACCCATGCCCCAGTGCTTTATGTTTTGCAGCATAATCCTGAAGATATTTCCATAGACCATCTGTAAGAGTGTACTTGGTATCAACTTTCTTGTTTAAAATATCGGCTATTTTTTTTTGTTCCGGCGGAAATGCCGGAAATTTGAATTCTACATTTGGATAAATATCTTTTCTAAACCCAACTATAAATATTCTTTCTCTATGCTGAGGAACATAGTATTTTGCATCACGTATTTCTATAAAAAGTTTATAGCCGAGTTTTTCCAAAGTCTCACTAATCACTTTAAAAGTATTTCCCTTATCGTGAGACTTCAGATTTTTTACATTTTCCAGCAGAAAAGCTTTTGGTTGTTTCTCAAGGAGAATTCTCGCAATATCAAAAAACAAATTTCCCTGTTTTTTGTGCTCAAATCCGTGCTTTCTTCCCAAACTTATGTTCTTTGAAACTCCTGCTATTGAAAAAGGCTGGCAAGGAAATCCCGCCAGCAGGATATCGTGATCAGGTATCTTTTTTTCATCAATATTTTTTATGTCTCCATGCGGCATTTCACCAAAATTTGCATAATAAGTCATCTGAGAATGTTTATCCCATTCAGAAGTAAAAATACATTTGCCACCTGCTTTCTCAAAAGCAATCCTAGTTCCACCAATCCCAGCGAAAAGATCTATGAATGTAAATGACTGTTTATTTAATGACACTGTTTCTTCTCCATCTTTCCATTGCTGGATCTAGGCAATCTTTAAAAAACTGAGCAAAGCTCAATACATTGATAGCACTGGGATAATTTTTTTTCTTAATTATCTCAGGACAAACAATAAAGATTCTGCTTTTATGAGCTTCGGCTAGTTGATTTGCACTAATTTTTTCATCGATTGTTGCGAGAAAAAAACCTAATCCTCTTGTTCCTTCTGTAACTATTTGACGCCATCTTTCTCTTAAGGTTCTCTTTGCAGTAAAAATAATACTATCCGGCGGGTTTTCCATGTAATATTCATAAGAAGGCATTATAAAATCAGGTTTTCCGTTAATAACTCGCTGCTCGTCAAAAGGATAATCAAGCTCTTTAAATAATGCATTGTGTATGCTTTCAAACGATTTACCTGCCCGTGCTTTTCTTGATTGAGATAGGGAGAGAAAAAATTTATCTAGTAACTCAAAGTACTTACCCAAAACTTCACCTGTTTGTTTTAAGTCCTTCAACTCACCTGTTTTTATGAGATGATTTACGAAAGCGTTAATTACATCTTCACCATACTTTTTTTGATGTTTTAAATAAACTCTATAT
>Ga0209515_10010738_pt1 | contig 10129 bp, 11 predicted proteins | sample Subgroupgradi54m_FD_187454 | JGI IMG/M metagenome (GOLD analysis project Ga0209515, IMG submission 187454) | Subsurface groundwater microbial communities from S. Glens Falls, New York, USA - GMW60B uncontaminated upgradient, 5.4 m (SPAdes)... ...
CATAGATATTGGCAGGAAAAATGCCTTCTTTTCGAAGCTTCTTTACTTTTTTTCCAACTACGGTTCGCTTTTCAACGGCTAGTTTGTATCTCTTCATATTTTGAATAATCGACCCACGAGCTTTAGTAAGTTATTGACTAGTTTCTCTAGCGCAGACTGTTTCTTTTGAGTTTCTGTCAATTTTTTTTCAATAGTGTTTAACTTTTTTTCTAATTCGTCTATTTTTAGTTGAGCCTGTGTTAAGTCATCGCTTTTACTTTGCTCTATTTGACTGATTCCGTTAGATGTTGGGAGTGGAGGAGTATTTTGAAAAGGAGACGGGGTTATAGGAGTAGGGGTATTTTGGGGAACTTCTATGTTAGTTGACTCTTGAATGCAAAGAATCAATAGTTTTTTTGCTGATAGGTAAAATTCTTTAGATTTATCACTTTCAGAAACCGAAGGCGGATTGCCTGTAAAAGTATTTACTGCCGATACTGCGACATTAAAATCAAATTCAGGATTAAAACCCATTTTGTATTTATTGCTTGTTATTTCGTCATACGCCCTGTAATTATCTTTGCCGTCTGCAACTTTACTGTAGAAGCGATAAGAAGTAGCGAATTCAACAGTATCCCAGCTAAAATATGCATAAGCTTTATTTTTTGAAACACTGCCGCATTCTATCTGGTCTAATTTAAGATTTTCAGGAACCCGAAGGCCTCCTGCATATGCTGGTGGAACAATAGAGAATAATCCAGCAATAAATAAGACTAAAATAGCAAATCTCACAAAAGGAATCATATCATAGCGCTGACTAAAAAGCAAAAGACTGTGTTGGCACAGAACAAAACTTGGTACAAGAGATTGGTTTTGTTACAATGAAAATGGGAAAGTGCCAATTGACAATATGATAAATTTGTCATAGAATATATGAAAGTAATCTATCATCCCGAGGTTGAGGAGTGTATTCGTACATTGCCTGAGAAAGATAACTCGAGGGTTGTAAAGATAATTGATTTATTCGAGGATTATAAATTTAATTTAACACAAGTTTATTTAAAAAAGATTACAAAAGGAATTTGGGAATTGAGGGCAGGAAGATATAGGCTACTGTTTGGAATTATCAGAGGCGATGCTATTATAGTAAGCATGTTTATGAAAAAGACCCAAAAAACACCTAAGCAAGAAATAAATTTGGCAATAAGTAGATTGAGGGCATATGAAAAACAGACGTAAGTGGATTAGCCATGAGGAATTGAGAGCGGATTTGATGAAAGATCCGAAATTCCGCCATGAGTATGAGGCGCTTGAGCCGGAGTTTCAGATTGCAAGGCAGATGATTGGATCAAGAATAAAACAAAAAATATCACAAAGTGAGTTGGCCAAAAAGGCGGGAACTGGCCAGGCAGTTATTTCAAGGCTTGAGGGAATGAACGCAAGCCCTTCTTTAGCGCTTCTTAAGAGAGTGGCCCAAGCTCTTAATACAAAACTTCAGATTACAATTCAATAATATGATAATTTTGGGGATTGATCCGGGGATTGCGAGAACGGGGTGGGGGATAATAGAAACTCAAAACTCAAAACTCAAAACTCAAAACTACGGGTGTATAGAGACGACGAAAGAGCTTGAGAAGGAACAGAGACTCAAAAGTATATATGGTTCAATTACTGATATTATTGAAAAATATAAGCCCGATGTTTTGGCAATTGAGGAATTATTTTTTAATACAAACGCAAAGACAGCTTTCGTGGTGGGGGAGGCACGCGGTGTTATTTTGCTGGCTGGAGCAGAAAAAAGACTGCCAATTGCTATTTACACACCTCTTCAGGTGAAAGTTGCGCTGACAGGTTATGGAAGAGCAGAAAAGATGCAGGTTGGGAAGATGGTAAAAGTTCTTCTCAAGCTTAAAGAAATTCCAAAACCGGACGATGTTACAGACGCTCTGGCAGTCGCCCTCACCCATGCCTTTTCTAAAAAATATCCCGTTGACGAATAATCTATTAGTGTGTATAATTAGTGTGTATATGCAAACACAAAGAATTAATATAACTTTACCAAATGATCTAGCTAGAGATTTAAGAACTGTCATTCCTAATAGACAGCGCAGTAAATTTATTGCCGGCGCAGTCAAAGAAAAGCTTTCAAAGAAAAAGAATTTCAAAAAAGAGTGGATTAAGTCTCTAAAAGCAAATAGAAAATTTTACGAGAAGGTTTCGAAAGAATGGGATTCAACAGTTGCTGATGGATTATCAAAATGGTAAAACGTGGACAAATCTGGATAGTTGATTTTAATCCTGGATTTGGGCGAGAAATCCATAAAAAAAGACCAGCACTGATTATATCAATTGACCTGTTAAATGCAAATCTTCCAACGGTTGTTGTTATACCTTTAAGTTCTCAAATAAAAACATTTGCGCCAGAAAAAGTATTTCTTCCCAAAAAATCCATCAGACTTGATAAGGACTCAATGATATTGCCTCACTTAATAAGAGCAGTGGATAAGGAGCGTCTTATAGAAAAGGTCGGAAGGATCTCTCAAGAAAAGATGTTGGAAGTTGAAGAGTCCTTAAAGCTTGTTTTGGGAATGATCGAAATTTGATAATACCCCCTCGCAGTTGCCCTCACCCACGCTTTTACAAAAAAATAGGAAATTCCCTTGTGTTATAATCAACATGTTTTTATATGATCGGGTATTTAAAGGGATTAGTTGAGGTAGTTGACGCGCCCTATGTTTTTCTTGATGTAAACGGGGTGGGTTATAAGGTTTTAGTTCCCGCTAGCGTTCTTTCAACTCTACAAAAATCAAGCGGCAAAGTAACACTTTTTACTTACACTCATGTTCGGGAAGATACGTTGTCTCTTTTTGGCTTTTTGACTTTGGAAGACCTCAAATTATTCGAAACTCTGCTTACGGTTTCCGGGATTGGCCCAAAAACCGCGCTAGGAGTTTTTTCTCTTGGTAAAAGCAGCGAGATTATAGAAGCAATAGTGCGGGGAGACGTGTCGTATTTTACCGGCGTGCCAAGACTGGGGAAGAAAAACGCTCAAAAAATAATCATTGAACTTAAAAATAAATTGGGGGGCATGGAGCTTGATCTTTCGGGTAAGGATGGGGAAGAACACGAAGAAGTACTGTCTGTTCTAAAAACATTTGGCTTTAGTACAAAAGAGGCGTACGAAGCGCTAAAAGCCATCAAGGGAGAGGGGAAGACGTTGGAGGAGAAAGTACGATTAGCGTTGAAGTATTTGGGAAAATAAACACTTGATTTTTTGAAATGGGAAGTGAGATATTTTTGACCTTGATGACTTGATTTCTTGAATTCAAGATTTCAAGACTTCAATCCGTCAGCTGACGGATCAAATTCAAAGATTCCCACCTCTCACATCAAGAATTCTAGACAATACAACTTATACATGAGAAATGACGTAGTAAAAAAAGACAGTAAAAAACAAGAGAATCTCGAAGAGGAGGTAGTACTTACTTCTCTTCGGGCAAAGAATTGGCAGGAGTTTTTTGGACAAAAAAGCATTAAGGAGTCGCTGCAAATTTCCATATCAGCTGCCAAAAAGAGAAAAGAATCATTAGAGCATATTTTATTGTACGGCCCGCCGGGACTGGGAAAAACAACCCTTTCTCATTTAATTGCCCGGGAAATGGGAGCAAATATCAGAGTTACTTCGGGTCCGGCAATTGAAAGAGCAGGAGATTTGGCATCAATCTTAACCAATCTTGAAAAAGGAGATATTCTTTTTATTGATGAAATTCATAGGCTTAATAAGGTGGTTGAAGAAACGCTTTATCCTGCTATGGAGGATTACTCCTTGGATGTAATTATTGGCAAAGGCCCGTCTGCTCGAACCTTAAGGCTTGACCTTCCCGCTTTTACCATTATTGGGGCAACCACAAGAGCAGGACTTCTTTCCGCACCCATGCGGGATCGCTTTGGTGTTGTGCATCGCTTAACGTTTTATACTCCGGAGGAACTGGAAGCAATTGTTATTAGGGGATCTGAAAAACTTGGCGTTCCTATCGATCGGCAAAGTGTTGTAGAAATCTCAAGGCGAGCGCGGGGAACACCTAGAATAGCACTCAAGCTTGTAAAGCGGGCTCGGGATTTTGTTCAGGTTAAAAGCCAGGGGAAAATTACCAAAGAGCTTGTAGAAAAGGCATTAAAAATGCTTGAGGTGGACGAATTGGGATTAGACGGTTCGGACAGGAGGCTTTTATTGGCAATTATTGAAAAACACGCTGGCGGTCCGGTTGGCATAGAAACTCTTGCCGCAACAATCAGCGAGGATATCGGTACGGTTGAGGACGTCATTGAACCATTTCTTCTGCAGGTTGGTTTTCTAAAAAGGACTCCAAGAGGAAGAACGGCTACAAAAGCTGCATACGCGCACTTGGGAATTTCTTATCCTCAAGATTCAAGCAATCAGGGGAAACTTTTATAATCGCTACAATCCCACATGAAATATATTTTGTAAGAAAGGAACAGTGGTTATGGCAATTTGCATAACAATTGTTGCTATAGTTGAAAAAATCAAAAGAGGATTTTTTCTAAAAAATGATTTTCCCCGTATCACAAATGCAAGTAAGAGATGGGAAAAAATCAAGATATTAAAAATTATGGTTTGGGAATATTTTTGCGTAAAGCTTCCAAGGAGAATGTGGAACAATCCAATAAGAAAGAACGAAAGGGAAAAACCAACAATAAGGATAAATAAGAATTGATTTTTTTCAAGAAGAGGTGCGTTTGGGTCTCGAGGCTTATTTTTCAAAAGATTAGTATTGGTGCGGTCGCTGGCAAGGGCTAGCGCCGGCAGACCGTCTGTAACAAGATTGATCCAGAGAATCTGGGTAGGAAGAAGGGGGATTGGCATGCCCAATAGGCTGGCAAAAAATACCAAAGAGATTTCTGACAGGTTCCCTGACAAAAGATAGGTGATGGCCTTTCTAATATTGTCATAGATTCTTCTTCCTTCTTCAACAGCCCCAACTATAGTTGAAAAATTATCATCAGTAAGCACAATATCTGATGCTTCTTTAGCAACGTCTGTGCCTGTATCTCCCATGGCAATTCCTACGTCAGCGCGCTTGAGTGCCAGAGCGTCGTTTACTCCGTCTCCGGTTACCCCAACTATATATCCAAGTTTTTTTAATACGTTTACCAGGCGCAGTTTGTCTTCTGGTTTGGCTCTGGCAAAAATCCTGGTTTTTACAATTAAACGCTCAAGTTCTGCATCGGTAATTTTTTCCAATTCCTCTCCGGTTATTACCTCTTCGTCTTTTTGAATAAATCCAATCTCTTTGCCTATGGCAAGCGCGGTTAACTCATTATCGCCGGTTACCATGATGGTTTGAATTCCAGCCTGTCTTGCTCTTTCAACCGCCAGCCTTGCTTCGGGTCGCGGAGGATCGTACAAGCCGACAAATCCAAGAAAGTCTAAATCCTTTTCAAGAAGATCGCGGGTTTTATCTGTTGACTGATGCTTTTTTGCTCCAAAGCCTATGACGCGAAGGCCTTCTTTTGCGTATGACTCAAAAAGCGTTTTGATTTTTTGTTTTTCCCCTGCGTCAAGATTGCTCTTTGAAAGAATCTCTTCGGGAGCGCCGCGTACAAATACCCAGGTTTTACTTAAATCATTCCATACGGTTGTGATTGTTTTTGTGTCCGGGTCAAAAGAATATTCATCAACTATTTTGCCTGAATTTTTAAGTTCATCAAGATTTTTTACTTGGGTTTTTAACCACAAAAGCAATGCTCCATCAGTTTTGTCTCCAATAATATCCCAGCTGGAGGCATTATCGGTAACTTTTTGTACCAGTGAAGCGGTATTTCCAAGAAAAGATGCTTTAAAAAGAAGGGGGAGCGAGTCTTGATTTTTTACCCAGAATTTTTTAACCCTCATGCTGTTTTGAGTAAGAGTGCCTGTTTTATCTGTGAGGATGATCTGGATTGCGCCAAGCGTTTCAACAGCAGGCATTTTTCTGACAATGGCGTTTTTTTTAGCCATGCGAGCAGTGCCCATGGCAAGAGCAATGGTTATGGCGGGAAGAAGCCCTTCTGGTATTGCTGCAATGCCAATGCTAATGGCTAAAACGATAAGAGGAAGAAGGGATTTTCCCTGGCTCATGCCGATTGGAATCAGCATAAATGAGATGACGATAACAATTATAGAAAGCACTTTGCCAAGCGTATTGAGCTCCCTTTTAAGAGGGGTTTTGTCCTGCTCTATGTCTGAAAGTGTTTGGGCAATCTGTCCAAATCTGCTGTTCATTCCGGTTTTTTCAACCAAAAGCCTTGCTTTGCCTCTTGTTACCAGCGTTCCGCTAAATACAATATCATTTTGTTTTTTAAGGACAGGGATGGACTCTCCGGTTAAGATTGATTCGTCAATTTCAATGTGTTTCCCGTGAGTCAGCTTTCCATCCGCGGGTATGCGGTCTCCTTCGGAAAGAACCACGATGTCTCCCGGCACTAAATCGGCAGTTGGCATTTCCATTTCTTTTCCGTCTCGAATAACGCGGGAGACCGGCTTTATAAATTCTTTTAATTTTTCAAGAGATCGTTCAGCTCTATATTCCTGAATAAATCCAAAGAGGGCGTTTAGGATTAAAATAGCGAGTATAAATACCGCATCCACAGTATTTTTTACAACAAACGAAAGGATTGCCGCGGCAGCTAAAATTCCGTTTATAAAATTGGGAAATTGCGACAAAAAAAGAGAAAAAGTAGAATATTTTTTGGGAATCGTAATTTCGTTTTTCCCAAAAATCTTGAGCTTTTCATTTGCGCTTTTAGACGTTAGTCCGTATTCCATTGTTTTATTGTAGCACAGGTGATTTAAGAAGTAGATTATTTGCAGGAGCGATTGAAACGGCTTGCGTATACAGAAGAAAGAGGGGATTGTTTTTGTTCTAATATCAGAGAAAGATTATACAAAGATGGGCAAGAATCTGGATCCTTGGCAAGGATTGCCTGGTAGATTGATATTTCCTGATCAGCAAATCCTACAGTATTTAAAAAGTGAGCAAGACGAAAAAGCGATTTCATGTCAAGAGTTTGAAAAGAGGGTACGTGCAAATAATCAGGTAAGTTTTCTTTTTTATTTTTAATCAATATCATCACAAAGTCATCAGCATATATTAGTTGCCATTCGGGATCATTAACGACAGAACGCATGAATTTTTCTGCCCAGGGAGTCTGGTCAGTATGGGCAAAAAAAATCGTTTGAAAGTTGTATTTTTCAGATATTTTTTTAAAAACTTCTTTATTTTCCTGCATGGCAATATATTCATTTTGAAAAAAAGAAGCAGGGTAAGCTTCAGGCCTTCCGTCAACAAAGACCTTTTCTTTGGGGTATAAACGGTATTCAAGGTAACTGCCAATATCAAAGTTGTTAAAAATAGGACCTTTAATTTTATTCTTGATAAGAAAATCAACAGCAGGCTCTGCGCCTTTTTCAACGCCGAAGCCTATCGGTTTTGAAGATATTACATTTATGATTTGCCAAATAAGAAGTATTGCTAGAATAGCAAGGATTATTCTTTTTATTTTGTATGAATGAAGTAATTTTTCAGAAAGGGGAGATAAACTATAGACAAAGGCAGGAAAAGTTCCAAAGACAAACAGCGGAAAATTGCGTTCAGCGCTTGCCCCAAGAATGGTGAAAAATATCGCCAGCAGCCAATCGATTAGCCTTGTTTTTTTCCAGGAGAAAACAAGAGTTAAGAAAAGAAGAGCGGAAGATATAAAGAAAAAAAGGATGGTGGCTTTTCCATTAAAATAATTCCAAAGAAAAAAGACATTTTGATTTTCTTCAATCGTATATCCATAATTTTGGAAAACACGAAAAGGGTAGAGTGCGCCATTCATTCCGTTCGGATTAATAAGCGAGAGAAGGGAAGAAGCAATAAGGACAGAAGATAATATAATTGTGTATTTACACAAGGGTCTTTTTCTGTTGATAATAACACTATCTATTAAAAAAAGACCCAAGACCGCAATGCCGATGGGAAAATAGATGTGTATATTTACCCATAGAAGTTCAATAAGAGGAAGAATAAAGATTAACGGGGTGAACTTTTCTCTATAACGATAAAGGATTACGATAAAGACCGAAACAAAGAAAAAACTGAAAATTTCAGGCCGAACTTCTGTCCGTTCAAAAAGCACTAGGAGATATAGAATAGAGACAATTACTAGAGAAATGATATTTGCTTTTTTCAATGAATGAAAAACTACAAGAGCAAAAGCAACGATTGCAATAGCGGTTATGGAAATAAGGAGCAGATTGAACCCGCCAAGTTTTACCAAAAAATAAAATATTACTTCAGAAAACCAGTGGTGATTTATAAAAGGGAAGTCAGAATAGGTATAGGAAAAAAAGTTTGTTTTAGGAATCTTGTGTGTTTCCAATATGATTTGTCCATTGATCAAGTGTCTGCCTAAATCCTGGGTCATGGAGTAAATTGGATGAAAAAAGCCAGTAAAAAGAAGAAAAAAAATCGATAAGAGGAGAAAAATAGAAGATACTTTGCCTGTTCTCATTTAAAATTCGGTTCTCGGTCTATACTGGAGAGCTTCGGCAATATGGGACGGGCTTATATTTTTTGACGCTTCCAAATCGGCAATGGTTCGGGCCAGTTTTATAATCTTGTGGTACGAACGGGCGGAGAGGTTCAATTTATCAACTGCTCTTCGAAGAAGCATCAAACATTCGTTGTTTAACTCACAAAATTCTTTTATGTCTTTATTTGCCATGTCCGAATTTGCAGTTATTGCTCGTTTCTTAATATACTTGAATCGTTTTGTTTGAATATCGCGCGCGGCTTGTACTCTTTTTCGCATAGTTTTTGACGTTTCAGCCAAAGGCTGATCATCCTCTGGATGAAGTTTATCTATTTTAACAGCCGGGACGTTAAGATGGATATCGATTCTATCAAGCATAGGACCGGAAACCCGCTTTTGGTAGCGAATGATTTGGCCGGGCATGCATCGGCACTGGTTTTTTGGATCGCCCAAAAAACCGCACGGGCAGGGATTTTGGGCTGCAACCAGCATAAATTTTGCGGGAAAGGTTACTCTTCCATGGGCGCGGGAGATGGTTACAAATCCATCTTCCATAGGCTGTCTTAATGCTTCTAAAACATGGCGCGGAAATTCCGGAAATTCATCCAAAAATAAAACGCCTCTGTGGGCAAGAGATATTTCTCCGGGTTTCGGCACAGCGCTTCCGCCAATTAGACCGATATGGGAAGTTGTATGGTGAGGGTTTCGAAAAGGCCTTTTGGTAATGATAAACTCTTTTTCCAAAAGTCCGGAAATGCTATAAATTTTGGTTACCTCCAAAGCCTCATCAAAAGTAAGGCGAGGCAAGATTGATGGAAGAGTTCGGGAAAGAAGCGTTTTTCCGGCACCCGGCGGACCTTTTAATAAAATATTGTGCGATCCGGCAGCTGCAATCTCTAAAGCTCTCTTTGCCTGTTCCTGTCCTTTAATCTCGCTCATATCAAAGTCAGAGATGTCGTCTGTAAGATATTCATTAAGGCTCGTATGTTTTTGCGGTTTTATTGGTTTTTGAGAAGTTAAATGGTGAAAAAGAGAAAGAAGGGTGGGAATGGGATAAATAGTAATGCCTTTTACAATTGCCGCTTCTTTCGCGTTAATACTTGGCAAAAAAACTCGCTTTAGTTTTTTGTCCTTTGCCAGAAGGACTTGGGGTAAAATTCCATTGGTATGCCGCAGTCTTCCATCAAGGGATAATTCTCCTAAGAATAATGAATCAGAAATATCTACTTTTAATAATTGTTCAGACGCAATCAAAATTCCAAGGGCAATTGGGAGATCATAAGAAGGTCCTTCTTTTGGTAAATCAGCCGGGGCTAAATTTACCGTAATTCGCTTTGATGGAAAATCAGCACCGGAGTTTTTTATTGCAGATCTTACCCTTTCCCTTGCTTCTTCAACCGCTTTATCAGGAAGCCCTACTATTGTAAAAGAAGGCAAGCTTTGGCCTGCAATATCAACTTCTACCTCAACCGGCACCGCATCCAACCCAACCACAGCCGAAGAATTAACCTTTGCAAGCATACTATATATAGTATAGTAGCATTTTCAGACCGTGCATACAGACTAAGTCTTG
>Ga0209515_10010739_pt1 | contig 10128 bp, 7 predicted proteins | sample Subgroupgradi54m_FD_187454 | JGI IMG/M metagenome (GOLD analysis project Ga0209515, IMG submission 187454) | Subsurface groundwater microbial communities from S. Glens Falls, New York, USA - GMW60B uncontaminated upgradient, 5.4 m (SPAdes)... ...
CGGCAAGTCGACGTTCATGAAGCTGCTGACCGACGAGCTGCCGCCGCAACGCGGCGCGGTGGTCCGCCCCGCCAAGGTCGGTGTGCTCCGGCAGGATCAGTTCGCCTTCGATCAATTTCGTGTCATCGACACGGTCGTCATGGGCAACCATCGCCTGTGGAGCGCGCTCGAGGAACGCGAGCGGCTCTACGCGAAGACGGAGATGACGGACGCCCAAGGTATGCGGCTCGGCGAGCTCGAGGGGATCGTGGGCGACGAGGACGGCTACGAGGCGGAGAGCAACGCCGCGATTCTGCTGCAAGGTCTGGACATCCCGGATGCGCTGCACGCGCGCACGATGGCGGAGCTGCAGGGCGGACAGAAGGTGCGCGTCCTTCTGGCGCAGGCGCTCTTCGGCCGCCCGCAGGCGCTGCTCCTCGACGAGCCGACGAACCACCTCGACCTCGACTCCATCCACTGGGTGCGCGAATTCCTCGTCCGTTACGACGGCACGCTCATCGTCATCTCGCACGATCGGCATTTTCTGAACGGTGTGTGCACGCACATCGCGGACATCGACTATCAGACGATCATCACGTATACGGGCGGGTACGACGACATGGTGCTCGCCAAAACCCAGATTCGCACGCGCGTCGAGGCGGACAACGATCAGCGGGAGAAGAAAATCTCCCAGTTGCAGGACTTCATCGCGCGCTTCTCCGCAGGAACCCGGGCGAGCCAGGTCATGTCGCGTAAGAAGGAAGTGGAGCGGCTGCAGACCACCGAGCTGGCGCGATCCAACATCCAGCGGCCGTACATCAAGTTCGCCATGTGTCGGCCGTCAGGCCGCGTCGCGGCCGAGATCAAGGGCGTCAGCAAAGCGTTCGGCGACCTGAAGGTCGTGAGCGACTTCAGCGCGATCGTCAACCGCAACGAGAAGATCGTCCTGGTCGGCCGCAACGGCCTCGGCAAGACGACGATGCTGAAGGCGCTGCTGGCGGACGCGCCGAGCGTGGAGCCGGCGCCCGGAGCGATCGACAGCGGCAGCGTGCGCTGGGGGCACGAGGTGTCGATCGGCTACTTTCCGCAGGATCACACCGGTGCGATCCAGAAGGGCCTCACGGCGGTCGAGTGGCTGCACCAATTCGATCCCGACGCGTCGCGCCAGGACATTCACGGCCTCCTCGGCCAGATGCTGTTCAGCGGCGAAGAGGGGCTGAAGCCGACCGAGGCGCTCTCTGGCGGCGAGACCGCGCGGCTGCTCTTCTGCCGAATCATGCTGCAGAAGCCGAACGTCCTCGTCCTCGACGAGCCGACGAACCACCTCGATCTCGAGTCGATCAACGCGGTGAACATCGCGCTGCAGAAGTACGAAGGCACGGTGTTTCTCGTGACGCACGACGAGGATCTCATGGAGGAAGTCGGCACTCGTGTGTGGCACTTCGACGGCCGCACGATCCAGGACTTCAAAGGCACGTACGAGGACTACACGGCGTCGCTGGTCTGATGGGATCCGGTGGCGCGCGATTCGCCGTCCGCTGTCGCGCTGCGATCGAGTCCACGTGGTTCAGCCACGGAGAAGACAGAGACTCTGTGGCCATTTATTCTTCGTGCCTTCGCGTCTTCGTGGTTGCGTTTATCACCTGACCGTCGAGTGCTTCTGGCAGCTGCGCCGCGGCGGCCACGCCGCGGCGGCCGCGTGCTATTCTGATTGCGCTCGCGTGTGGACGCCGACCCGTGCGTCGGCCTGGGCGGACACATTGGTCCGTCCCTACGTTCTAAGGAGTCACTATGAAGTTGTCCTGGACGGTCTTCGGCGTACTTGTCGCAGCGTCGCTCGCCGCGACTGGAACGACACTCCCCGCCGCCGGATCCGCTGACGCCGTTCCCGCGAACCCAACCTTCACGAAAGACGTGCTGCCGATATTCCAGAAATCATGTCAGGACTGTCACCGGCCGGGACAGATGGCGCCGTTCTCGCTGATCACCTACGACGAGGCTCGGCCCTGGGCGCGCTCCATCAAGGACAAAGTCGTGTCGCGCTACATGCCGCCGTGGCATCTGGACCGCACGATCGGCGAATACACCCCTGACCCGTCGCTGAGCGAAGCCGAGGTGGCGACGATCGCGAAATGGGTGGACACCGGATCGCCGAAGGGCGACGCGAAGGACGCGCCGAAGCTGCGCGTGTTTCCGTCGAACGACACCTGGCAATTCGGCGAGGAGCCGGATCTGATCGTCACCAGTCCGCCAATCATGGTCCCGGGCCTCGGGCCCGACATGTACCCGGAGCCGGAAGCGCCGACCGGGATGACCGAGGATCGCTACATCAAGTGGATCCAGGTGCTGCCGGGCGACGTGCAGGTCGTGCATCATACGCTCGTCTTCGCCGTGCAGGACGCGCCGTCCAACGGCATGCCGATCATCCCGGGCATCACCAGCGCGATTCCGCCGGGCGCGGTGCGCGCGCTCACCCGCCAGGAAAACGGTGGCGCCCGCATCGTCACATCGATGCTGACGGAGTACGCGCGCGGCAACGAAGGCGATATCTTCGACGAGGGCCAGGCCAAGATGCTGGCGGCCGGCAGTTCGCTCCGCTGGCAGTTCCACTACCACCCGAACGGTAAGACCGACGTCACCGACCGTACTCGCGTCGGCATCAAGTTCTACCCGAAAGGGTGGCAGCCCAAGCACCTGATCTCGACGATGGCGCTGGCATCACCCGAGACGCTGGCGATCCCGCCGGGCGAGGCGAACGCGCGCAGCGATTCGTATTTTCCGCTCGCGAGCCCGGCACGGCTCATCAGCTATCAGCCGCACATGCACTATCGCGGCAAGCGGATGGTGCTCGAGGCGATCCTGCCGACCGGCCAGGTCCAGACGCTCACCGACGTGAACCGCTTTACGTGGACGTGGCAGATCACGTACGCGTACAAGAACCGGCCGTCCTTCCCGAAAGGGACGGTGCTCCACTCGATTGCGTACCACGACAACTCGGCGGCGAACAAAGAAAATCCGGACCCGACCGCGTTCATCGGCTGGGGCGACCGGACGATCGACGAGATGAACATCGGGTGGCTGGACTTCTACTACATCAGCGACCAGGAATACGCCGACCTGCAAAAGGAAAACGCCGCGCGCCGCACAACCGCCGCGCAGGATCGCTGACGCGTGCCAGGCAGACCTGAAGGTCCGCACTACTCCAGGCGGACCTGAAGGGTCCGCACTACGACTGTCGTAGTGCAGGCCTTCAGGCCTGCCTGCATAGAGGATCGCGTCGATCTGGGGACACGCCGCCGGCCGAGGCACCAATCCGCGGGATAATCAGTTCATCGACGCCGCGCTGAAAGAACTTCTCGAAGGAGTCCGATCATGATCCAGACTCACGCGACCGCGACCGAAGATGTTGACACCGCTACCCTGCGCGATCTGAACCAGGTGTATGTCGATTCGGTCAGGACCGGCGACGTGGAGCGCTTCCGGCAGATCCTGTCGGAAGACTTCCTCTGCTCGCTTCCAGACGGCACGCTGCTCGACAAGCGCCAGTTCCTCCAGCACACCGCCAAGCCGCGCACCCTCGCGCGCCTCGAGGCGGAGGATGTGCGCATTCGCGTGCTGGGAGACGTCGCGATCATCCACGCCGCGACGACGTACACGACGCTGACCGGCCAGGAGGGTCGCGGGCGCTACACCGACGACTGGCAGCAGCGCGGCGGCACCTGGGTCTGCGTCTCCGCTCACGTGACGCGCTTGTGATCATGAAACGCCGTCTGCTGCTCGCGTTCTTCGCGGTCTCGGTGATCGCGGACGGTCCGGCTAAAGCCGAACACTACCTACAGGCCTTCGGTCCGGCCGAAGCCGAACACGACCTGCAGGCTTTTGGTCCGGCCGAAGCCGGACACGACCAACAGAGTGGCGGCGACACCGGCTGGCCAATCAACGGCGGCGTCGACAACATCCGCTACTCGCCGCTGGCGCAGATCAACCGTGAGAACGTGTCGAAACTCCAAGTGGCCTGGACGTACGACTCGCACGACGCTTTCAAAGCGTCCGAAATGCAGAGCAACCCCGTCGTCGTCGACGGCGTGCTCTACGTCACGACGCCGACGCTGAAGGTCGTCGCGGTCAACGCCGAGACCGGCCGGGAGATCTGGAAGTTCGACCCGAGCGGCGGTGCGGCGTCTGCCGCGCGCTTCCGGCATCGCGGCGTCACCGTGCACAAGGATCGCGTGTTCGTCAGCTACCGCAGCTTCTTGTATGCGTTGGACAAGAAGACCGGCGCGCCGATCACGTCGTTCGGCGCCGGCGGACGCATCGATCTGCGCGAGGGCCTGGGCATGCCCGCGGAGAAACTGAGCGTCAGCGCGAGCACGCCGGGTGTGGTCTTCGAGGACATGCTGATCATGGGCAGCTCAGTGCCGGAGACGATCCCGGGATCACCCGGGCACATCCGCGCATTCGATGTAAACAGCGGCACGCTCCGCTGGATCTTTCACACGATTCCGCAGCCGGGCGAATTCGGGTACGACACCTGGTTGAAAGACGCTTACAAGATTTCGGGAGGCGCCAACGCCTGGGCCGGCGTGACCATCGACGCGAAGCTCGGGATGGTGTTCGCCGCCACCGGCTCGGCGTCGTTCGACTTCTACGGCGTGACGCGGCACGGCGACAACCTCTTCGCCGACTGCGTCCTTGCGCTCGACGCCCGCACGGGCAAACGCGTCTGGCATTTCCAGGGCATCAAACACGATGTGTGGGACTACGACTTCCCTGCCTCGCCCAATCTCGTCACCGTCACCCGCAACGGCCGGAAGGTAGACGCGGTCGCGCAGATCACGAAATACGGCTACGTGTACGTGCTGAATCGTCGCACGGGCAAGCCGCTGTTCCCGATTGAATCGCGCAAGGTGCCGCCGTCGACCATCGACGGCGAGCGCACGTCGGAGCGCCAACCGTACCCGGTCAAACCGCCGCCGTTCACGCGCCAGGGGCTGACCGAGGACATGCTCACCACGCGGACGCCCGAGGCGCACGCCGACGTGCTGGCGCGTTTCAAGAAGTACTCGACCGGCTTCTTCGCGCCGCCGTCCTTTGAGGGCACCATCATCTTTCCAGGCGTCGATGGCGGCGCCGAATGGGGTGGCGCGGCGTTCGACCCGGACTCGGCGTTGCTGTACGTCAACTCGAACGAAATGCCGTGGATCGTGAAGCTGATCCCGAACAACGACACGTCGCTCTACAACAGCAAGTGCGCGACGTGCCATCGCGAGGATCGAAAGGGATCGCCGTCGGCGCCGTCGCTGGAAGGCGTCGGCGACCGCCGCACGCGTGACGAGATGGCGACGCTCATCCGCCAAGGCACCGGCCGGATGCCGGCATTTCCCGACATGGGCGCGCGCAACATTAACGACGTCGTAGAGTTCCTGGTCACCGGCAAAGACAAGGGCGCGGATCCGAACCTCACGAAAGATCCGAGCTGGCTGAAGTACCGCAGCGACGGCGAGAGCATCTTTCTCGATCCCGACGGCTACCCCGCCATCACGCCGCCGTGGGGCACCCTGAACGCGATCGACCTGAACGCCGGCACGATCCGCTGGAAGATCCCGTTCGGCGAGTTCCCCGAGCTGGCGGCGAAGGGGTTGACCAACACAGGCAGCGACAACTACGGCGGTCCCGTGGTGACGGCCGGCGGGCTGCTCTTCATCGGCGCGACGAACTTCGACAGGAAATTCCACGCGTACGACAAACTCACCGGCAAGCTGCTGTGGGATACGACGCTGCCGGCCGCCGGCAACGCGACGCCGTCCACCTATTCCATCAACGGCAGGCAATACGTCGTCATCGCCTGCGGCGGTGGGAAAAACGGTGCGCCTTCGGGCAGCAGCATCGTCGCCTTCGCGCTGCCGCAATGAGTTCGCGTCGGGGTCGCCGACGATCGAAGAGGGAGACCCTCGGCCGTGCACCGAGCCATCTCGCGAGGCCGCACGTGTCACCGCCGAGGGTCACGAGATGAATCCCAATTTCGGGACGCGTTAGAACACCTACGGTTATCTGCGGTCCCCCTGCGGCACAAATCTTGATGTGCACGCGAACCGATGCCACGCGTTCCTGTGGAGGAGGGTCGATGATGACGAAGATGCCCGTTCTGCTCGTGTTGCTGGCGGTGAGCGCCAGCGGCTGCTCGGTCGCGATGGCTGCCCGCCAGCCGTCGAGGAAGGACACCGAACTGCTGAGTCCTGGCGTCCCGCGGAATCTTGTCCTTGCAGAACTCGGATCACCAGTCGCGAGCGACACGAAAGACGGCAAGCGCGTTGACGTGTTCTCGTTCGTTCAGGGCTACCGCAAGGGGGTGCGCGTCGGCCGCACGGTCGCGCACGCGACCGCCGACCTCTTCACGCTTGGGTTGTGGGAAGTGGCCGGTACGCCGACGGAAGCCGTGCTCGATGGGACGCGCGTGGCGTACGAAGTCACGTACGACAGCAACGACAGAGTCGAGAAGGTTGTTCCTCTGCGGCGATAGCCGCGTTCAGCCTCGAGAATCGGGGACGTCAGCGTGCGCTCGGCGAGGCACTGGCGTCCCCACCCACGTCCCCACATTGTATGGCTCGCGCGGCTACTCCGCGCGAATCGCGGTGATCGGATCGACGCGCAGCGCGCGGAGCGTCGGCATCACGCTGCCGACGACGGTCATCAGTACCGAAAGGCCGACCGCGGCAAACATCGTCGGCGCGTCGGCCGGTTTGACGCCCGCGAGCAGCGCTTCCATGCTTCGCCCCGCCACGTAGGCGAGCGCGATGCCTGGAATCACGCCCGCCAGCGCGAGAACCGCGCTGCGGCGGAGCACCATCCGGAGGATGTCGCTCGACTGCGCGCCCAGCGCCATTCGCACGCCGATCTCCTGCGCCCGCTGCGACACCGAGAACGACAGCAGGCCGTGGATCCCGATTCCGGCGAGCACGAACGCGATCACCGCGAACGCCGACAGCACGCGCACCTGCGCCGCGCGCGACGCGGTGTCGCGTTCGACGACCTCGGTGAGCGTGGCGACGTCGCTCACCGGCAGCGTCGGCTCGATCTGCCGGATGATGGCGCGAATCGGCGCGGCGATCGTCTCGGGCGCCGACGAGGTGCGCACGACGAGCGCGCGCGGGATGTAGCCGATGATGTTGCCGTCGGCCACCTGCCGGTACGGCAAATAGACCTGGGGCTCCGCCCGCCGCTCGAGGCCGCGCATCAGCACGTTGCCGACCACGCCGGCGATGACCCGCTCCTGCAGCGCGAACGTGAAGTGATGGCCGATCGCCGACGACACCGTCTCCTTCGGTAGAAACCGCGTGACGAACGACTCGCTGACGACCGCGATCGCCTGCCGATCCTGCGCATCGGAGTCGTCGGTGTCGCGTCCCACTCTGATCGGGATGCCGAGCGTCGCGAAATAGCCAGGCGTGACATAGCGGAGAAACGCGTTCTGGTTCTCGGCGCGGTTCACCGCCCGCCCGTCGAGCGAGACCGGCCAGATCCCGCCTTTGATCCGTCCCATCGGCAGCGAGCTGACGAAGGCCACGTTCGTCACCCCGGGTATCGCGCGGATGTTCGACAGCACCTGCGAGTAGAACGCGGCGCGCGTGACGACGCGGTCGAACTGCGGCGACTGCAGCGGCGTCTGCATCGCCAGCACGCTCTCGGATCGGAATCCGGGATTGATCAGCTGCACGCTCCAGAGCGCGCGAATCAGCAGGCCGGCGGACACGAGCAGGACGACCGACGCCATGATCTCGACGACGACCAGCGTGGAACGAACGCCTTCCTTCTGGCCACCGCCCGATCGCGCGCCTTCCCGCAGGCCGCCGAGGTCGGCCTCGCCGCCGACCCGCAGCAGCGGCGCCAGGCCGAACGCTAGACCGGTGACGACGGTCAGCGCGATCGCGAACAGCATGACGCGAAGATCGACCGTCGGTTCGCTCGCGAGCGGCAGCGCGGTCGGCACGAGCCGGTTCAGCAGCGGAACGGCGGCGTAGGCGATCGCCACGCCGAGCACGCCGCCGCCGACTGCGAGCAGCAGGCTCTCGGTCATGAGCTGCCGGATCATCCGCTCGCGGCCCGCGCCCATCGCGGTCCGGACGGCCAGCTCGCGCCGGCGCTCGAGCGCGCGCGCCAGCAGCAGGCTGGCGAGGTTGGCGCACGCAATCAGGAGCACGCAGGCCGCAGCGCCGCTGAGCGCGTAGAGCAGCAGCCGCGCCTGCTGCGACACGCCGTCGTCTTCGAGGCGCGTCAGGATCGCGCCCACGTCCTTGTTCTCGGCCGGGAACTGCTGCTTCGATCGCGCGGCGAGGACGTCCATCTCCGCCTGCGCCTGCTCGAGGGTGACGCCGGCGCGAAGCCGCCCGACCGAATAGTGCCAGTTGTCGTTACGGTCCACGTACATCTGAGCGTTGAAGCGCAGCGGCGTCCAGTACATCACCTCGCTCACGGGGAAACGGAACGCCTGAGGCATGACGCCAATGACGGTGAACGACTCGGAATCGAGCAGCAACTGCCGGCCGACGATCGACGGGTCGCCGCCGAACTGCGTCTGCCACAGCCGGTAGCTGAGGATCAGCGTGGCCGGCGCGCCGTCGCGGTCGTCGGTCTCGGTAAAGAGCCGGCCGATCAGCGGCTGCACGCGAAGGGTCGGAAACAGATCGAACGACACGGCGGTCCCCGCGACGCTCTGCGGCTCGCCGATGCCGACGAGGTTGCCGCCCGCGCCGTGGTGCAGGCCGATGCTCTCGAAGACGGTGCTGCCCTGCTTCCAGTCGCGATAGTTGGCCGCCGAGAGCTCCAGCTGCGAGTACGCCGGCGTCTTTTCGTACAACCGCACCAGCCGGCCGGAGTCCGGGAACGGGAGTGGCCGGAGCAGCACGAAGTCCGTGACGGAGAACGCGGCGGTCGTCGCGCCGATGCCGAGCGCGACGATCAGCACCGCGGTGACGGCGAACCCCGGCGCCCGGCGCAGCATGCGCGCGGTGTAGCTCAGATCCTGACGAAGCAGATCCCAGTGGACCAGCGCTGCGTTTCCGATTACTTCGATGGTCGTCTGGAGCCAGAGCACGACCGCGCTGAACGGCCCGGTCGACTCGCGGCGGCGACGCGCGAACAACACTCGCATCTCCTCGCCGTACTCGTTGCGGAATGATGCCGGGTAGACGCGAAGCAGGAGGTTGTACATTCTCAAATCCAGATCCTCAAATCCTCAGATCCTTAGATCCTCAGATTTCTAAGCTCTTCCAGGTGCGAAACCTACCGCGCGCGCCATCCTCACGAGCTGGCCAAGTCTGCGCGCTTCGGCCTTCGCCGCCGACGTTCCGTGCGGCGTGATCCGGTAGTACCGCCGTCGCTCGTCGTCCTCTTCCGGCGCTGGACGGTCGCGCGTTTCGACGATCAGCCCCTGTTCCAGCATGCGCTGGATGGAGCGATAGAGCGTGCCGGCACTCAGCTTCAGCTCGCCGCCGGTGCGGGTGGCGACGTCTTGAATGATCGCGTAGCCGTGGCGGTCTTCCTCGGCCAGGGCGAGCAGGATGTGGAACGTGGCAGATGGCAGCATGCCCTCAACTATAGCCACAGTGGTTACATTCTTCAAGGCTATAGACGAGGCGCGGGCTAGAATGGTTCGCTATGGACAAGACTTTTCTGCTGCTGGGGGCCGTGGCGGCGTTTCTGGCAGTAGCCCTTGGCGCGTTCGGCGCCCATGGATTGCGTGGCCGCCTGTCGCCGGAGATGCTGGCGGTGTTCCAGACCGGCGTGCAGTACCACATGTACCACGCGCTGGCGCTGATCCTCGTGTCCGGGATCATGGGCCGCATGAGCGGCTGGCTGATTCAGACGGCCGGCTGGTGTTTCGCCGCCGGCATCGTGCTGTTCTCCGGCAGTCTTTACCTGTTGGCGACGACCGGCGTCACCATCCTCGGCGCGATCACGCCGATCGGCGGTCTCGTCTTCCTGATCGGCTGGGCCTGCCTCGCGTTCGCGGCGATCTAGTCAACGGGCCACGGAGACACCGAGACACAGAGAGATCGAACGCAGAGATCGCCAAGCCCGCAGAGGCTGAGCGCGCCTGCGTGGGTTCGGGTCGGCCTGCATGGCAGGCCGCCGTGCGAAGCCCGAGTCGCG
>Ga0209515_10010741_pt1 | contig 10126 bp, 6 predicted proteins | sample Subgroupgradi54m_FD_187454 | JGI IMG/M metagenome (GOLD analysis project Ga0209515, IMG submission 187454) | Subsurface groundwater microbial communities from S. Glens Falls, New York, USA - GMW60B uncontaminated upgradient, 5.4 m (SPAdes)... ...
GAAAGCCGCAATGCCTGAATCCACCGCCGGCCTGGAGGCCACGCCGCCCGCCACGGGGTTGGAAGGCTCGTTTTTGGGAATCCTGTTTGACACAGGGAGAGTGGCGGTGGATGGATACACATACCGCAGGATGGATGGGCGGGCTGCCACCTTGATGGACGAAGGAGAAACCACGATTCTTCCTCCAGCGCGTGATTTCACCCAACGCCTGATCCTTGGCGAAGCTCTGCAGCCAGGAGCCCAAAGAACGCTTCTGGTGCTGAATCAATTCAATCCTGCTCCTGTCCAGGGGATCCGGCGCTTGTATACCCAGGTGGAACTGGGTGAGCTCCCGCCAGGAGTGTCTGCGGACAGAGTCGTGCCGTTGCCTAAGGACCTAGCGCAGGCCCGCGTCATTTTAAGTGAAATGACCGATCAAGATGTTCTGATCCTTGATAAGGATCTGATTTTCAAAGAGGAGATGGTCCGGACCCTGGTTCCTTTTGGCGTCAAGCCTCTGGCGATGATTCGGATTTCTCGGCAGGATGCCGCCTCCTTGAGAGGATTTGAACTGGAGAACTTAATCCGGGAAGCGGAACGAATCCAGGGACGGGTCTTGACCGTTCCCTCCGTTCAGGAATTCTTCGACTACAAGATCGGTGTCCTCGAAGCGGCGTAAGGCCACCCAGAACGGGCTTTACCTCTGGGTATAGGCGCCTTCATCGCCGCCCATTGAATAAGTTATCAATATATGATAACTTATTATTTGTGGAGATTCGAACGCGAATTAAAAGGGTGGCAAAGGCCCGGGGCCTGACAGCGGCGGAAGTGGCCCGCAAGTTGGGGGGTTATCGGTCCAATCTCTCGGCGTTGGACGCGGGCAGACGCTCCATTTCTTTAAAGATGCTTGCGCGCCTGTGCGAAATCTTAAGCTGTAGCCCGGGAGATCTCCTGGAGGGGACGTGGGTGGCAGAGGATTTCCCCCTTTTTCGGAAAGCAGCTCTCAATCGAAAACTCTCTGAGAGGGAGATGACAACGGTTGAAGGGGCAGAAAAGGGATGGGTCCATGCCGCACTGCTGGCTTGGCAGCGGCATCACCTGTCGCTGAAGCGAGTTTCTCGGTGAAAAGGTTTCCTTTAGACCCCTATCGAGCTGTCCTTCAGGGATTGAATCGACGTGGAGTGCGATATGTCGTCGTTGGAATGACTGGAATCAACTACTATGCGAAAAACCCGTCGGAAACTTTTGCCACACTCGATTACGATCTGTTTCTTGAGCCAACTCTGAAGAACGTCGAGAAAGCGGTTTTGATTCTTCAGTCTCTCGGATTTACGGTCGGTACTGCCCAAGGTTTGTTTAAGTCCGAAGACCTTTCAGAGATTGTCCGCGAGCAAAAGACCCTCGTGGCGACAACGCCAGAAGGTTTGATGGTAGAGCTGCTCCTCAAAATTTCGGGTTACCCCTTCTCCGATTTGGCCAGGGACGCTGTGACCTTTGATGTTCGTGGAGTTCCCGTGAAAGTAGGCAAGCTTAAGAAACTCCTGACGTCCAAAAAGCTAGCAGCTCGCCCCAAGGATCGCCACTTCCTGCAGCGGTACCAATCTCTTCTGGAAGAATAGCTCTGCCTGTTTGACCGTTTTCCCAACCTGTTGTAGAATAAATGTTTCCTGATGATTCCTCGCTATGCTCCCCCGCGGATGAGACAGATCTGGTCGGAGGAGGCCCGCTTCCAGAGGATGCTGGAGGTGGAACTCCTCGCCTGCGAAGCCCTAGCCAAGCAGGGTGAAATTCCTTGGGCAGCATTCCGGCGGATTCGTCGTCGGGCGCGGGTGGATGGGCCCCAAGTGGGTAAGCGCGAGGCCAAGACCCGCCACGACGTCGTCGCCTTCCTCGGAGAACTAGGGTCCCACTTAAGGTCCGATGCCCAATATCTTCACCGAGGGCTTACCTCCAGCGATGCCCTGGATACCGCCACCGCAGTACAGCTTGCCCAGGCGGCCGACCTGCTCCTGAAGGATCTGGAGGCACTTCGTCAGGTGGTCCGCCGCAAGGCCCTGAAATATCAGAAGACTATCTGTATCGGGCGGACCCACGGCGTCCATGCAGAACCGACCACCTTTGGGCTGAAACTCGCCGTCTGTTATGCGGAGCTGAACCGGGCGAAGCGAATGCTACAAGAGGCCAGGGGCTGGGTGGCGATCGGCAAGATCTCCGGGGCGGTGGGGACGTACGCGCACCTATCTCCCTTCGTCGAGCAGTACGTCTGCCGGAAGCTAAAGATTTCCCCTGCAGCCATCTCGACGCAGGTAGTACCCAGGGACGGATACGCGGCTTTCCTGTGCCACGTGGCGATCATCGGATCGATGTTGGAGCGGATTGCCACGGAGATTCGCCACCTACAGCGAACCGAGGTATTGGAGGCGGAGGAGCCGTTTGAAGAGGGGCAGGCCGGCTCCTCGGCCATGCCGCATAAACGTAATCCGGTTTCGGCCGAGCGGGTCACGGGGCTGGCCCGGCTGCTTCGAGCCTACGCCGCGGCCTCTCTGGAGAATGTGGCCCTCTGGCATGAGCGAGATATCTCTCATTCCTCGGTGGAACGGGTGATCCTGCCGGATGCCACCTGTGTGCTGGATTTTATGCTGCTGGAGATGACCCGAATCTTGAAGGGGATGAGGGTGTATCCAAATCGAATGCGGGCCAATTTGGCGCTTACCCGGGGGCTGATCTTTTCGGAGTCGGTGTTGCTGGCCCTCATGCGAAAAGGGCTCACTCGGGAGGCGGCTTACAAAATCGTCCAGCGCCACGCCATGGAGGCCTGGAGCGGAAACCCCGCGTTGCGGGACATCTCTGGACAAAAACTTCGAGGAAGCGGCGACTTCAAAACGAGACTTGCCCAGGATCCGCAAGTGACCCAGCGCCTGACCCCCTCGCAGCTGAATGCCTGTTTTGATGACAACAGGCACCTTCGGCACGTCGGGATGATCTTCAAAAGAGTGGGATTAAGATGAACCCCGGCTCCACGCAAACCAAGCTCCACACCACCTGGCGATTCCTGGTCCGCCACCGGGAAGGTTTCCTGGACGCCGAGGCGAAGCGCCTCAAGGCCGACATCCAGGATCTTGGGATACCAGGGGCGCAGGGGATTGGAGTGGGCCAAGTTTACTATTTAACCGGCACCCTGAGACTCGAGGATTTGAAACGTCTCGGAGAGACACTCTTGACCGATCCGATTACCCAGGAATATGAGTTGTACCCCCTCACCCTACCCTCTCCCCCTGAGGGGGAGAGGATGAAGGTGAGGGGGCAGACCATCGAGGTGGCCTACTACCCTGGGGCGCGAGATCCAGTGGAGGACTCCCTGAAAAAAGGAGCCATGGATTTGGGGATCGCTGGTGTCCAGGCGGTGCACACCGCCAAAGAGTACACCTTCGCCGGTTCTCTTCAACCCCAGGATCTCGCGCGGATCTGCGAGAAGTTGCTTGTGAACGCCACCATCCAGCAGCAGGTGACACCAGAGAATTTGGAGGCACTGCTTCATCCCTCTCAAGTCACCCCCTTGGCCCTCGAGACGGTGCACCTTCAAGAGGCCAGCGACACCGTGTTGCAGCGGGTGAGCGTCGACCATCAGTTGTCGCTCAGCCTCGAGGAGATGCGCACCATCCAGGCCTATTTCCGGGGAGAGAAGCGGGAGCCCACCCTGATGGAGCTGGAAACCATCGCCCAGACCTGGTCCGAGCACTGCAAGCACAAGACCTTACGCGGGCCCATCGTTTACACGCAAGAGATCGATGGGAAAGCCACCAAACAGGTCATCAACAATCTCTTGAAATCCACGATCATGCGCTCGACTCAGGAACTCAACCCTCCCTGGTGCATCTCGGTCTTTGAGGACAACGCCGGGGTGATTTCCTTTGACGATCAATTTCATGTCTGCTTCAAGGTGGAGACCCACAATCACCCCTCGGCCCTGGAGCCATTTGGAGGGGCTTCCACAGGGGTAGGGGGAGTGATCCGGGACATCCTGGGGACCGGTTTGACCGCCAAGCCGGTTGCCTCGACCGATGTCTTTTGTTTTGCTCCGCCGGACCTTGCCTCTTCCCAAGTACCTCCAGGGGTTCTCCATCCTCGACGATTGATCAAGGGGGTGGTGGCAGGGGTCAAGGATTATGGCAACAAGATGGGCATCCCCACCGTCAATGGGGCCGTCCTTTTCGACGAGCGCTTCGTGGGAAACCCTTTGGTCTACTGCGGGAATGTAGGTCTGCTGCCCAAAGAGAAGGTGAAGAAAAAGGTAGAACCTGGAATGCAGATCGTTTTGGTGGGGGGCTTGACCGGCCGGGATGGAATCCACGGGGCCACCTTTTCCTCTTTGGGACTGACCACTGAATCGGAAAGGATTTGCGCCACCGCGGTGCAGATCGGAGATCCGATCACCGAGAAGAAATTGGCCGATGCCCTGCTTCAGGCGCGGGATGAAGGGCTTTTCTCTTTTGTCACCGACTGCGGGGCAGGGGGCCTCTCCAGTGCGGTGGGTGAGATGGGGGCTTCCTGTGGGGCGAGGGTGGAGCTGGAGCGCGTACCCCTCAAATATCGGGGATTAACACCGACTGAGATTTGGATCTCGGAATCGCAGGAACGGATGGTTTTGGCTGTTCTGCCAGAGAAGCTGGAGCGTTTGAGAAAGGTGTTTCTCCAGCATGAGGTGGAGGCGACTGCGATTGGTGAATTCACTCATTCTGGGAAGCTGGAACTTTTCTTTCAGGGAAACCCCACCGGGACACTCTCCATGCAGTTTCTCCATGAAGGGGTTCCCCAGGTGCTCCGTCCGGCCCGTTGGGTGAAGCCGCGATCGGTGGAGCCCCAAACTCAAATGTCCTCCGATTTGACCACGGTGCTCCTCAAGCTTTTGTCTAGGTGGGAGACCTGCAGCAAGGAATGGATCATCCGACAGTACGATCATGAGGTCCAGGGGGGCTCGACGCTAAAACCTTTGGTGGGCCTGCGCCATCGAGGGCCGTCCGATGCCGCCATTGTGAGACCCCGACTCGATTCGAACCGGGGCCTGATCTTGGCCAATGGGATCAACTTCCGATATGGAGATCTGGATCCGTACTGGATGGCGGTCTTAAACGTGGAGGAGGCCCTGCGCCAGGTGATCGCCGTGGGTGGCTCCCTGGACCACCTGGCGATCCTGGACAACTTTTGTTGGGGGGATCCGACGAGGCCCGATGTGTTGGGGTCACTCGTGCGGGCAGCCCTCGGCTGCTACGATGCCTCCAAGGCCTTTGGCACCCCATTTATCTCCGGAAAGGACAGCCTCTACAATGAATACAAGGTGGGGGAGAAGACGATTCAGATTCCCGGGACACTTCTCATCTCGGCCATCGGAGTCATTCCGGATGTAACGAAGGGGGTCTCCATGGATGCCAAGCAGGCGGGGAATCGTCTGTATCTGGTGGGACTGACCAAGCAGGAGTTGGGAGGTTCTGCCTATTACGCTGCGCAAGGTTTCTTAGGAAGCTTGGTTCCTCAGGTGGACTTAAAAACAGCCCCGCTTCTGCTGCGAGCTGTCTCTGAGGCGATCGCCAAGGGGCTGGTGGTATCGGCACACGACTGCTCCGAAGGGGGATTGGGGGTGGCCGCAGCCGAGATCTGTTTTGCCGGGGGGTTGGGGCTCGAGCTGGATTCAAGAGAGGTTCCCCGCGCCCAAGGAATCGCCGATGAGGCAATCTTGTTTTCCGAATCTCCCAGCCGCTTTCTTCTGGAGGTGCCCCTCGAGAAGGAGGAGACCTTTTTGGCAGCACTCAAGGGATTCCCTGTGGGAAAGATCGGCGAGTTTCTCAAAGACTCCACCTTTCGCGTGTTGGGGTTGACGGGAAAACGGGTTGTCGACACCACGATCGAAACACTCCAGGAAGCCTGGGAAGAGCCATTTCAAGGATGGTGAGCAACCGTGTCTAAAGTTCGGGTGGCGATCTTAAAGGCGCCAGGCACCAATTGCGATGCAGAGACGACTCGCGCCTTTGAGCTGGCGGGGGCTCATCCAGAGCCTGTCTGGATGGAGGAGTTGAAAGAAGATCCCAAGCGACTGGATGCGTGCCAGATCTTGGCGATTCCAGGTGGATTCACTTATGGTGACGATCTGGGCGCAGGAAAGCTCGTTGCCAATGAGTTGAAATACACCCTGGCAGAGACCCTGCAGGCCTTCCTGCGTCAGGAGAAGCTGATCATTGGAATTTGCAACGGCTTCCAGATCTTGGTGAAGGCGGGCATCCTTCCCAGCGGAAGGGTAGGGGCTCCTCAGGAGGTGACACTTACCTGGAACGATTCAGGAAAATTTGAGGATCGATGGGTTTATTTGAAGTCGGAGTTTAGTGTCTGCATCTGGACCCAAGGGATGGATGAGTTGATGGAGCTGCCGGTGGCTCATGGAGAGGGAAAGTTCATCCCTCAGGATCAGACGGTCTTGGAGCATCTCCTGGGTTACGGACAGATCGTTTTCCATTATGCCGATTCCCAGGGTCAGGAGGCAGGCTACCCTTGGAATCCGAATGGCTCGGTGGGAAATATCGCCGGGATCTGCGATCCCACCGGCCGGATCTTGGGGCTGATGCCTCATCCAGAGCGACACATGGCGGCTCTCCAGCATCCCCGCTGGACTCGGGAGGGGCGGACCGGGGAAGGGGATGGCTTGCAGATCTTTAGAAACGGTGTCCAGTGGGCAACCAAACACCTGTGAGACAAGATGAGTGACGAGATCAAGGAATCGTGCGGTCTATTTGGGGTGTACAACCATCCCGAGGCGTCGCGCCTGACGTACCTGGGCCTGTTTTCTCTTCAGCACCGGGGAGAGGAGTCGGCCGGGATCGTCACCTCGGATACCCACACCCTCACCAAGCACATCGGGATGGGACTGGTGGAGGATGTCTTTAGCCAGGAGAATCTAACCAGCTTAAAAGGCAGGCTTGCCATTGGGCACACCCGCTACTCGACGACTGGCTCAAGTCTTTTAAAGAATGCCCAGCCGCTTCAGGTGGATTACTCCCGCGGCTCCATCGCCATTGCGCACAATGGAAATCTCATCAATGCCCTGTTCCTCCGGGATGAGTTGGAGGCGCACGGCTCGATCTTCCAGACGACGATCGACTCCGAGGTGATCTTACATCTTTTGGCCGATCCCCAATACGCCCATTTCGAGGAGGCCCTGGTGGACACCCTCTTGAAACTCAAAGGGGCCTTCTCCCTCCTCATCTTGAGAGAAGATGAGCTGATCGGGGTTCGGGATCCCAATGGGTTTCGGCCGCTGTGCATCGGTAGGCTGGGAGAGGCGACCTTGCTGGCTTCGGAGACCTGCGCCCTGGATCTTTTGGGAGCCGAATTCTTGAGGGAGGTGGAGCCAGGAGAGGTGGTGGTCATCAACGCCTCTGGGATTCGCAGCCTCAAGCCCTTTCCCCCTCAGACTCCCTCCCACTGCATCTTCGAGCATGTCTACTTTGCCCGGCCTGATTCTTTTATTTTCGGGGAGTCGGTTCACCAGGTGCGTCAGCGGCTGGGACGCCAGTTGGCCAGAGAGCACCCGGCCGATGCCGACGTGGTGATCGCCATCCCCGACTCTGGAAATTCGGCCGCCTTAGGCTTTTCCCTGGAATCCGGGATTCCCTTCGAGATCGGCATGACCCGCAACCATTACGTGGGCCGGACCTTCATCCAACCCAACCAGCAGACCCGTGATTTTCAGGTTCGAGTGAAGTTCAATCCGGTCAAGGCTGCGCTTTTCGGAAAGAGGGTGGTGGTGGTGGACGACTCCATTGTGCGTGGGACCACCTGCAAGGCCCGCTTGAAATCGATCCGGGCCGCCGGGGCGAAGGAGATTCACATGCGGGTTTCCTGTCCTCCCATCAAGAATCCCTGTTTCTACGGGATCGATTTTCCCACCCGCCAGGAACTGATCGCCTGCAGCCATTCGCTTGAACAGATTCAGGAGTTTTTGGAGGTGGACTCGCTGGGGTACCTCTCGATCGAAGGACTGTTGAGTGCTGTCAAGGAAGACAAGAGCCATTACTGTACTGCCTGTTATTCGGGCAAGTACCCGCTTCCCTTCGGCCGGGAGGCGGACAAGTACATCCTGGAGCGCAAGTTCGCCGGTGAGGCCCATCCTCCTACTGCTCCCGGCCCTGTTTCCCGCGGCCAGGACATGGAAGCATGAGGATGCACCGAGGCCACCTCTCGGGTGGTCCCTTTGGAAGGTTGAAGAGGTGAAGCGGCCCAGGTCGTACAAAGAGGCAGGGGTGGACGTCGAGCTGGCCCGCCGCTTTATCCGGACGATTCAACCTTTGGCTAGGCTTACCCGTCGCCCGGGCCTGTTGCGAGGGATCGGTGGCTTTGGCGGGCTTTTTGAGATGAACTCTTCACTCGGTCGTCACCCGGTTTTGGTGGCCTCTGCCGACGGCGTGGGAACGAAGCTGTGCCTTGCAAAAAGGATAGGTTGGTACGAGCCATTGGGAATGGACCTGGTGGCCATGAATGTGAATGATCTTTTGTGCACTGGGGCTGAGCCCCTTTTCTTCCTCGACTACATCGCCACCGGAAGACTGGATCCGAAGGTTTTGCTGGGGGTGATGCGGGGTGTGGTCCGAGGCTGCATCGAGGCCCACTGTGTGCTCTTAGGAGGCGAGACCGCCCAGATGCCGCTCGTGTATGGTTTAAAAGACTTTGATCTGGCCGGTTTCGCCGTGGGCGTGGTGGAACGCAAAAGGTTGATCACCGGTGAAAAGATTAGGCAGGGCGATCAAGTGCTGGGGCTGGCATCGAGTGGCCTTCATGCCAACGGCTTTACACTGGTGCAAAGGGTTCTCTCAAAATCGCAGCTGAAGTTGCGGGCGAGGGAGCTCTTAACCCCAACGCGGATCTACGTGAGGTCTGTTTTGGATCTCTTGCGCAAAAAGATTCCGGTCCATGGGATTGCCCACGTCACCGGGGGCTCCTTTTCCGAGAAGATTCCCCGGATCCTCCCCGAGGGTTTAGGGGTGACCTTGCACAAGGAAAGCTGGCCTATCCCCGAGATCTTCCGCAAGATTCAGTCTTACGGTGTATCGGAAACACAGATGTACCGAACCTTCAACATGGGAATCGGCATGGTGGTGGTTCTGTCTTCCTCTGCCACGCAACGGGCTCAGCGGACCTTCAAGCGCCACGGGGTGGATAACTGGGTGATCGGGGAGGTGACTCCAGGAAATCGGAAGGTTCAGTTCTCCGCCAAAAACATTGGTGTCCTCCACAATTCTCTGGCGGACGTCCGCCGAAGCCTTGTGGCGGACGGATCCGCCGTGTCGGGTGGCGGACAGTGAGAGTCCTCGTCATTGGATCTGGCGGGCGAGAACATGCCCTCGTCTGGAAATTGGCTCAAGGCAAGCGGGTCGAGAAAATCTTCGTCGCCCCGGGGAATGGGGGGATGTCGGATCTGGCCGAGTGTCTTCCTCTGGCGGCCGATAAGGCAGTGGAGCTGGCCGATTTTTCACAATCGGCCCGGATCGACATGACGATCGTCGGCCCAGAATCCCCCCTTGTTTTTGGGATCGTCGATTACTTTAAGAGTCGAGGTCTTCCGATCTTTGGGCCCTCGAAGGCGGCTGCCCGATTGGAGGGATCCAAGGTTTTTGCCAAGTCCCTCATGGCCCAATGCGGCGTGCCTACTGCCCCCTCCCACGTCTTTCGAGAGCTGGAAGAGGCCCGCGTCTTTGTGGAAGGGTCGAAGATGCCCCTCGTGGTCAAGGCCGACGGCTTGGCTGGCGGCAAGGGTGCCATCGTTGCCAAGACTCCCCAGGAGGCGACCCAAGCGGTCAACCAGATCTTGGGAGATCGGATCTTCGGGGATGCGGGAGGCCAGCTGGTGATCGAGGAGTATCTGACAGGAGAGGAGGTGTCGATCCTGGCGTTTGTGGACGGCAGTCACTTGACCTTGTTGGCACCTTCCCAGGATCACAAGAGGGCCTTGGAGGGAGATGAGGGGCTCAATACCGGTGGGATGGGAGCTTACTCTCCGGTGCCGATGTTGGATTCGAAGAGAATTGAGGAGATTCAAAAGAAGATCTTTGAGCCGATCGTCCAGGAGATGAGTCAGCAGGGGACCCCCTTTGTCGGCATCCTG
>Ga0209515_10010743_pt1 | contig 10124 bp, 6 predicted proteins | sample Subgroupgradi54m_FD_187454 | JGI IMG/M metagenome (GOLD analysis project Ga0209515, IMG submission 187454) | Subsurface groundwater microbial communities from S. Glens Falls, New York, USA - GMW60B uncontaminated upgradient, 5.4 m (SPAdes)... ...
CTCTAAATGTAGGGTGGGCACCGCCCACCGTTAGACTTTTACGACACCCTCTCCTGCGTGGGAATGCCACATCACTGTTACACGACACAGACATTCCCACGCAGGAGCATGGGAACGAGAAAAAAATTTCACTCAACCCGTGAATAATTTTATTCACCAGGAATTTGCAAGGGTATGCGGATTTTAGTCACAGGCGCGACAGGATTGATTGGTTCACACATTGCCTTAGCATTAATGAATGCCGGGCATGACGTGCGACTATTAGTGCGAAATCCGCAACTCGCAACAGCGCATTTCCTCAATTTCGGCGAACTTTCCTTCCAACTTACTCAAGGTGACATGTGTGACAAACAAGCCGTCGAGCAGGCTTTAGAAAACTGCGAGGCGGTTGTGCATTGCGCTGCAATGGTCGGACTCGACGCCAAAAATGCCGCGCAAATGTTTACGAATAATCTCACAGGAATAGATAACGTCATTGGCACCGCAGTAACCCAGCAACTCAAAACGATCATTTATATCTCCAGCGCATCTGCCCTCTATACAGCAAATACTGGTGGAATTAATGAAAAATCCGCTCTCGGCACCGCTCAGACCGCTTATACGCGCTCTAAGATTGAAAGCGAAAAACGTGTTCGACAATATCAAGAATCCGGCGCCCCTATTATCATCCTTTACCCAGTCGGCGTTTTCGGCCCTAACGATCCTAAACTGAGCGAAGGCAATAACGCGCTCATAAAATTTGTTTCGCTTTTTGTGCCGCTTACTACGTCCGGCCTGCAATGTGTGGACGCCCGCGATATTGCAGTGATAACTAGCCAACTGATCGCTCGAGGTGGCGCAGAAAATCCGGTTGATGATCGGTATATTTTGGGCGGGCATTTTATAACGTGGGTACATTTTGCCGATTTGTTGGAAAAAATTCTCGATCGAAAAATCCGAAAAATGCAGTTGCATCCACAGCTACTTTTATTCATGGGCATAATCATGGACCTGATAAAACGGGTCATTCCCAATACTTTTCCCATGACCTATGAATCCATGAACTACGTCACACGCTGGGCCATAGCTGATTCACGTCATACGCAAAAAGTGCTGAATTTTCAATTCCGCCCTTTGGAAGAAACGATGCGTGACACGATTATCTGGCTTGCAGCAGAAGGTCATTTGACCGAGAAATTCTGCGCTAACGATAGCACCAACAATAAAAATCTAAAAAAAGGTCTGCAAAAGAGGTCTCAGATATGACAAACATGGATATAACAGCCAATGCCGTCGGTGAAATTTATCAGGACGCTACGTATGCACCAAACAAATGGTTTTCTTCGAATCCAGATAAGGCCTGGGCAGAGAAATTTTTCCTGCTCTATTCGCCACTTTGGATGAGCTTTATGGGCGGCGTCATGTTAACTGGTTTGCAAAATCAGATCGCCGATATTGGTTTCATGCTGATATCACTGATCGTCTCGCTGCCGCTGGTGTTAGTACCCGCTATCCTCAAACCGCATATATCTCAAGGGCTGCGCTGGTATCAGTCCTATTGGTTTAAGGCCAATCTGTATATTTTTATATTCTCATTGTTCGGCAACTATTTTGGGTCGGAATATTTTTTCGATGTTTTGGGCATGGTGTACAATTACCCGACTATTAGTTGGAATTTCGATTCGCAATTATTGGGTAGTGGAAAACAGGTTGTGCCGCTCATCATGTACTTTTTAACGCAAGCCTACTTTATTACCTATCACACTTCGGCTACAGTGGTACTTCGCCGTATTCGTTCGACAGGACTTAAGATCAATTTAGTTATTTGGGGCTTTTTGATTTTTGCAGTTGGGTATTTTTGGGCATGGATGGAAACAAAAGCGATGGCAAATCCCTTCATGCGCGAAAGCTTCTACTACGAAAAAATGGACGCCATGTTGATGTACGGCTCCATGTTTTATGCCTGTTATTTTATAGCGAGTTTTCCCGTTTTTTATCAGATTGATGAACAAACGGAAAAATCCTGGAGTGTGAAAGACACGATCGTTTATGCCTTGGCGGTTAGTATGATTGTATTCTTCCTTCTGGATTTTTGGACCAAATTTATCGGCACTATTTAATAAATATTGCAAAAAATCTTACTAAAAATAAAAAATAAAAAGTAAAAAGTTCAACACAGAAACGCGCGGAGTAATTCATCCACCTCCAATAAAAAAGCTAAATAAGTTCAAGCGTGAGGCACACCATGAAAAACAATAATAATACGAAAAGCTATAAGAAATTATTGATAAGTTTGTTAGTCAGCGGCACCACGATACTGTCGACTACAGCCATAGCCAAAGTATCAGAACAGGAAGCCAATCGACTTAAAGGCGAACTTACCCCCTTAGGTGCGCAAAAAGAAGGAAATGCCGACGGTACTATTCCGGCCTATACCGGAAAATATTTGGGTGCTCCTCCGGGAGTGAACTACAAACCCGGTATGCATTATCCCGATCCTTACGCCAACGAAAAACCGCTGTTTGTAATTACCAAGGGCAACGCAAGCCGCTATGCGGATAAATTAACGGATGGACAAAAGGCGCTTCTTGAAAAGTATCCCGAGCATTATAAAATTCCTGTCTACCAATCTCATCGCGACTGGCGCTACTCCGCATTTACCGAAGAGAACACCTATAAAAATGCGTTGAATGCCGAAGTCCAAGACGATCAAAACGGTGTAAAGAATGCGTTTGGTGGCGTGCCCTTTCCCATCCCCAAAAACGGCGTTGAAGCAATTCTCAATCATGGCCTTAATCAGATTCCAGCGCGCATTGCGGCGGTCTACGACGAAGCGGCGGTTTATCCCGGTGGTGAAATCGCCATTGCTACCACGCATGATGTGCGTTATCTGCCTTTTTGGGATCACAACAGCAGCGCAGAAGAGTTTCATAAAAATAATGATATCGCCGCGCTGGTGATGATTGACTGGATTTTTCCCGATCGTAAAAAAGGTGAATTCGTATTAATTAATGAATATCTCAATTATACCGCTATGCCGCGTATGGCATGGGCGTATATGCCCGGTACCCGCCGCGTCAGACGCGCACCTACCATCGGTTACGATACGCCAGACGGCATCGGCGGTTTGCGCTGTGTGGATGACCACTTCCTTTTTAACGGTGCAGTGGATCGCTTCGACTGGACGCTGCAGGGCAAGAAAGAACTTTATATTCCCTACAACAACTATAAAATTGATAGTGCAGACATTAAATACAAAGATCTGTTAAAAGATTACACGCTAAATTCAGATTATATGCGCTATGAATTGCACCGTGTGTGGGTGGTTGAGGGTAGCATAAAACCCAATTCCCGCCATGTGTATAACAAGAGAGTGCTATATATCGATGAAGATAGCTGGACTGCAGCTTGGGCCGATAACTACGACGGCAAAAATATTCTCTGGCGCTCAAATTACAAAACTCTACTTAACGCCTACGATATGCCCGGGGTCACCGGTCGAGTCATGGTTTATCATGATCTTGCTGTTAAGGCCTATTACGCTAACAACTTGATTAACGAACAACAATTTGCGCCCAGCAAACCCGAGCGTGAATATACTAAGCAATATTTTACGCCGACTAATATGCGGAAACTTGGTAAGCGATAAGATATAACATTCAGGTAGAGACGCGAGTAAATGCGTCTCTGCTGGAATGATTCAACTATCTGGACATACAAGCTAGAACCAAATCGTATGCGTTGCAACGCTGGTGTTTATGCACATCTCATTTTCCCTAAATCATTTCTAGCAAGAAAACTTATTACACCTACCTAACCCAAAGTCCAGTTTGCCATCCGGTATCTCTTTATGAGACACGCCGTGAATACATCCCTGTAGGCTCTCATCGGCATCCATGCCTCAGAAGGTCTCAGAAAGAGATACCGAATGGCAAACTTCAGCACAGAATACAAGTTTAAGTACATCAATCTTGCTGATCTATGACCTGCGACATGTGTTTAGTTAGTAGATTTCAGCTCCCAAGTACTTGCAAAGACCTTCTGAGGCATGGATGCCGATGAGAGCCTACAAGGATGTATTCACGGCGTGTCTTGGCAAGTACTTGGGAGCTGAAATCTACGATGGTGGAACAGAAAAAATCCCGGGAGTTAAAAAATGTGTATAAAGACCGGCGTCGCAACGCATACAAGTATCGTTGCTTCCACATCCGCCTCTCATCTCTTCAAAAAGCAAATGTAACCGTCCCAACAACTGCACGCCCAGTGTCAACAGAGGGAAAGGTATTCAAAAAAGGACCTGGCAGGAGGGGTGGGACATCAATATCTTCATCCAACAGATTGTGAATGTAGAGCGCCAGCTTGACGTTGGTGAGTTGCGGCGGTGACCAGCTGGCATTGAATGAAACAAGATGATATGGCTTTGATGGCGGGTTAATTTCAACTAGGCTTGAAGTGGCCGATATATTATCTTCGTAGCCTGACAAATAATCATCGAATAGACCCATCGACCAATCACTACTCTCATAACCAACACCCAGCTTAGCGATTAAGTGGGGTTGTGAAGTTGCATCTTCTATTCCGCTGCTGTTCTCGTTCCGCTGTGTGCTTATAGCGCCAGAGAAATAATAGTTGTTTTGCCAAAGATATTTGGCTTCCAGCTCTACGCCTTTTATTGTCAGCTCGCCTTGATTAAGGAAGGTGACAACTCTGGGTGAAGTGAAGACTCTACCAATAAGGTCCTGTTGTTCGTTGCGAAAGAAATTGAGTGACGCTTGCAAGGTATCGCTGTGGAAAAAGAGTTCCAGATCCCAGGTCTTTACCAATTCGTTTTCTAATTGCGGATTGCCATTTATCGCAAGAACTGGAGTTGATCCATGCAGACCAGTTTCGCCAGGATAGGGCGCCCGAAATGCTTCCGCATATTGCAGTTTCAAACCGGCGTATTGATTAAAATCCTGAATAATCGCGATACGTGGCACACTTTGCTGCGGACCGGATTCCACTTTATTGTACTGCGCACCCACGATCAATCGCGTGGCATTATAGGTGTATTCTAGCTGTCCATAAAAAGAGAAAATAGCATAGTCCCAGTCATCAATGATGGTGCCCGGCACCGGCACTTGCCCGACCAACCAATCGGCCGTCGTGCCTAAAATTAACGTGAGATCTGGGTCTACATTGCCTCGCAACTGAAGCTCTAAGCGGGAGTCATTCATTTCATATTGGAAGGGAGCACTGGGGGCTATGAATGGGTCCGTTAACGCGTTTCTGCGCCGGATGTGAGAAATATCTATTTGCGCATTCCACTCCTCAGACACAGCTTGTGCATAACCCAGATTAAAATAAACTTTATCAGTAGCTATCTCGCCATCCGCCAGCGCTGTTGATGAGCCTCGGATAGTATCCATTTCTGCTGTTGCCGCATGTAATACAGCGTGAAAATCGCGATAGTTCAACCCCAGCAGTACGCCAGGTGTGGATTCTCCCGTATGACTATTGAATGGGTTATCATTTTCTACATTGGAACTCACTGCAGCTCCCGCTGTTGCATAATGGCGGAGTGCAGCAATTACTTGTAAATCGCCATTTTTGCCGCCGTAGCTGAGATCCGCTGACGTAGTTTGGTGATCACCCACACCGACTGTTATCCTATCCTCAACCTCATCGGCGGCTTTGGTAATGATATTAACCACACCTGCGTAAGCATTGGTGCCGTATAGAACAGAACCAGGCCCACGTACCACCTCAATCTGCTTAATAATCGGCAATGGTACGCTGATAGTATCCGGCGCCGTCCAATAGCCGCCCAGATAACTGTCGCGATTAAAAGGGATGCCATTCAATAAAATCAGCACATGGTTATTGTAGGAACCTGGTAGATCGCCGCGAATCGAAAAGCGGTATTTGCCATTGGTTGCATCATTAAAAGGCTGCACGCCGGGAATTTTTGCCAAAACATCCATTAAATCGCGGGCACCAAAAAGCGCAATCTCTTTTGCCGTGTACACGGTGACCGAACCAGGAGAATTTTTAATGCTGCGCGGTAATTTAGCGGACGTTTCGACCTTAACCTTCAGCAGATCTTCTAATGGCATATTGAACAGATCGACATCATCATTATTGGCATGCGTTGCTGGAGAGGTTAATAGCATGATACTCACCAACAGTTTAACGATGAATCTAGGTTGGGATTGATGTGAAGAATAAAGCAGAGGTCCAGCAGGCAAGCTGCGCGGCCTTAGGATGCTCAGATTGGATTGAATGAGCCGCACCTTATTTACTTTGGGTTTTGCTTTTGCATATTGGTTTTGCATTTTGGTTTTGCATTCCTTGCTTTTCTACTAAACCCTGCGGTCTCAAAAAGTGAGATTATGCCCACCTGATCTAAAAGTCAAAATTTGGCTCCATTGTTTGGATTTCACAATCTACTCAAAAAGCGAATGTGATGCTCCCAATAACTGCACGCCCAGTGTCTACCGAGGGAAAGCTATTCATTGCAGAATTAGTGAAGCCTGGCATGGGTGGGACGTAGATATTCTCATCCAACAAATTGTGGATGTAGAGCTCCAGCTTGATATTGTTTAGTCGCGATGGCGACCAATTTGCATTTAATGAGAGCAGATGAACTGCTTTTGAATGCGGATTTATTTCCATTCTGTTAGGTGTGACAGATATATTATCTTCATAACCTGACAAATAATTATCGAACAAGCCTATCGAGCAATCGCTACTTTCATACCCTACACCCAGTTTAGCGATGTAACGAGGTTGTAGCGTTACATCATCTATTCCACTACTGTTCTCGTTCTGCTGTGTGCTGATAGCGCCAGAGAAATAATAGCTGTTGTGCAGAAGATATTTGGCTTCCAACTCTACACCTTCAATTGTTAGCTCGCCCTGATTTTGGAAAGTGACGACCTTCGGCGCAGTGGGCACGCGGCTAATCAGGTCTTGTTGTTCGTTGCGAAAAAAATTGATGGATGATTGCAATGTGTCGCTATGGAAAAAGAATTCCAGATCCCAAGTCGTTACCAATTCGTGGTCCAATTGAGGATTGCCCTGTATCGCGATACTCGGCGTTGAGCCATGCAGACCAGTTTCTGCTGGATAGGGAGCCCGAAATGCTTCAGCGTACTGAAGTTTCAAACCGGTGTATTGAGTGAAATCCTGAATAACAGCGAAGCGCGGCACCCATTGCTGCGCCAATTGATGAGGTGCTGTTTCCACCCTATTGTACTGCGCACCCACTATGAATCGCGTGGTGTGAAAGGTGTATTCTAGTTGTCCATATACTGAGAATATCGCATATTCCCAATCATCAATTAAGTCGCCGGGAACCGGAAACTGCCCGACGTTCCAATCGGCCGCCGTACCTAGTATTAGGGTGAGATCTTGATATAAATTACCTCGAAACTGCAATTCTAGACGGGAATCATCCGTCTCGATTTCGAAGGGCGCGGCGGGTGCCACGAAGCTATCCGCTAACTTGGTTCGCCGCCGAATGTGCGAAAAATCTATTTGCGTGCTCCATTCATCAGACACAGCTGCTGCGTAACCGAAATTAAAATAGATTTTGTCAGTCGCAATTTCACCGTCCGCGAGTTGCGTTGGCAAACCGCGGATAGTTTCCAACTCCGCCGTCGCCGCATGTAATAGCGCGTGAAAATCGCGATATTTTAATCCAAGCAGAACGCTCGGCGTCGTTTCTCCCGTCTCGCTTTTGAATGGATTAGCATTTTGTACATTAGAACTCACTGCAGCTCCCGCTGTTTCATAAAGACGCAGTGCAGAAATTATTTTTAAATCGCCCTGGCTGCTCCCGTAGCTGAGATCGGCCGCCGTAGTTTGGTGATCGCCCATGCCGAGAGTTATAGCGTCATTAATCTCTTCAGCATCTTTTGTAATGATGTTGACGACACCTGAAAAGGCATTAGTGCCGTATAGAACGGAGCCAGGCCCACGCACAACCTCAATCTGCTTTACAGCCGATATAGGCACGCTGACAACATCTGGGCCCGTCCAAATGCCACCGATATAACCCTCGCGATTAAACGGAATTCCGTTCAATAAAATAAGCACATGATTATTGTTGAGCGCGGTTTGATCCCCACGTATTGAAAAACGGTATTTGCCAGTGAACGCATCATTAAAGGGCAAGACACCGGGAATTTTTGTTAGTACATCCATTAAATCGCGGGCGCCAAAAAGTGTAATTTCTTTGGCGGTGAAAACAGTGATAGTGCCAGGTGAGTTTTTTATGCTACGGGGTAATTTAGCAGAGGTGACGACTTTAACTTTGAGCAAATCTTCTAACGGCATATTGAAAAGATCAACGTCACTATTTGCATTGGTCTTCGATGACATTAAAAACAAAATAATGACTATTAGTTTGCTAATTATACTGCAATTATCCTTGCACAAAATAGGTGGATTTAATCGAGATCGAATGGGTTTATCCGGTAGACAATGTAGACCTAAAACTTTATGGGTGTGATGAACGAACTGCACTTTCTTTTGCTTGTTCTTTTGCTTGTTCTTTTGCTTTTGCATTCCTTGCGTTCTCGACTATCCCTGCGGGCTCAAGTTTCGAGAATATGCTCACCTGATTTAAAAGTCAAAATCTGCAACTTCGGCTAACACACTTTATCGATCAGTCCCCACTCCAGCGCCGTATTACTTTCGATAATTTCGGCAGACAGTGCAAAATAACAAAATCTTTGCCTACCTATGCGTTTTAATATGCTGAGAGTACCGCCCGTGCCAGGAACTAATCCCATAGTAATTTCCGGCAATTGAAAAACTGTATCTCGCTCGGCCCGAACATGGGAAGCAAAAGCGGGTAATTCTATCCCCGCCCCAATACATTTACCCTGCAGGTGAAACTCGATTCGCTGTCGATTTTCGATGAGTTTGGCACTCACGCTACGGGCTGATCGAATGGCGTGGGCAGTTGCAGTATCACTCACAACACCAGAATCTTCGTAGTAACCACCAATGCAAAAATTATCCCCAGCACCGGATATAATCGCTTTTTCTATCGTTTCATCCGATGCCAACAGACATAGCCCTTCAAACAGACTCTCGCGCATTTCTGATGTAAATGGATTACCCAGCGTTGGGCGATTTAACACAATCGCCAGTTCTTTCTCGAATCGCTCCACTTTTACCATCGGTTCCACAAAATTTGTCTGATGAATCAGCGCCGGACGATCAGCGCGCGTTATATACTTTTTAAATTCCAAACCGCCCTGTAAAGTTGCATACGCCAGCGACTCAGCCAGCAAGGCATCGGAATCATTCACCCTGGCATTGTGTCGAGCCAGTTGCACCAGTGTCATGGCGGCACTGGGATTTTGTTGAATATTGCGGATAATTATTCCTACCGACGAATCATCGGCAACAACCAGATCAAAAATTTCCGCTAATGCTTTAAATGCCAAGCGAAGAGACTGCGGAATGATTGCGATAATAGGACAAGATAATTGGTGTAGCTGATCGCAGGTATACTGATAATCCGCCCGATTCAAATTAGTCGGGAGATTAAAATCAACCAATACGTAGGGACATTCGGAGATTGCAGAAAAACTTTCCGTCACATAGGGATTGCGAATTAAAACGGCAAGCTCTTGTAAGGAAACTCGATAAATAGATCCATCCATGGTTCGATACCTTTATCCATTTTTCGACTCAGACTAATGGATAAATGAGGTAGAGATAAACCGCTGGTCCCTACCAAGAGGCTGTAGATAAGCTACAGCCCCAATGAATTTTGCTTTGAGCCTATGCAACTCAGAACTGAGCAAAACTATGCAGCTAATCGCTTCCTGCGACTAAACCAGAGCGAGATCAAGCCCAGTGACATCAATGGCAACGCAACGGGTTCGGGCACTGCAGTTATACCGGCAATCAATGAAAAATAAGCGGTCACAAATCTGCCTTGGCCGACACTATAAACTTCAGTGCCAATAAGATAGGTATTGGGAACGGTTTTAGATTTGAATATCGCCATCTGATCAAGCCCAAGCGCATTTAACGCAGGATCTGAATGGTAATTCAGGGTAGTGGTACCGAGGTTTAATGAGAGATAAAACCCAATAGTATCCAACCCACTGGCGAAGGTGCTCTGCACTACGCCCTGATCTACA
>Ga0209515_10010745_pt1 | contig 10122 bp, 6 predicted proteins | sample Subgroupgradi54m_FD_187454 | JGI IMG/M metagenome (GOLD analysis project Ga0209515, IMG submission 187454) | Subsurface groundwater microbial communities from S. Glens Falls, New York, USA - GMW60B uncontaminated upgradient, 5.4 m (SPAdes)... ...
CGGGTGTGACCACATGCTGATATCCGCGCTTGATTTCTTCATCCACAATAAAACGCTCAAGTTCACGTCGGACAGTGGCGCCTTTGGGCGTGAAAAGCGGCAGGCCACTGCCGACTGATTCCGAAAAGGTAAAAAGATCAAGCTCTATTCCCAGTCGCTTGTGATCTCTTTTTTGAGATTCGTTCTCTAGATGTTTATCGCTTCTGCTTGGAGGCATACAAGTTTTGTTTCACCGTCTTTTCGGGACACTCTGCCACTTATAATAACTGGTTTGTTCTCCTGCCAGAGGTAGGGATCCTTGCTTAGGATATCCGAGAAGACGAGGATTTCCATATTATCGCTTAGATCTTCGACTTTCACAAAAAGCATCTGGCTGCCATTCTTGGTTTGGACTCGCTGGATCTTTGAGATTACCCCGCAGATTTTTACTGTTTTTCCTTCTCTTGGATTCTCGTTCACTTTCTCGATTGAGAGGGCTTGAAGATCGGGATTCTTAGCAAGATAGTCCTTTAACGGATGATCGGTGATGTAAAGCCCTAACAACTCTTTTTCCCAAGAAACTTTCTCGGTGCGTGTTGCGGGCTGGGGGGCCGAAGTCAATTGTATTTCAAATTTATGGGTGCCGCCGAAAAGGGATTGGTGATTCGGAGCGGGCTTCGTACCTCCAGCCGTTTTTAAAATAAGGTCGACATTTAAGAGTGAGGTCATCCTTTCGGTTCCCAGGGAGTCGAGCGCTCCACTTTTGATTAACGATTCGAGGACCTTTCTATTCAGGCCATGCGGACGGATTCTCTGGGCAAAATCAGTGAGCCCTTCATAATGGCCGCTTCGCAATCTCTCTTCAACGATAATCTCGGCGATATTCATGCCGATATTTTTAATGGCTGATAGGCCGAAGCGAATATTTTCGTTTTCGGGGGTGAATTCATTACCGCTAAGATTTACATCCGGAGGCAGTACCTTGATGTTTATTCGGTCGGCTTCCTGGACAAGATATGCAATTCGTTCAATATCACTGGCAGAGTTATTAAGAAGGGCTGTTGTAAATTCCACCGGATAATGAGCTTTGAGATAAGCCGTCTGGTAGCCGATCAAGGCATAGGCAACGGCATGGGTGCGGTTAAAACCATAGCGGGCGAAGGGCGGGAAAAGATCCCAAATTTTTTCGGCGATTCTGGGCTCAATCCCGTTTTTAATAAGACCGCTAACTAATTTTTCCCTTTGTCGATCGAGGAGGGACTTAATTTTCTTTCCGATAGCTTTTCTTAAGGTGTCGGCTTCGGGCAAGGTGTAGCCGGCCAGGTCGGTAGCGATTCTCATCATTTGCTCCTGGTAGACGCCGATGCCGTAAGTATTCTGAAGGATCGGCTCCAACTTAGGATGGAGATAAGTCACTTTTTCCTGGCCAAACTTCCGTTTGATAAAAGAGGGGATAAGCTCCATCGGCCCGGGACGGTAAAGCGCCACTAAGGCAGTGAGATCTTCCAGATCAGTCGGCTTGATGTCTTTCATGTAGCGTCGCATGCCGGCTGACTCAAATTGGAAAACGCCGGTTGTCTCTGCCGTTTGAAGGAATTTATAAGTTTCTTTGTCATCGAGGGGGATCTCGGAAATTTTGATTTCTTCTCCTCGCAATTCTTTGACCAATCTTAAGGTCTCTTCAATAATAGTGAGAGTCCTCAATCCTAGAAGATCAATTTTAAGTAGTCCGAGATCTTCAATTCCGTGTAACTCAATCTGAGTAATGACTAAATTTTCGTCTTGAGGGGCGCGCTGAAGAGGGATGTAGTGGATGAGGGGTTTTTGGGTAATGACGACGCCGCAGGCATGAACTGAAGCATGACGGGCGACTCCCTCAAGCTTGGTCGCAATATCTAAAAGATTTTTGACTTGAGGGTCGGTCTCATAGAGCTCTTTTAGTTCAGGGGTTTTTTCAATGTATCGAGGGATGCTTTCTTTACCAAGATTGGCTACGAAGGGGATTAATTTAGCAACCCGATCGCAAAGGGAATAGGGCAGTCCCATGGCGCGGCCGGCGTCGCGGACTGCCGCTCGGGCGGCCATAGTGCCGAAAGTGATGATCCGGGCAACATGACTCTCGCCGTATTTATCGCGCAGGTAGCCGACAACTTCATCTCGTCTGTTGTCGGCAAAGTCAATATCAAAATCAGGCATCTCGTTCCTTTCGGGATTTAGAAACCTTTCAAAAAGGAGGTCGTATTTTAAGGGGTCCATTTCAGTAATCTTCAGAGCGTACGAGACTAAACTGCTGCCGGCAGAACCTCTCCCCGGACCCACCACAATTCCTCGATCTTTTGCCCAATTCACCAGATCCTGGGTAATTAAGAAGAAGTCGGCCAGTCCCGTCTTTTTGATAATTCCCAGCTCGTGATTAAGCCGCTCTTTCGCTTTGTCATTTATACTTCCGTATCTCTCTTTCACGCCGGCAAGAGCTAATTTTCTTAGGTAGGCGTTGCCCTCCTCCCCTTGAGGCAATGGGTATCTGGGGAGGACCAGTTTACCTAATTCAAATTCAAAATTGCATTTTTCGGCGATTTTCATCGTGTTACTAATTGCTTCCGGAATATTTTTAAAGATTTCAGTCATCTCTTCTCCCGAGCGGAACGAGGCGTCGTGATCTTTAAAAGTAAGGCGATCTTCATCGTCCACCCGGTTATTTGTCTGGATAGCTAAAAGAACATCGTGGATAGGCGCATCTTCTCGCGTGAGGTAGTGAGAATCTTGAGTGGCAACAAGCGGAATCTCAAACCTGCGGGAGAAATCAACGAGATAAGCGTGGACGTCTGGGTTATGGGGCTGGATTTCCAGATAATAATCATCGCCAAAAAGATTATGATAATACCTGACTGCTTCTTCGGCTTCTTCGTGTTTGCCGGCTCGGAGGAGTTTTGCTACCTCCCCCGAGAAGCACCCGGAGAGGCAAATTAACCCCTCGTGATGTTTTTCGAGGAGCTCTTTATCGACTCGCGGTTTGTAATAGAATCCTTCCAAATGGGATTTAGTGACAAGCTCAACCAAATTCAGGTAGCCTTCTTTATTTTTGACAAGTAAGGTGAGGTGGTAGCGGACATTATCGACTCCTGGCTTTTTTGAGAGACGGGAGTGTTTAGCAACGTAAGCTTCGACTCCGATGATGGGCTTTACGCCTGCCGCTTTCGCTTTCTTATAGAACTCAACGGAGCCGTAGAGATTGCCGTGATCAGTGATCGCAAGCGCTTCCATTCCCAACTCTTGGGTACGTTCAATTAGCGGGTCGATTTTGGAAAGACCGTCAAGGAGAGAATAGTGGGTGTGGGTATGGAGATGAACAAATTTCGACATTAAAGCCATTATGCCAAAAAGGGGCAGAAAATAGAAATTAGAAAACCTGCCGGCAGGCAGGTAGAGAGCTTCTAGCTTCTACTCTTTTAGGTATTTTGAAGTTCCTGGAGGAGGGTTTTAGCGGCTTCGGTTTCCGCCTCTTGTTTAGAACTACCTTCTCCTTCGGCTTTTAACTTATCGCCGAGGTAAAGTCCGACTTTAAAAATCCGTTCATGGGCCGGGCCGGACTCGGAAAGCACCTTATAGCTAGGGGTAACTTTATATCTACTTTGCGCTATTTCTTGGACTAAGCTTTTTGGATCCTTACCCCCTTCTTTGGCAATCTTGTCTAACCCAGGGACAATAAATTTATCAATAAATTCTTTTGCCGTCTCATATCCCTGGTCGAGATAAAGAGCTCCGATTAAAGATTCAACAGCGTCAGCCGAAATGCTTTCCCGAGATCGGCCGGCAAAACTTTTGGCTTCCCCCCGAGATAAAAGAATTTGTTCGGCAAGACCCAACTCCCCGGCTACGATCGCCAAGTTTTTGGTGTTAACCATACCGGCTCGATAAATAGTTAATTCCCCCTCTTCTTTTTCAGGGAACCGATTGAAGAGCTCCTCAGTCATAACGAGCTCTAAAACGGCGTCACCGAGGAATTCCAGCCGCTCGTTATTGTCCTCACTCCACGAAGGATTTTCATTTAAGTAAGAACGATGGGTTAACGCCTCTTTTAAGAGATTGATGCTTGTAAATCGAACGCCGATTTTTTCTTGTAGATTGTCTAAATTCTGATTCACCGGGCAGTAGAAATTCGATAATTTAAATATTCCTCGACCATTTGAAGCATTGGTGACCTATTCAAATTTATCATTCTATGTAACCATCCTTCGTTATTACGTTAGCAATCGAATTTTCACTGCCCGGTTCACGAAGTGTTTGATTTTTCTCCCCCCGCCGGCTTCTCGCCGCTTTTCTTATCCGGCTCACCGATCTCTCGGTAAACAGTGCCTAAAACGCCGTTAATAAATTTGCCCGAGTTAATTCCGCCGTAATTTTTAGCTAATTCAATCGCTTCATTAATGGCGACTCTCGGAGGAACTTCTTGTCGGTCGGCATATAAAAGCTCATAAAGGCCGATTCGTAAAACATTCCGGTCAACTACCGGCAGTTTTTCAATTGGCCATTCGGGAGCCGAGACAGTGATGACCTCGTCCAACTCTTTTATCTTTGAGGATACTCCGTGGAGAATTTTTAAAACAAACTCGCGATCGTTAAAGCCGGGAGCAAATTCTTCCAGATTGCGATTGACAATTGTTTCCAAGTTACCCTCGCGGCCGTAGAAATCCCACTCATAAAGGGACTGAAGCGCAATTCCTCTGCCAAGTTGTCTTGCCGCCATAGGTTTTGATTGGACTATTCGTCTTCTTCCTTCTTTGGAGTAGTCGCTCCGGCCGCTATTCGCCGACCGTAGGCGCCACAATTACTGCAGACCCGGTGAGGTAGGATAGGCGCTTTGCAGTTAGGGCAAAGCAATGGTCCGGCCGGTTTCAGGCGCTGGTGGCTGCGCCTCCTCCCGACCTTTGATTTCGTATGATGTTTTTTTGGAACTCCCATTTATTAAACAGCGGCTAGTTTACGGTATTTTTTAATGTAAGTCAATCGATGAACTTTGGCTGGGCCGTGCTTGTGGATAAGGGCGCGGTGAAGGACTGTGCCGTACCCTTTATGAAGATCGAATTGGTAGTGAGGCTGTTTTTGGTGGAGACTAATCATATAGCTATCCCGGGTAACCTTTGCGACAATTGAAGCCAGTTTAATTGAAACGAATTTTTCATCGCCCCGAATGATAGTTTTGGCAAAACTTGGCTGATTTTTTTTACTACCTAGATAAAGACTGCCGTCTAGGATGACTAGGGGTGACTCTAAGTTTCGGATTTCGAATTTTGAAACTAGAGCCCAGAATGCCTTCGCTGCCGCAATGTTGGCGCAGCTAGCGATGTTCAGCTTTTCGATTTTTCGCGGGTAGATACGGGCAGTGGTGTAAAAAATCTTAGGGTGTGATTTTAAATATTCAAACCAAACTTGTCTTTGGGTAGAGCTAAGCTTTTTTGAGTCCCTTAGTTTGGGAAGAGTGGTGCTCTTAGGATAAAAATTCTTGGGTATTAAAACGGCTGCTACTACCACCGGACCGGCTAGGGATCCTCTTCCAGCTTCATCAATGCCAATAATATACATAGACAAGTTGACTGACATGTTCTATTTTATGCTAGGCACCCCTATAAGCAAAGAAAGGGGCGGTTTCTATTTATGCAGGACCCCGCACCAGAGCTAGCTCGGTGCTAGGCAGGCAAAATTAAACTATGCAAGAGAAGATAATTATAAAAGGGGCGCGGGAGCACAACCTAAAAAACATTAGTTTGGAGATCCCGCGGAATAAGATGGTTATTTTTACAGGGATTTCCGGTTCGGGGAAGTCCTCTTTGGCATATGACACTATTTTTGCCGAGGGTCAGCGGCGTTATATCGAGTCGCTGTCGGCTTACGCGCGGCAATTTTTAGGTCGCTTGGATAAGCCGGATGTTGATGAGATTGAAGGTCTTTCTCCGGCAATTTCCATTGATCAGAAACACCATTCAGCTAATCCGCGTTCGACGGTAGCGACGCTCACGGAGATCTACGACTACCTTCGGGTTTTGTTCGCGAGAATGGGGAAGCCATTTTGTCCCCTCTGTGGCGGAGAGATTCGACGGATGACCTCGAGCGAAATTATTGATGCGGTTATAGATCTTGCTAAGGAGGGAAACCCCGTAAAGTCCGCTAAAGCGGACCACGGGGCAGGGGAGCTGGTAATTATGGCGCCGGCAGTTCGGGGTCGGAAAGGGGAATACTATCAATTGCTTTATGACTTTTTGGGGCATGGTTTTACCGAAGCGCGAATTGACGGGGAATTTAGATCGCTCCGCGAGAGAACCCTTATGGCGCGCTACAGACAGCACACTATTGAAATAGTAGTTGATAGAATTTCAGCTCGGACTGATTTTGAAAACGCAGATAATAGATTGCGCTTAAGTGAGGCGGTAGAGTCGGCGCTGAAGCACGGGCATGATGTGGTAACGGTGCTCTTGAGGGTAGAAACCAGAGACCAGAAACTAGAGACCAAAAACAAGAAACAAGGAATGGGTGGGCAGGAAGCTAGTTTTTCGGCGAAGTTTGCTTGTGCCAGAGATAATTTTTCGTTTCCGGAGATTGAGCCCCGACTTTTTTCTTTCAACAGTCCTTACGGAGCTTGCGAGGATTGTCACGGCTTAGGGACCGAGGATATTTGGTCAGAAAAAATTTGTCCGGCTTGCCACGGTAATCGGTTACGCCCCGAAGCGTTAAATGTTCTCGTTAAAAGCAAAAACATCAGTGAAGTGGTGCGACTGTCTATCAGTGAGGCGGTGCGTTTTTTTGGTGCCCTGGAGAAAGGACTGGCCTCTTATGAGAGAGGAATTGCTGAGACACCTCTTAGAGAAATCAGTAGTCGGTTGAAGTTTATGTCGGATATTGGACTTGATTATTTAACTCTCGATCGAAAGGCAGGAACTCTCGCCGGAGGTGAGGCTCAACGGATTCGCTTAGCTTCACAGATCGGCTCCCGGTTGGTGGGAGCCCTCTATGTTTTGGACGAGCCGACTATCGGGCTTCACCAGCGAGACAACGCTAAGTTAATCAAGAGCTTGCATGACTTAAGGGACTTGGGAAACACTATCATCGTGGTAGAGCACGATGAAGAAACAATTCACGCCGGAGATTATCTGGTAGATTTTGGGCCGGCGGCCGGAATACACGGTGGGGAAATTGTCGCACAGGGTAATATCCCCGAAATCCTAAAAGACAAAAAACAGAAATCTTTAACGCTCCAGTATTTGCGCCGAGAGGAAGAAATCCTAATGCCTGTCACAAGACGGAAAGTCGGGAGCGATATCCCGTTTCTTAAATTGAGGAGCGTTACCAAGAATAATCTTCAAAACATCAAAGTAGAGATTCCATTGCGGCGCTTCACTGCAATTACCGGAGTTTCTGGATCAGGCAAGAGCAGCTTAGTTTACGATGTTATTTATAAAACCTTGTCCAATAAGTTTAATAGAACTGATTATAAAATTGATGGAGGAGGCACAATTGCCGGGACAGAATACATTAATCGAATAGTTAATATTGATCAGGCGCCGATTGGACGGACGCCGCGATCAAATCCAGCGACCTATATTGGCGTCTGGACCCATATTCGTGATCTTTTCACTATGACTGAAGAAGCCCGAATTCGAGGGTGGAAGCCCGGCAGGTTTAGTTTTAATGTCCGGGGGGGGCGGTGCGAGAATTGCGAGGGGCATGGCCAGATTGCGATTGAGATGCACTTCTTACCGACGGTTTATGTGAGTTGTGATGTTTGTCACGGGAAGCGATTTAATCGAGAGACGTTAGAAGTTAAATACCGATCCTCCTCCGCCTCCACCTCCGATCCCTCCTTCGCTAAAGCTACGGAGGGCAAGAAAGCTCCCGCTTCGCTCGCGAAGCGAGGCGAGTCGGGCGGACGAGGAAAAAACATCTATGAAGTTTTGCGGATGACGATTGAGGAGGCGGTGGAATTCTTTAAAGATATTCCCTGGCTTTACGAGAAGCTTCATATCTTGGAAGAAGTAGGACTGGGCTATTTGGAATTAGGACAATCGGCGACAACTTTATCCGGTGGAGAAGCTCAAAGAATTAAGCTAGCCAAAGAATTAAGTAAGCGCGACACTCGAAAAACTTTATACCTTTTAGATGAACCGACTACCGGACTTCATTTTGCGGACATTGAAAAGTTGCTTAACGTCCTCTATCGGTTGGTTAATCGAGGTAATACGGTAGTTGTGATTGAGCATAATTTGGATGTGATTAAAGTGGCTGACTGGGTAATTGATTTGGGCCCCGAGGGAGGGGACAAGGGCGGAAAAGTAGTGGCAGTTGGAACTCCGGAGCAGATTGCGAGGAGTAAAAACAGCTATACTGGAGAGTATCTACGTAGGGTTTTGAAATAATTAAAAGGAGAACCTACCTGCCGGCAGGCAGGTATTTGAGAAAAGTATTGAAATAACTCGAATAGGGGCGAGCCGCGCCTCAATAGTTGAGACGGGTCGCCCCTATTCATCTGGCTGGAGTTCGCGGAGGGTAGCTAACTGCCTAAGGGCTTGGGTCTCAAGCTGGCGGACACGCTCGCGGGTGAGTCCGAATTCCTGACCGATCTCCTCGAGAGTGTGCGGTTTACCAGTGAAGCCGTGACGCAGCTTGAGGATTCGGCGGTCCCGTTCCGGGAGGGCCTCAAGCGCTCTCCGGACTCGCTCTTTTCGTAGAGAGTTCCCCACCTCTTCGAAGACGTCAACTGCTGCCGGGTCAGCAAGGAAGTCAATCAAGCGGGACTCTTCCCCATCACCGAACGGCTTATAGAGAGATACTGAAGCCTCGGCAGCGTCGAGTGCGTCGTTGACTTGAGCAATCGAAAGACCTGTCTCTGCCGCGAGTTCTTCTCTCGTTGGCTCCCGATCAAGGTTGGTTGCAAGTCGGCTTGCTACGCGTGCCAACTTCCCTCGACGTTCTACAACGTGGACCGGTATCCTGATGGTCTTCGCGTGATTGGCGATGGCTCGCGTAATTGCTTGCCTAATCCACCAAGTGGCATAGGTTGAGAACTTGTAGCCGCGCCGCCAATCGAACTTTTCCACCGCGCGATCTAAGCCGAGAGCTCCTTCCTGGATAAGGTCGAGGAGCGCTACGTCATGCCCTCGATAGCGTCTAGCGATGGAGACGACGAGGCGAAGATTGCACTCGATCATCTCTTTCCTCGCCTTTTTGTTGCCCCGTTCGATTTGCTTGGCGAGAACCACCTCTTCAGCGGCTGTCAGAAGTTTGTGTTGCCCGACGTCGGCGAGGAAAATCTGGAGATTAGTTCTCGTGTCGCTTATCGGTTCTGCTTCGTAAACATCTAAGGTGTTCGGCTCGCTGTCCGGTGAGCCCAGGCCTAGACCGAGTTCCTCGAGGAGCTGGCGCACCCTTTCAATCTCCTCATCAGTGAGGCCTTGTTCAAGGGCAAAGTCCAAGAGATCGGCTTCCTCGATTAGCCCCTTCTCCCAAGCCCTCTGGTCAATCCATTCGGTGAGAGTCGCTTTATTCACCTAAATTCACCTCCTTTTTTGTGTCAAATAACAATTGGCTTTTGCCTTTCTGGATAATAGCTATAATCTCATCGTGAGGCAAATGTTTAAAGCGTTCTATAAAGATTTACCGAGAACACCGGGCGTCTATTTAATGAAAGGGGCCCGCGGGAGGGTGCTCTATGTTGGAAAAGCGGGGAATTTGCGACGTCGGGTTTCAAGCTATTTCCTGAAAGCTCATGATTCTAAAACTGAGAAATTATTAAGTGAGATTAAAAAAATTGATTACTTAAAAACCGAAACGGCAATTGAGGCGCTGATCCTCGAATCGCAGTTGATCAAAAAGTATGAACCACTCTACAACGCTAGAGAGAAAGACGATAAAAGCTTTCTCCAAGTTATAATTACCAAAGAGAATCTCCCTCGAGTGTTGCTTGTGAGAGGGAGGGCTTTGCCTGCTGGAACCCGCCAGCTGGCGGGGAAGTGGGGTCCTTTTACTTCGGCAACAAGCATCCGGCAAGCACTAAAAACTATTCGGAGAATTTTCCCCTACAGCATTCACCCTTCGGCAAGCTCAGGGCAAGTCCCATTGAAGAGAGGTAAGAGGGTTTACCCTGAGCGGAGT
>Ga0209515_10010746_pt1 | contig 10120 bp, 7 predicted proteins | sample Subgroupgradi54m_FD_187454 | JGI IMG/M metagenome (GOLD analysis project Ga0209515, IMG submission 187454) | Subsurface groundwater microbial communities from S. Glens Falls, New York, USA - GMW60B uncontaminated upgradient, 5.4 m (SPAdes)... ...
ATTATTTTTTCATCCGACGGCGGATGTGACGGTGGGTTTAACGCAAGCGATTGCTACTGCAGAAACCATTATGCGGTTTTTACCACAAGGCACTAATCCGCCAGAAGCATTACTTTATAACGCATCGACCGTGCCAATTATTCAATTAGTTTTATCCAGTTTGAAATTATCCGAACAAGAATTATTTGATTTGGGAAATAGTTTTATTCGTACGCAATTAGCGCCCGTACAAGGTGCTTCTATTCCTTATCCGTATGGTGGAAAAACTCGGCAAATCCAAGCCGACTTAGATGAACAAGCGTTGCAAGCCTATGGCATTTCTGCGCAAGAAGTCAGTGCGGCAATGAATAATCAAAATATTATTTTTCCGGCAGGGACACAAAAAATTGGTCAATATGAATATTTCGTAAAATTAAATGCAAGTCCGCTGGAATATGAAAATTTAAATAATTTACCGATTAAATCAGTAAAAGGCACGGTGGTGTACATGAAAGATGTCGCACATGTGCGTGATGGTTTTGCGCCACAAACGAATATTGTGCGCGTCAATGGAAAGCGTGCAGTCTTAATGCCAATTGAAAAAACCGGTTCTACTTCGTCACTTGCTATCATTGAACAAACAAAATCACTTATTCCAAAAATTGCAGATAGTATGCCAGCAAGTTTAGATTTACATGTCATTGGTGATCAATCGCCATTTATTAAAGCAGCGATTCACAGCGTGTTGCGTGAAGGCGTGATCGCAGCTATTTTAACGGGTCTCATGATTTTTTTATTTGTTGGTAATTTACATAGCACATTGATTATTACCATTTCTATTCCTTTATCAGTGTTAACGTCACTGATTGTGTTATCTGCGATTGGTGAAACCATTAATATGATGACATTGGGTGGCTTAGCATTAGCCATTGGAATTTTAGTCGATGATGCAACTGTTGCTGTGGAAAATATTAATTGGAATTTAGAGCAAGGAAAAAAAATTGAAACGGCTATTTTAGATGGTGCACAACAAGTTGCTATGCCAGCATTGGTATCGACATTATGTATTTGTATTGTCTTTGTGCCGATTTTGTTATTAAGTGGTGTCGCTTATTTTTTATTTACGCCACTCGCGGAAGCAGTGATTTTTGCGATGTTAGCATCCTATGTATTATCGCGTACGTTGGTGGCAACACTTGCAAAATATTGGTTACGTCAGCGCGACATGACCGACACGACAATGCAATCTCTTTCCGGATCGTTGCTAGAAAAAAAATCTTCTTTACCGATACGATTGCAATTGAAATTTGAACGGCGTTTTCAACATTATCGCGAACAGTATCGCGATTTACTTAAAAAAACATTAGATCAACGCGGTTATTTTGTGTCAGTATTTTTAATAGTTGTCTTAGCATCTGCATTTTTATTAACGCCGTGGTTAGGGACCGATTTTTTTCCAGAAGTAGATAGCGGACAAATCAAAATTCATCTCAGCGCACCGATGGGCACGCGTGTCGAAGAAACGGCAAAATGGTGTGATGAAATTGATAACATGATTCGTAAAATTATTCCTGCGAATGAAGTAGATAATATTGTTGATAATATTGGCTTACCGGTGAGTGGAATTAATTTATCATATAGCACTTCCGCACCAGTTGGCCCACAAGATGCTGATATTTATGTCGCACTCAAAGAAAATCATCGCCCCACGGCAGATTACGTGCGCGAATTACGAAAAATATTACCGCAAGCATTTCCTGGTGTGACGTTTTCATTTTTACCAGCAGACATGATCGGTCAAATATTAAATTTTGGTATTCCTACGCCGATTGATTTACAAATTTTTGGTTTTGATGCCGATGCGAATCGGCAATATGCCATCATTTTATTGGAGCGTGTGAAAAAAATACCTGGCATTGTCGATGCGCGCATACATCAAGCATTTAATTATCCGCAATTAAATATTAATGTGAACCGTAGTTTTGCGCAAGAACTGGGTTTTACACAATTTGATATTGCAAATAATTTATTAATTTCATTATCAGGCAGTTTTCAAACGATGCCCACTTATTGGTTGAATCCAAAAAATGGCGTGTCGTATTCGTTAGTCGCACAAACACCACAATATCGTTTAGATTCATTGCAAAGTTTGCAAAATATTCCGTTGCTGAATAAAGAAAAAAATCTGCATATTTTAGGTGAATTAGCTAGCATCGAACGTGGTTTTGCAGCCGTGGTTGAATCACATTACAACGTTCAACCGGTTATTAATATTTACGCATCGTTACAAGATAGAGATTTAGGCGGTGTCGCGCACGATATTAACAAAGTGATTGCAGATACAAAAAATGAATTACCAAAAGGTACCAATGTGATTGCAAGCGGTCAAATGCAAACGCAAACCACTTCTTTTGATAATTTATTTGCAGGTCTCGCGTTTGCGATTGTGCTGGTTTATTTATTAATTGTAGTGAATTTTCAATCGTGGGTTGATCCTTTTATTATTATTACGGCATTACCTGGCGCGTTGGCGGGTATTGTGTGGATGTTATTTTTAACGCATACCACAGTGAGCGTGCCGGTTTTAACGGGCACGATTATGTGTATGGGTGTCGCCACAGCAAATAGTATTTTGATGGTAAGTTTTGCACGACAAAATATGGCGCAAGGTGAAGAACCAGTGACGGCGATGTTAAATGCAGGATTCACACGTTTGCGACCGGTATTAATGACGGCGTTTGCGATGATTATTGGTATGTTACCGATGGCGTTTGGTTTGGGTGAAGGTGGTGAACAGAATGCGCCGCTGGGCCGTGCGGTCGTAGGCGGTTTATTATTTGCAACGGTGGCAACGTTATTTTTTGTACCAGCGGTTTTTTGTTTGATTCATGGTGGAAAAAAACAATCAACGAGTGATACGGAGTTTGTGAAATGACGCGACGTATTTTCATCGGATTTTTTATGGCGTTTTTAATCATATTAATCATGATTTCTATTCATGTGATGAATTTTATAAAATTACGGCATGCAACAGAAAATAATAATATTTTGAATGTTGCAACCATTCAAGCAATCATAGGCCCAGCCACAGAAAAAATTATTTTACCCGGTAATGTACAAGCGTGGCATGAAACAGCAATTTATGCGCGCACCAATGGTTATGTGGTGGAGTGGTTAACAGACATTGGCGCACAAGTGAAAGCGGGCGATGTGTTAGCGATTATTTCTACACCGGAAATGGATGCACAATTAAAACAAACAGAAGCAAATTTGCGCACGGCTGAAGCGAATTATCAATTAGCGCAAATAAAAGTCGCACGTTGGGAAAATTTAATTAAAACTAAATCAGTATCACGTCAAGAAACAGATGATCAAATCAGTGATGCTAAAGCAAAAAAAGCCATCGTCGATTCCATGCGTGCCAATCAGGAACGCTTACGCCAACTGGTTAATTTTGAACGCGTCATCGCACCATTTGCTGGCACCATCACCTCGCGTACGACTGATATTGGTCGCTTAATTAATGCGGGCAGCGGTCAGAAATTACCATTATTTCGCATGGTGCAATCCGATAGATTGCGCGTGTATGTGCGTGTCCCGCAACGTTATTTAGCAACAATTCCAGCAGATTTAACGGCGCAATTGCATTTTATGCAATATCCCAACAAAACCTATCACGCAAAATTATTAAATACGGCACAAGCAGTTGATGTCGTCACCCGTTCCATGCTCATGCAATTTGAGGTCGATAATAAAAATCAGGAATTATCCGCAGGTAGTTACGCCACGGTTCATTTTGATTTACCCGGCAGTAAAACCAACGTGCGTTTACCTGTGAACACCCTTATTTTTCGCGCGCAAAATTTACAAGTGGCTACCATTAATCAACAACATGAAGTGGTTTTAAAATCAATTACTATTGGTCGTGATTTTGGTGATTCAGTAGAAGTGATCGCGGGATTAACACCAGGCGAAGTTATCATTATTAATCCGTCTGATTCGTTGATGAGTGGACAAAAAGTACGAGTGGTTTCTGTGATGACAACAACAATGGATCAGAATGCGTGATGCGAATAAAATTATTTATTTATCTCATTATTTTTTTCATCTGCGACAGTTTATTAATGTCGTGTTCATTGGCGCCACGTTATTCGCGTCCTGAAGTAAAAATGCCAGTCACCTATAAAGAAACCTCCAAAAAAACCTCTTCTCAATGGCGTAAAATAAATTCGCAGCAACAAGTAGCCATGCATCCTCATTGGTGGCGCATGTATCGCGATCCAACATTGAATATTTTAGAAGAAAAAGTCATGACATCGAACCAACATTTAAAAGCAGCACTCGCGCGTTATGAAAAAGCACGTGCTGTTGCCGCTGTGGCGCGTGCCGCTTATTTTCCAACGGTGATTGGTAATTTAAACGCGAGTCGCCAACAAGCTTCAAATAATCTTGCGAATCCGCTGATAGCGCCTTTATATGGTGATCAATCTTTGGGAGCTGATTTTGCTTATGAAATTGATATTTGGGGGCGTGTGCGTAATTCAGTTGCTGCTGCACAACAATTATCAGCGGCAAGTGCGGCGGATTTAGCAGCAATGCAATTAAGTTTACAAGCAGAGTTAGCAAAAAATTATTTTGCATTAAAAAATCGTGATCGTGCGCAACAAATATTAAATCAAACGGTGAATGTTTATGAAAAAGCGCTAGCTATAGTACGGCAACGTTATGCTGGAAAAATTGTGTCAATGATAGAAGTAGATGAAGCAGAAAGCCAATTGCAAACCGTAAAAGTGAAAGCAGCAGATAATCAATTAAAACGTGCGCAATTAGAACATGCCATTGCTATTTTAATCGGTGAAGCGCCGGCATTTTTTACTATTGCACCAACAAGCGTGACACCAAGATTAGTTGAAGTGAATTCCAATTTGCCTTCTACTTTATTAGAACGTAGACCCGATATTGCAAAAGCAGAACATTTAGTGCAAGCAGCAAACGCGGGGATTGGAGTAGCACGCGCCGCTTATTTTCCTATGTTTAATTTAACGGGCGGTATTGGCTTTGAAAGCGCAACGTTTTCTAATTTATTAAAAGGATCCAGTTTGGTATGGGCATTAGGTCCAACATCCGTCTCGCCTTTATTTAGTAATGAAAGTACGCCACTCGCGGCGCTCACATTAATTGATGGCGGTCGTATTAATGCGTTAACTAATAAAGCGCGTGCAAAATATTTAGAAACGGTCGCAAATTATAAACAAACTGTATTGACTGCATTACAAGAAGTAGAAGATCAATTAGTGGCATTGCGGCAATTGCAACAAGAAACAAAATATCAACGACGAGCAGTGACGACAAGTCAACGCGCGGCGCAACAAGCGTTGTATCGTTATCAAGGGGGATTAACCACGTATCTTGATGTAGTCGTGCCACAAAATATGGCATTGCAAGCAGAATTAAACGCGATTGATATTCAAAATCGCTATCAATTGGCAAGCGTGCAATTAGTGAAAGCGCTAGGCGGTGATTGGAATGAAACTGAAAAAAAGAATAGTTAAATTATTTTTAAAGTATTAGCAAATAAATAGTGAGAAGTTTGACATAGGTAAATAATGATATTTACTAGACAAACTCCCACCCATATAATTTTTTAATTTATACAATATTTCTCTATCGTGAGAATTTTCTTTGAGGTATTTGTCCATTTGTTTTTTGCAATTCACTTTTGGCTATTAAGCGTTCCTTGCCTAATTCAGCATTTACTATTGCCAACATTACGGCAGCATTAATTTTTGCTTCTTTAGTATCAGCTAATGCTTTATTAAAAGGCTCTATTAATTCAGGATATAAATTAATATCTTTCATCGTCGCAGCCGCAAGACGCATGATCCCGATTGCCCAGGCAGATGCATCACCTATTGTTAAACTGGTTGAAAGTGCATTTGTAACGCTTGTTTGCGCGGTAACCGTTTTCATTTTTTCTAAAATAGACTGATATGTTCCTTGATCGCTAGTATTTGCTGCGGCTTGTACATTCATGACCGCAGACCAAGTTGCTGTACTTAAGAGATCTTGTAATGTTCTTTTGTCGTCATCTGATAATTCTTTCCCCGTCGCAACAAGTTCATTTTTTTTGTCTATATATTGTTGATAAAGTAAATTCATGCCAGCCAACATTTTATCTTTTGCATACGAATACTCAGTGGATGCTAAATAACCCCAAGCGTAAATAATGAAAGGATTATCTTGTGGTGTATTAACATTTTCCAACAACGTTTTTAATTCAGCAGTTGCTCTTTTTACATTACGTTGATCACTCATGGCGTCCGCTGCGGCTAATACACGGCCTAACAACCATGCTTTTTTGGGATTTTCTGTTTCAGATAAAGTATTTAATCCTTTCCACACTGATGGAAGTATTGATTGATAGGCATTGTCATTTCCTTGTATAGCACTGGCTAAAAAAGGCGTACTTAATTGATGCGCGCTAGTTTTATCAGCAGCAGTAAGGACTTCCTCAATTAAAATATTTACATAAGCTCGTCCATCATAATTTACACCCGCTAAATTTTTTGTCATCGCAGCAGCTCCTTGAATTTGTGTTATTTGTTCAGCATAGGTATTAATGCTGGTTAAAAGTAATAGCGATAAAATAAATTGCACTAGAGAACGCCACATCAGGTTAGATGCCATATGAACTCCTCATTTTTAAATTTATAAAATTGAACCGTGGTTTTATAGCACAAAAATATTTAAGTAGGTAGCGGAATTGGTAGCGCTAACAAGTGATTAAATCTTTACTGTAAGTAGTCTCCCTAATTATAAATAGTCAGTATTCCCCCGTAATATGAAAGAAGTGTTACTCGAAATATTTCGATAGTTTTATCTTACGAACACTCTATGGAGGATTAACTAATGAAAAAAGGAATAATTCCTATCACAATTGTCATGTTAGGTCTGGTTTTGACCGCTTGCTCCACTAATACGCAACGCGAAAATACTGGCATTGGCGCAGTGACTGGCGCAGTCGTCGGTGGTTTAGCAGGGAGTGCCATTGGTGGCGGTGCTGGCAAAGTGGTTGCCATTGGTGCCGGTGCAATTATTGGTGCGTTGGTAGGTGCTGAAGTGGGTAAATCCATGCAAAGTTCAGACAGTACCAAAACCTATAACGCATTAAATAGTAATGCAACCAATCAAACAACCAAATGGAAAAATAAAAATACGGGCGCTACTTATACCGTGACACCTACCACTGGTCGCATGACAATGAATGGTAATTCAAATTGCCGTGAATATCGTACGACTGCTGTGATTAACGGTAAAAAACAACAAATGTATGGCACCGCATGCCGTCAAACAGATGGTACGTGGCAAGCAATGAGTTCAAGTTAATTAAAATAAAATAAATAAAAATACAATAAGAAATAGGATCAGCATTTTATTCAATCTAATAAAATGCTGATTTTTTTTGCGAAATAGCAAAAACCTTCTCAATGATTTAAGTACGAAAAAATAAACTATAAAGTAACACTAATAAAATAAATAAACTGATGGCAGCAAATTTATAATCATGTTCTCTGAAATAACACCAACCTAATAAGGCGACACGCAAGACTTGTGTAAACACTAATCCGAGTAAGCCAATGGTAATCATTTCTGTCATGGAAAAAGAAAAAGAGAGTGTTGACCAGAAATGAGCTGGGTTTTGCGTGAGCGGTATTAATAAAGTGGCTATACTTTCGTTACCATGTCGAATTAAAAATAAAAGGCCACCACATAATACCAACGCGGTTGAAATATAAACCCCAACGATTAATACAATACCAATTAAATCTTGTATTTTTTGACTGGTCATTTGCATTAGATTGCCCCTGTGGAAGCTTTGTATAACATTTCAAATCCAATGACACACATCACTGCAGAAAAAATAAATCGTAAAATACGATTATGTAAATGTGCTAATAATTTTGTACCAGAAAATGCCCCTAAAATGACGCCCAGCATCACGGGAAACGTAATAATGGGATGAATATAACCATAACTAAAATACACACCGGCACTGACTGCTGCGGTGATACCAATCATAAAATTACTGGTGGCAGTTGCGACTTTGTATGGCAAACGCAACGCATGATCCATCGCTAATACTTTTAATGCACCTGAACCAATTCCCAATAAACCTGAAAAAATGCCGGCAATGCCCATCGCAAAAAAAGCAATCGGAACATGTTGCACTTGATACGTTTCTAATTGATCTTTGACTGGATAAGTCCCATTTAAATTTAAACGCGTTGCCCATGGATGTGAGCGGGTGTAATGTTCTTGTTCTTCACGTCGTTGCAGAGTTAAGTAAGCGGAAAAAAATAAAATTAAACTAAACGTGGTCGCAAGAAAAGTAGGCGAAATAATGGTGATAAGTAATGCCCCTATCAATGCACCTAACACTGCCGCTGTTTCTAAAAACATACCAATTCTTAGATTGGTATATCCTTTGCGTAAATAAGCAATGGTTGCTCCCGAGGAAGTAGCAATCACTGAAATTAATGCTGCTCCCATCGCGTAATGAATATCAATTTTAAATAATAAAACCAACGCAGGAATGACAATAATTCCGCCGCCTAAACCGGTTAATGCACCCATTAATCCAGCAAGATAAGAAATAAAAAATAATAAAATGGCAAATGTTAGAAAAGTCAAAATTCTTTCCTTTTTTAATAGAAATTTTTTTAATATAAAAATTAAATGCTTAAGCAGTTTATCAGCCAAGTATATGAAATTCCATGTAGCGCGATGCGATTGCCAAGCAATCAGTCGATTATGGAGTAAAATAGACATATAACGAAAAAAGAAAAGGAGTGGGTTATGTTTAAAATCAACAGGATGTCTGCTGCTATATTAGCCATTTTATTCTTTTTCCCCCCTTTACCGTCTTTTAGCAAATCATCCCAATCATCTTGGTGCCAGGAGCCGGGTTATACATGTATGCGGGTGAAGCGCGGCGAAAGTTGGCAATCTTTATTTCCTGATGAGGGTGATCGCGGTATTGTGATGCGAGTGAATCACCGGAATGGTCAACTTTATCCAGGATTAGTGCTAAAAGTACCCAATAATTTGGCTTATTCCGATTTGAATGATCATTCTCCACTTCCATTATCTATTTCACCGCCAGGAGAAAAAGTGGTGATTTTTAGTCCGGCAAAATATGCCTGGGGTGCTTATAATCCCGATGGCACACTGGTGCGTTGGGGACCTGCAACGGGAGGCAATAATTGGTGCCCTGATATTGGTCATTCTTGTCGAACAAAGTCAGGTGTTTTTCGCATTTATTCGTTAGGGAGCAGTAATTGTGTATCGAGTAAATTCCCTGTACCGGATGGCGGTGCGCCTATGCCTTATTGCATGTTTTTTAATGGCGGCCAAGCCTTACATGGTTCGCCGGGTGGTGTGATGCTTGGCAATGCAAGCCATGGCTGCGTACGTTTATTTGTACAAGATGCGGAATGGCTACGTTATGATTTTGTTGAGCCACCACGCGCAACGAATAATTACCGCGGCACAAAAGTCATTGTGACCTCTTATTGATTATTGATGAAAATAAGTATTGTCATTTCGCGCAAGCTTCTCGCTTGCACGAAATGACAATTTAATTTATATGCCATTTGCTGTATTTTTTATTAACTAAAACGATTAAACTACCCTTTCTTATTTAAATTAAACATATTTAATATGTTAATAATATATTGTTATAAAAAACTTAATTTATGAAAAAACGAAAACTACTTTTTTATTTTTTAATAGTGATGGCGGCTATTTATTTTGCCACGCATGCGTTTTTATCTAAACGCGAAAAATCACAAGAATTGATTCAAGTCACAACAACTCCTGTGATTCAGCGAGATGTGATGGTGAATGTCCAAGCGATTGGCACAGTGCAAGCTTATTCTTCAGTGAGTATTCAATCCATGGTGACTGGCCCCCTGATTCAATTGGGTTTTAAAGAAGGAGAGTTGGTTGCTGAAAATCAAATTTTATTTTCAATTGATCCACGTCCTTTTGTGGCTGAAGTAGATCAAGCAAAAGCAAATTTAGTGCGTGATCAAGCGACGCTTGCTAATGTGGAAGCACAAGTCAAACGTAATTTTCCTTT
>Ga0209515_10010747_pt1 | contig 10120 bp, 8 predicted proteins | sample Subgroupgradi54m_FD_187454 | JGI IMG/M metagenome (GOLD analysis project Ga0209515, IMG submission 187454) | Subsurface groundwater microbial communities from S. Glens Falls, New York, USA - GMW60B uncontaminated upgradient, 5.4 m (SPAdes)... ...
TATCTGGTTTCCAAGCATTTAATGCTACATCAGATGGACAAGCTTTTGTTAATTCATTTATTAACAATTCCAACTCTCAAGGAAATGGACCTGCTCAACCTCCTTCACAATTTGCAAATTCAGTAGCAGGTTTTGCAAGTTTCTTTCAAGGTGTAGGTTCTGCAGCTGCTACAGCAGTATTAGGAGCAGCACAACAATTTACTCAATCAAATTTTGCAGGAATACCTCAAGGGAACTTCCCTCCTCCTGTACAAGTTGGAGCAGTATTAAATAATTTTGGTGGACCACAAGGTCAATCTGGCGGTCAACAAGGTGGACTTGGTATATTTACTGCTGCTGGCGGCAATGATCCATTTATGGGTGGCGGTATATTCACACTTCCTCCTAGTACGAATTCATGCCCAGCCGGAAGAATACTAACCAGAGTAATAGATGGTGTTACAAGATTTGAGTGTGCTCCTCCTCAAGGCGGCACTCCTCCTCCTCAAGGTAGCTTCACTCCTCCTCCTCAAGGTAGCTTCACTCCTCCTCCTCAAGGTGGCTTCACTCCTCCTCAAGGCGGCACTCCTCCTCCTCAAGGTAGCTTCACTCCTCCTCCTCAAGGTAGCTTCACTCCTCCTCAAGGCGGCACTCCTCCTCCTCAAGGTAGCTTCACTCCTCCTCAAGGCGGCACTCCTCCTCCTCAAGGTGGCGGCTCTCCTCCTCCTTCTAGTGGCGGCTCTCCTCCTCCTTCTAGTGGCGGCTCTCCTCCTCCTTCTGGTGGCGGCTCTCCTCCTCCTTCTGGTGGCGGTTCTCCTCCTCCTTCTGGTGGCGGCTCTCCTCCTCCTTCTGGTGGCGGTTCTCCTCCTCCAATGTAAAACATTACACACAAACTCAAAAAGCCCCGAAATATTCGGGGCTTTTTTTTCTTATACAATCATATGTTTTAATAAGCTTTTATAAAAGAATAATTGACTTTACCAGGGAATTTAATTCTTCACTTTAATTCGAATATTATGTTTACTCCTCAATATTAAATTAGTGAAGAAATGTACAGAATTAATTCTTAACTTGTTAAAACTTTCTATTAAAGGGAATTTCCCTAAATGAGGACTTTTTGTTTTTTATCTATGAAAAAAGCTTTAATTTCTTTATTTATTATTTTAAATATGGTAGCTGTATTGTATTCAAATAGACCAGCATTTATTGATACTATACCAAATAAAATTATAGAAGGATATTTTTCCAAAACAGCTTCTTATAACACGCGTTATATTTTATGGCTTTTAGCAGAAAAAATCCGAATGTATGCTTATCTAGCAGGCTTAGGAAACCACTGGACAATGTTTGGATTTCAAAATCACTTTAACTGGTGGTATGTAATAAAGGCTAAATATGCTGACGGACATGTGGTTTTACTTCCTTTACCAAGACAAAGTAAAAGAACATTTTGGCAATGGTTACTATTTGATCTAAAAGAAGCAAAATTTCACTGGAATATTTCCTCTGAAACACATGCTAGAGAAAAATACGCAAAGTATTTATGTAAACAATTTAAAAAAGACAAAAACTCACAAATAAGTTCAATTAAATGGAAAGTTTACTGGCAATATATAAAGGAACCTAAAGAAGCAATTAAAACCAAAAGTTACCTTTATCCAAAGATAGATTCTTCACTTCTTCATAATTTTAAATGTTCAAAAACAGAAAGTATAGAACCTTAAGAAATGAATATCATATTACAAAAGTGGAATGAATTTTGGTTTAGCCCCTTTAACCCATTATGTGTAAGCGTTTTTCGAATTTTTTTAGGGGTTGAGATGTTTATTTTTTATATTGCAAATTTTCCAAATTGGGAGAGATTTTATGCTGCAGATGGAATTATATCCTTAACAAATGGTGAAGCACTTAGAATGAGTTGGTGGTCAATTTTCTCACATACAGAAGGCTTTATTCCCATAAAAATTTTTTGGTTGGTTGGTCTTTTATCAACAATATTATTTACTTTAGGCTGGAAAACGAGGTTAGCAACAATCTTACTTTATATAATTCAAACTTCTATGAACTGCAGAGACTGGTATGTAGTTAACGGAGAAGACCATATTTTTCGAATGTTGCTTTTTTATAGTTGCTTTGCTCCCTTAAATTATTGCCTATCAATTGACAGCTTCTTAAAAGAAAAGAAGTTAAAAAAGTTAGGGCTTAACTTAGTAACAGAGCTCCCTTCAATTTGGCCAATTCGTGCAATGCAAATTAACATTGCATTAATTTATCTAGTTAATATCCCAAATAAACTTACAGATGACTTTGCATGGTTAAATGGTGAAGCAATTTATTGGTCTATGGCAAATAGTTTTTGGGGTGGGCGACTTAATCCTCTGTGGTTTGCAGCATATGATTCTTTACTAAGCAAATTTGCATCTTATGGCACATTAATTATAGAGGGGTTATTTCCCTACTTGGTTTGGTTTAAAAGAACAAAAATGTTTTGTGTTGTCTCACTTGCTTTGCTCCATTTAGGTATTGCATTCATGATCCCAAATGTAACTTTTTTTACACTGTCAATGGTTTGCGCATTTTGGGTTTTCGTACCACCTTCAGTTATACTTAAACGTTGGAATAGTCCTTTTGCTTCTATAAATAGAATACATTTCCTAAGTAAAGCAAGAACAATCTAAAAACTATTTTCTAAATCTAAAGATACAATTGAGAATCTTATGAGTAGTTTCAGGCGGAACAAAAACCCAGAATGAACACGCCATAGCAAGTGTAAAAAATAAAACATTAGGGACAAGAAATGCAATGCCTATATGCAAAGAAGCAATAAGTACTATTGCTATTAATTTTGTTTTCCTAAACCACACTAAAATTGGAAAACCACCCTCTACAAAGATGGTTCCATATGTGGAAATTTTACTCAGTAGACAATCCCAGTTATAAAACAAATCTGGAAAATATGGAGATGGGCGCCTACCCCACATTGTATTTACAACTGTAAGATAAATTGCTTCTCCATTCCACCAAGCAACATCATCAGCCAATTTATTTGGAAGACTTATTATATAAATTAAAAGTATATTAATTTGCATGCTTCTTATAGACCAAATCATTGGTAACTGTTCTACTTCCGCAGCAGCAGAAAATCTCTTCTTTAAAAAACTATCTAAAGAAAGTGAGTATCCTAGTGGGGAAAAACAACTATAAAAAAGGAGCATTCTTACAACAAGATCATCTCCATTTGTAATGTAATTATTTCTATGAATCATTGAAGAAAAAAGAATATATAATATTATCGTTGCTAAACGAGTTTTAAATCCAAGAATAAATGCTACTGAGGACAATAAACCAATCCACCAATAAACTTCAATGTTGATTTTTCCTTCAGTCCAATAAAAAACAGACCAAACACTTTGATATTGTCTTTCCAATCCTGATTCATGTAAAGAAATAATTCCATCACTTCCATAGAACCGATACCAATTAAAATAGCTGCATATAAACATTGAAAGAATAAGAATGCCAAGAAAAATTCTAAACATTCCAACCGAAGCAGGATCAAATCTACTAAACCAAAATTTTTCCCATAATTTAATAATCTTTTCTTTCATTTATTTTTTCCTGGACATACAAATTCATTTAATTGATAGTTATAAACATGTGGATCAATATAGCTTCCTTTTAACCTAGCTTCTTGGGGAGGTAAAATCCCCTGATAATAAAGATCATAAATTATGCTTTGTATAGGTAGTCCATTATGTTCAGGATATTTACGACACAAATAACGAGCATAAGTTTCTCTTGCATTTTGATCAAGATACATATTTAAATAGAACTTTATTTCTTTGAAGTCAATAAATAAATCTTCAACAAATGTTCTAGGCATTTGAGGTGGAAGCGGTAAAAGTATTTTTTCTGACTCTTCATATTTTCCATAGATCAAATACCACCAATTAAAACGGCTTTGCTTACCAAACATTTTCCAGCGATTATCTAAGCCAACTATATGGGCATATTGATAAACTAGCCAGCTATAGTAATCAAGTTTAGCTGCTAATTTAGGATGATTTAAATTTATAATTTTCTTATTGATGTAATCAATAAACTCTGGAGGTCTGTTCAACAATATCACAGCAAAAATATTTAAAACAACGAATGTTGAAATAATTGTTTTCTTTATTTTTTCTCTTTCAAGAGGCATAAGAGTTTAATCACTTGTTATCAATTTTGCAACTGTTACCACCGATTTTTATTTTATGTCTATTTTTTGCAATCAACCTATATACAACTCTACCAATTTGGGTTATCCCTGGTAAAAAGAAGAGCCAACTTATAATAAAAGTTATTGGCATAAATATAAATATTATTCTGAAGGCATCATAACCACCATAATGATTCCCATCAGGCTTTACTAAGAACATTTCCTTTTTACACATTTCCTCTGTAAGCTGCTTATAGTTTTGGAATTGTTTTTTGTCTTGAAACGGAATAAATTGAAATTTATTTAACCAGTCAAGTCTTTTAATAACATTTACAGAAGATTGACAAAAGCTACAGTCACCGTCAAAAATTACATCGTAAGTATTTTTTAAAGTCATTAGTTAACCTTACTTCACAATAATTTTAAGGAAAAAATACAATTATTAGTACTTATATAAAGCAAAAAGGACAAGAAATGGTAATAATACAGATTCCTAAACAACATTAGGAATACTGCTAGTAGCAAACCCACTCTATGTCTGTATTAAAATTATCATATGAGCCAAGCAACATTAAAAGATACATTTGTAGTTGTTGATGATCACCCGCCAATTCGCGCTTTCAGCAAAAGTGTTTTAAAGGAAAATTTTCCTGAATGTAATGTTCTGGAAGCAGAGACAGGATTAAAAGCTGTAGAACTGAGTTTAAAAAATAAGCCATCTTTAGTAATTATGGATATTGCAATGCCTGAACTAGATGGTATTGAAGCCACCCAAAGAATTGTTAAAGATCTGCCAAATACAGGAATAGTAATTTACTCAAATTATGGAGATGAAGTTTATGTCAGAAAAATTCGACAAACGGTTCCAGTAGATAGAGCATTTGCATATGTTTTAAAAACTGCAAGCCAGGATCAGTTTACACAAGCAATTAAACAGGTTTATTCTGGAGAGGTCTGGTTACATCCCGACGTACAACAAGTAGTGTGGAAACTAAACATAAATAAAAGAACCACTCAACTTACAGAAATACAACAACAAATATTAGTCGCCGTTGCAATAGGAAAAACAAATGATTGGATAGCAGAAAAGCTTTACATGAGTAACAAAACAATTCAATATCACTTGTATTCTATCTATGATAAGCTTGGTATAAATAGTGCTCTCAAGAAAGTCAATCCTAGAAATGAAGTTGTTTGTGTAACTTTGCTTAAAGGATTGCTTGATATGGCTGATTTAAAATCAGCTTATGAAAAGGAAAATCACTAAATACCATGATTAGAAATCTAATACTTTTTTTATTCTGCTTTATTTTAATTAACCCTGCTATTTCTTCATCAGACTTATCACATAAAGCTGCAAGCAATTTAACTGTTATTAACTATGCAAGAAATCTTTTGTTAAGTATTGTTGACACAAATTTTCGCGGAAGCTGGGTAATCGATCCAGCAAATTGGGACAAAGTTGAAAAAACAAGCAAAAAAATACAAAAATCATTCAGCAGCCTTGCACAGGTTAAAGTTGGAAGCACTCCAAGAGAAGTAAAAGCAGTACTTAAAACACCACAAGAAGTAAAAAATAATGGAAAAACCTGGATTTACGGCATCCCTAAAGAAGGTGGGACCTATAAGGAACTATTAGAAGTCTTCTTTGATGATAAGCAAGAATACGTAATCGGAATCGTATCATTTAACCCCAAAAATATTACAGAAGATTTTGGAATAAGCATTGGCGACTCAATTGATAAAATGATTTCAGTATATGGTGAACCTGTCGATGAAAAAGATTTTATTGAAGACCCGGATAACAAGGATTACCTTGGATTATATTACCTATATCCGCGCTCAGGTATTGGTTTTCTTATTGGACAAGATGAAACAACAAAAAATCTTTTGGTTTATGGAGTTCTTGTCTATGGACAACAATAATTTTCTTTTACCAAAAAGAAAACTATGGCTGGCAGTTGTTTTGTTAGTCTTACAATCTTTAATAGCATATCCATGCTTTGCACAAAATGGGACCCCTCTTATATACAGTGTAAGTCCGCAACATGTACCGCAGGGTCAAATTACAAATGTACTTGTCACTGGTGAAAATCTACCAAACATTGTAGCTATAAGTGGTGATGATGTTTATGCAGTAATTTTGAAAAAAGACAGTTCAAGAAAAACCTTGATTATACAGCTTGTTGTCAGACAAACAGCAACAGGAACTAAAAATTTAATTTTAAGAACGCCAGAAGGAATTGAAGCCTCTTATCCTTTTCAGATTATTCCTTCCGGCGCACCAGTTGCTGACAATATTTCACCAAACAGTGCTTCCCCAGGCGACAACATTCTTGCAAGAATAACAGGTAAAAATTTTACAAGTCCTTTTATTACATCACTAAACGAAAAGCTTCTTGTAATTTCCTCAAGAGTATCGAGTGATGGATCAATTGTAGACGTTACACTTTCAATAGATAAAACACTAGAACCTGGCAATTATCCCCTTTTAATAAGTACTCCATCTGGACAAACTGAAGCATCATTTACTGTAACAGCCTTAGAAGATTTAGCAAATAATTCTGATTCATTTAATGCTGATCCTTACTCACCAGGGATTTACTCCATAGAATTTGATTCTCTAAAGAAAGTAGTAACTATTAAAGGTTCAATGTTTGATTCTGATCCATATAAAAACATAGTAACTTTACTTGAGAACAATAAAGATTCTGTCTTAGGAAGGCAGGTTGAGGTAAGTTCTGCAAATAATAGTGAACTGACTATAAAACTTCCAGAAGATTTAACTTCAGAATTAGTAAGTTTTGCAGTATCAAACGATGATGGTAGATCAAGTAACATTAAAACCATAGATTTAAATCCTGCACCAACAACTAATTCAAGTCAACCGACTACTACTCCAGATTCAATGCCAAGCGGACATATTGATCTAAGTACAGTAGCATCAAATACACTTCAACCAAGCACCACTTCTCCTCAAGACAACACAGCTGCAACCACTCAGCATATGTCTGAGAATGTACAACAGGAATCAGAAAAACAAAACAACAATGATTTAATTACAGCCAAAGCCAATGAAAAGAATAATGATGATTTAGCCATTGTTCAAAACATAAAAAACTTAAGCCAATATATTCTTAGCAATTCACAAATCGAGCAAAAAGAGATTCCAGAACCACTTATAAATGAAATAAAAGATCCTGCAAAAATAATTTCTTCAATAGAAGAAAACAAACAAATAAAAAATCAGGTTGACTTAATAATGCTCGCCTTAAATGAAGCAAAAGAAAATCAGGAATTATCAGATAAACTTAAAAAAGCAGAATCCTTAAAGTTGAAAGTAGAAGAGCTAGAAAAGCTATTAAATACAGAAAAACAAAAGAATAAACCAAATTCAAGAAAATTGGCAATGTATGAAAAATTACTTGCATCAGCAAATGCTGAATCTAAATCCCAAACTTTTGCTTTATTAAATAACCTCTTGAAATATAAGCCTCAATTAAAAAATCTGCTTACACAAAAACCTTTTGATCTGGCAGCAATACAACCTAATATTCCTGAAGATTCAGTAATTTTACAGTACGTTCCTACAGAAGAAGGTTTAATTATTTTTGTAGTTGACAATAAAAATTTAAAAACAAGAATTAATAAAAACGTCACAAAAGAAATGCTAAACAGAGAAGTTCAAGCATACAGACAGCTTTTTGAACAAGAAATAGAAAAAATTAAACTAACAGGAAGAGTCACCCCAATTCTTAGCTGGAAGCCAGACAAAACTGTTTTGTACAAAAAAGAGATTTTGCCACTAAAGACAAAAAATGTTTTCTTATATAATGCATTAATATCTCCTGTTGAAAAAGACATAGCAACAAAAAAACAAATTGCCATAATTGCAAATGGATGGCTTAGATATTTACCTTTTCAGTCTTTAGCAAAACCAACAAATGATGGAGACTTACAATTTTTGATATCAGACAAATCAATTGTCTATATTGATAGTGTTGTAGCACTTAGCAAGGATTCAGGAAAATCACTATCCAACAAATCTACAATTACTGTATTTGCAAATCCTGACGGCACATTAAGTGGAGCAAACAAAGAAGCTGAAATTATTACAAGGTTGTTTAGTATGAGCACTACAAGCCTTGTTCAAAAACCATTTAATGTTTCACTTATAAATCAGTTAGCACAAAAAGCAGATATTATTCACCTGGCTACACACGGCTACCTTGATGGAACAGATATTGATTCAAGTTACCTGGTTTCAGGTAAAAAGATCAACGGAAAATCAATTGTTCAGGAAAAATTATACTTAAAAGACATATATGACTTAAATCTAAAAAACAGCAAATTGGTTGTTTTAAGCAGCTGTGACACAGGAAAACTAGGAAACCTTTCAAATGAACCTGATGATATTGTTGGCAGTCTTGCAACTGCATTTAGGGTTGCAGGCGCAAATACAATTCTTGCAAGTTTGTGGAAAGCACATGATGAAGCTACAAAAATAATCATGCAAAATTTCTATGAAAATTTAAGCACTGGATTAAATAAAGGCGAAGCATTAAGAAGAGCTGAATTAAAATTAAAAGAAAATCCAAAATATAGCCATCCTCTCTTCTGGTCTTTGTTTAATTTAATTGGAGATTGGCGATAAAACTAAGACGTTTTCTTCTCTAGATTTGATTGTACATTAGATGAACCGTTTGTAGTAATCTCAGAGCTTAGTGGTTTTTTTCCGTTTAGTTTTTTTGATTCGAATACAAACGTTCCTTTATCAACCTTTTCAACAATTTCAGTAAATTCATCTTTATCAATTGTTTCTTTTTCAAGAAGAACCTGAGAAAGTGCATCCATATGCTTTCTTTTTTCAGTTAGGAGTTTTTTAACATCATCATATAGCTGGCTAATCATTCTTCTCATTTCAGCATCAATTTGTGTAGCAATTTCTTCGCTATAATCCCTAACATGTCCAAAATCACGACCAAGAAAAACATGTTCATTTGTCTGTCCAAATGTCATTGGTCCAAGTTTTTCACTCATGCCAAACTGTGTAACCATTCTTCTTAAAAGTTCTGTTGCTTTTTGCAAATCATTTTGAGCACCTGTAGTAACGTCACCAAAGACTATTTCTTCAGCTATTCGTCCACCAAGCAAAACTTTTATTCTAGCCAATAGTTGAGTTTTTGTAAGATTTAAATGATCTTCTTCAGGAAGTGTCATTGTAATCCCTAATGCCATTCCTCTTGGAATAATACTAACTTTATGCAAAGGATCAGAATTCTTTTCATAATATGCAACTAAAGCATGTCCAATTTCATGATGCGCTGTAACTTCTTTGTCTTTAGGTGTAATTATTTTGCTCTTTTTTTCAGGACCTGCAAGAACTTTATCTATAGCATGTTCCAAATCATCCATAAAAATTTCACGTTTGTTTTTTCTTGCAGCCAATAATGCAGCTTCATTTAACATATTGGATAAATCAGCTCCTGTAAAACCAGGAGTTCTTTTTGCAAGAACTTTTAAATCAACGTCAACTGCAAACGGTTTTCCCTTTGCATGGACTTTTAAAATAGCTTCTCTACCAGCAATATCAGGTCTATCTAACACTATCTGTCTGTCAAATCTACCAGGTCTTAGTAAGGCACTGTCAAGAATATCCGGTCTGTTTGTAGCAGCAAGAACAATTATCCCGCTTGTTGCCTCAAACCCATCCATCTCCACCAAAAGTTGATTTAAAGTTTGTTCTCTCTCATCATGACCACCACCAAGTCCTGCTCCACGCTGTCTACCAACAGCATCAATTTCATCCACAAAAACTATACAAGGTGAATTCTTTTTAGCCTGATCAAATAAATCTCTTACACGTGATGCACCAACACCAACAAACATTTCCACAAAATCAGAACCACTGATACTAAAAAAAGGAACAGCTGCTTCACCTGC